>Ga0326733_1000233_pt1 | contig 17539 bp, 15 predicted proteins | sample 14_GP2_308_FD_207946 | JGI IMG/M metagenome (GOLD analysis project Ga0326733, IMG submission 207946) | Glacier ice microbial communities from Ngari, Tibet, China - 14_GP2_30.8 | ecosystem: Environmental > Aquatic > Freshwater > Ice > Glacier | place: China: Ngari, Tibet | collected 2018-07-17 | reverse complement strand
AGCATTTTGATCGAAACGGCATTCATTTCCAATCCCGAAGAAGAAGCCCGATTGAACGATGATACGTATCAGGACCGTATGGCAGATGCTGTCGCGCAAGGTATCAAAAAGTACTTTGCCAAAAATCCACCATTGGCAAAAAGTAGAATGATGTAAAACCGGCGGATTCAACACTTGTGCCACAGAATAAAAAAACGCCGCGAATTTTGCGGCGTTTTTTTAATTATGTTTATGAAAATACTGTTGGTTTCCTGAAGCGCTGTCCGACTTTCCATAAAGCAGCAAGCACCAATGGAATACGGCTGCCCTACGCCTATTAACACGAGGTTCGCTGCCGCTTGCAGGCTGGCGACGTTATAATCTGCAGATGCACGCACCCGTACAACCAGCCCGGCCCATACGGCCCCTCTCAGACCAACTCATTTCGCAAATCGCCGCTGGCGAGGTGGTCGAACGGCCGTCTGCTGTCGTCAAGGAATTGCTGGAAAATGCACTGGATGCAGGCGCCACACAAATTAGTGTGAGGCTGGAGCAAGGTGGGGTAAAACGTATCGCCATCACCGACAATGGCCGCGGCATCGCACCCGAACAATTGCCGCTGGCTTTGGCACGACACGCTACATCGAAAATCAATTCGCTAACCGAATTGGAAAATGTCGCGACGTTGGGTTTTCGCGGTGAAGCGCTCGCATCGATCGCATCCGTCGCGCAACTGACATTGACATCGCGTACTGCCGACGCTGCGCACGCGTGGGAGATTAGCGGCGTACAAAACCTGGATCAAAATAGTACCGTCGCGCCGTCATCAGGCGCGCCCGGTACCACCGTCGATGTGCTGGATCTGTATTTCAATACACCGGCACGCCGCAAGTTTTTAAAAACCGAGCAAACCGAATTCGGTCATTGTGCAGAAGTCGTGCGTCGCATCGCGCTATCACGCCCGGACGTTTCGTTTTCGCTAACGCATAACGGCAAGACCATCGATCATTGGGCCATCAACGACATCGCCAAACGCAGCGCACATATTCTCGGCAATGAATTCTCCGGCGCGCGTTTGCCATTGGAAGAAACCGCCGGGCCTTTGCACTTGCATGGCTTTATCGGCTTGCCGACCGCATCCAAAGCGCGCGGTGACGCGCAATACTTTTATGTAAATGGTCGCTTTGTGCGGGACAAGCTATTGATGCATGCTGTGCGTTCCGCCTATCAAGATGTACTGCACGGTGATCGTTACCCATCGTATGTAATTAGCCTAAATCTCGATCCGGCATTGGTCGATGTCAATGTACATCCATCGAAAATTGAAGTGCGTTTCCGCGATAGCCGCGCGGTGCATCAATTTGTATTTCACGCTGTCAGCCGTGCGCTGGCGCAAACTTCCGCCACAGCGTTTGGTGCAGTGCCGTCACCTACACCTGCGCCATCGCGCGCGCTACCGTGGCTGCGTGAGCAACAGCAAACAACATTTGCGCCGCAATTCAATTCTGCATATGGCGTGGCACAAACGGCTGCGAACTATGGCGCACTGTTTGCCAACGGGCCTGCATCCAACGATAGCAATAGCGACGCGGCGGTATTGCAAGCTGCACATAACCTCAACGCGCAAGCTTTGCCAGATGACGAGTTCCCACTCGGCTTTGCACTGGCACAGCTGCACGGAATTTTTATCTTGGCGCAAAATACCAAAGGCTTAGCGCTGGTCGATATGCATGCGGCACACGAACGCATTTTGTACGAGCAACTGAAGCACGCACTCGACGACAATGCGATGCAAGTGCAGCCGCTGTTGATTCCGGTCACCTTCTATGCCGATGGCGTGGAAGTCGGCACTGCCGAAGACAGCAAGGACATTCTGCAGTCGCTGGGCTTCGATATCGCCGCCTTGTCGCCCACCACACTCGCCGTGCGCGCCGTGCCGGCTCTGTTAAAAAATGCCGATGCACAAAGTCTGGCGCGCGATGTATTGCGCGACGTGCGCGAGTTCGGTGCTTCACGCGTGTTGCTGGAAAGACGCAATGAATTGCTGGGAACACTGGCTTGCCACACCGCAGTGCGCGCCAATCGCACATTGACCCTGCCGGAAATGAATGCCTTGCTGCGCCAGATGGAAGCGACGGAGCGGGCAGACCAATGCAATCACGGGCGGCCAACTTGGGTACAACTCGGTTTGTCGGATCTGGACAAACTGTTTGAGCGTGGTCGCTGAAGTGACTACATACGTGGCGACATCCCGCTTCATCGCCCTTCTTCTGCCAGCTACAAACGCATGACGGCCTCCATTTACAAACCGCTGGTGGTTTCCATCATGGGGCCCACTGCTTCCGGCAAAACTGCCGCTGCACTAGCAATCGCCGAACGTATACCTTCCGAAATCATTTCCGTCGATTCAGCACTGGTGTATCGCGAGATGAATATCGGTACTGCCAAACCAACGGATCAAGAGCGCTCAAGCGTACCGCATCACCTGATCGACATTCTCGACCCACTAGAGTCATATTCGGTCATGCAATTCCGCGAAGATGCGCTGCGTCTATCAGCAGAAATTATCGCGCGCGGTAAATTGCCATTGCTGGTCGGCGGCACGATGCTGTATTTCAAAGGTTTAAAAGACGGGCTCGATGTCTTGCCCCAGGCTGACGCCGCACTGCGCGCAGAACTGGATGCAGAAGCCGCGTTGATCGGCTCGCCAGCCATGCATGCCAAACTGGAAAAGTTGGACCCGGTTACCTTTGCTCGTTTAAAACCAAACGACTCGCAACGCATACAACGCGCGCTGGAAATCATCGCGCTCACCGGCAAACCGATGTCAGAGTTATGGGCGCTAGCGCCGAAAAGCGAATTGCCATTCAAGCTGCTGCCGATAGCGCTTGAACCTTCGGATCGTAGCGTTTTGCACACGCGCATAGCAACACGCTTTGATGCGATGCTAAAGGGCGGCGGTTTGATCAACGAAGTCAAAGCGCTGCGCGCACGTGGCGATCTACACCTCGGTTTGCCATCCATGCGCTGCGTCGGCTATCGCCAAAGCTGGGAACATCTGGACGGCGACTACGGCTTGGCAGAATTACGCGAAAAAGGCATCGCAGCCACGCGCCAGCTTGCCAAAAGACAGCTGACATGGTTGCGCAGCATGCCGGATCGACATGTCATTAATTGCCTCGCGCCCGATGCTGCCGGTGACATTTTGAGGAAAATCGCGGACGCGAATCCGTCATAAGCCAAAACCGCAATCACCAGCAAACAAGAGCTGGCATTGCAACTTTCACAATGATTTTTTCCCAATAAGTTGACCGAATATCGGCTGATTTCAAGGTATAAATGCCTCTTCCCCACAATTTCATATTGACTTAGGCTGCCGAAAACGGCATAATTTTTGGCTGTTTGGTGATATAGCTCAGTTGGTTAGAGCACAGCACTCATAATGCTGGGGTCGGTGGTTCAAATCCACCTATCACCACCAAAAACAAGTTGTAGGAGTACAAAACCCGCATCTGGCCTAGGCTGATGCGGGTTTTTTGTTGGCTGGCGACGTCATCACTACCGAAAAAATTTCAGGAAGAAAGATCTTTGCCACGCATAAGAGATACGCCGGTCAGTATCACGATGCCGAGCAAGATAACCGAAGCGATCACCACGTATAAAGTTGGTACGCCCGCGGGGATCAGTGCCCATGCCACGCCACCAAGAAAAATGGCAAAACCTAATCTATTAAATAGATTACAAAAGACATAAGTATCTTCATGGGTCCAACAAAGTAAATTTGAACAAAACAAAATTAATGCTGAGTCGAACAGTAATAAAGATTCGACTCTTGCATCTCAGCATGACCTGAACATAGGAACTAGGCGCGCTCCGTGCGTTGGGAAACATAAGATGCATTTTGCCCTCTTATGCCTGTTTTCCCGTAACGCAGATTATTCTTCCAGCAGGCTACGCAACATCCACGCGGTTTTTTCGTGAACATCAAGACGTTGCGTCAACAAATCGGCGGTCGGCTCATCGCTGGCTTTGTCTACCACTTCAAACAACGCGCGCGCGGTGCGGGCTGTCGCCTCATGTGCATTGACTAGATGGCTGACCATCTCCATCGCCTTCGGCACACCGTCAATTTCCTTGATGGAAGCAAGCTTGACGAATTCCTTGTAGGTGCCCGGCGCCGGGTAACCTAATGCCCGAATACGTTCTGCAATTTGATCCAGTGCATTCCATTGTTCCGTGTATTGCGCCATGAACATTGTGTGCAAGCTGGTGAACATCGGGCCTTTGACGTTCCAGTGAAAATTGTGAGTCATCAGGTACAAGGTATAGCTATCTGCCAGCAGGCCGGACAGACCTTGCGTGATCTTGGCCCTGTCTTTTTCAGAAATACCGATATCGATTTTCGCTACCGATTGAAATTTTTCTACTACTGCTTGAGGTTTTTTCGTGGCCATGCAGATCCCCTAAAAGTTGAAGAGCCATGTTACCGCTATTTCTTGGCGGGCGTGCAAGGCGGCAGGTTTGTTAAGCGCGAGGCTAACCGCCGTGTCATCAAACCGTAACTTGCGTCGCCTAAAATTATTCTTTAAACCGACTTTATGCGGGGTGCGCTGTCCTCACCTTTCTGCCGTCCATTCCGCTTTCCATAAGGATAAGGTCCTCATATGCGACCTTCGATGATCATGCCTGCTAGCAACCGCTCCACCGTTCGCCGTTTTTTTCGAGTACGTCACCTCGGTTTTACACTGATAGAAATCATGGTTGTCGTGGTGATCATGGGCATTCTGGCTGCGCTGGTGGTACCCAAGCTGATGGGCCGCACTGACGACGCGCGCATCTCTGCCGCACGGCAGGATGTCGCGACCGTCATGCAGGCACTTAAGTTATATCGCCTCGACAATCAACGCTATCCGACGACCGTACAAGGTTTGCAGGCCTTGGTCGCAAAACCGACAAGCGGCCCCGTTTCCAATGGATGGAAAGCCGGCGGATATTTGGACAAGCTGCCAAAAGATCCATGGGGTTCGCCTTATCAATACCTGTCGCCTGGCATCAAAGGCGAAAGTGACGTTTTTTCGCTAGGTGCTGACGGCCAATCAGGCGGCGAAGGTAACGACGCAGATCTCGGGTCGTGGGATCTTTGATTCAAGACTCTGCACGCCGGCCTGCCGCATACGCTTCCGTTGCGGGTTTTACCCTCATTGAAGTGCTGGTTGTGCTGGCAATCATAGGCATGACCTTGGGCATGGTTTCGCTCAGCATCATGCCCAATCGAGCGCAAACCCTGCAGACTGATGCGCGACGTATTTCTTTGTTGCTGCAACTTGCTCGCGACGAGGCAATCGTCCGTAATCGACCAATCGCTTTTGAAGCGTACGAAGAACGCTATCGTTTTCTTATTCAGGATGACAACGGCGGCTGGAAAATATTGCAGGACAAGTTGTTGCGCGAGCGTGAATTTACGCTTGCGCCAGTGCGCCTGCAAATGTCGTCAACCAACACCGTCCCGACCAACCCATTGCGTATCGTATTCGGTCGCGAACCGGTGGATCAGCCCTTTGTATTGACCATCAGCACCGGCGACGAACGGGTCGCCATTAGTGCCGACGGCATCGGTCATTTCGCGTTGCAATGATCATGCGACAGCAATTTTCAGTCCGCGCGGGCGGCTTCACCTTGCTCGAGGTACTCGTCGCATTAGTGATTGTCGGCACAGCACTGGGCGCGAGTCTGCGCGCCGTTAGCAGTCTGACGCAGAACAGTGCCGCTTTGCGGGCGTCAATGATGGCGACATGGTCTGCTGAAAATCACCTGACGCAAATCCGGCTGGATCGTCAGTGGCTGGACACAGGCCGACGCGAATTTGCATGCCCGCAGGGGGAGCTGCAATTGCATTGCGCGGAAGTGGTTTTAGGCACGATCAATCCCTATCTTCGACGGGTAGAGATCAGTGTTTATGACGGTGCAGATAACAAGCAACGCCTAGTCAAACTAGTGCAGGTCATCATCAATGGCAAATAAATCTAGTCGCGCGTCACAATGCTCGCGCGGATTTACATTGATAGAACTGTTGGTTGCCATCTCCATCCTAGCAGTCGTCGCCGTAATGAGTTGGCGCGGGCTGGATAGTATTGTTCGCGCAAGACTGGCGCTCAACGAAGAGCTGGCGCAAACCCGCAATATGCAAATCAGTTTCGCGCAACTGCAAAGCGATTGCGCTCAATTGGCAGCGCCTGCCGTCACTGGCAACCTGTCATCTATTCATATAGCCAAGAATCGTTTAGTGCTGATACGCACGCGATATGCAGACCAGCAAGCAGGTCGTATGCATGTCGTCAGCTACCGACTTACTATCGGAATACTTAGTCGGAAAGAGTCGGCAGGCACGCGTGATCTAAATGCGATCGCTGCCTTCTGGCAGGCAGCTCTCGACGATGTGGATGCGTCAATTTCAGTACCGTTACAAAGCGGCATTAGCACTATGCAATTGCAGCTTTGGAATGCGGAAACGCCGGGTTGGCGCGACACCAATGCTGCTACCACACGACCTGCCGACTCAGGCGGCGTTATCCCGTCATCGTTAGGCGGGCTGGAAGTCAGCTTATTTCCCACAGTACGCGAAACGCCGATCGTAAAGGTCATGTTGTTGGGCGCTGCAAGTTGATGCGCGCTTACTCGCACAAGTCCTTGCTTTGCCGACAAAAGGGCGTTGCCGTCATCACTGCATTGTTGCTCACAACATTGGCGATTACACTCGTCGCCAACTTGTTCTGGCAGCAGCAAGTGCAAGTACGTTCGATAGAAAATCAACGCTTGCAATTGCAAAAGCAATGGATCGTCCGCGGCGCACTTGACTTGGTGCGTTTGATAGTCCGCGAGGATGCACTTGTGTCCAGCCAGGATCATCTGGGTGAACCATGGGCGACGCCGCTGGCTGCCACACCAATCAATCAATATCTCGATGGCGACGAAGCGGGTATTTTCCTGACGGGAAAAATCGTCGATGCGCAATCGCGTTTTAATCTCACCAGTTTAAGCACCGCGCAAATAATAGACAGGCAAGAGGTCGCCACGTTCGCACGACTACTCTCCATTTTGAAAATCAATCCAGAATTGGCACAAACTTGTGCCACGGCGATCGCCGCTAGTCAGATGCCGAGATCGGTATTAGATATTGGCTCGGTGGGCCAGGTTGCGAGAACCATGCCGCTGCTACATGAAAACGACTTGCTGGCAGTGCCCGGTTTCTCTGCAGCCATCCTGCGCCAGTTGAACGACTACATCGTCATCCTGCCGCGCGCCACGCCGGTCAACATTAATACAGCGTCCGCCACCCTGATCGCGGCCAGTATTGAAAACTTGCCGCTGGCCGACGCTACCACGCTGGTCGCCTTACGCGAGCGACGATACTTCCGTAGCCATACCGACCTGATACAAGCTTTGCCAATGCGGGAAGGCGGCGACGTCTATTCATTGAGAAATGCTGCACTCGGCTTCTCCAGCAACTTCTTTTTGGTATTTGGCAAAGTCAACATTGGAAACGCCATGCTAGGTATGCAGTCACTAATCGAACGCACCGATCTCGGCACCCGCGTTATTAGTGTGCAGGAGGAATAAACCTCTGTCATCAAACCGTCATCTGGGCTTGCCATAATATTAGGCTTATAGAAACGAGATGAATGAACACACTTTATTTGTGTCTGCCTTCTGCAGCCGCGGTCAAAACAACTTCGCTTGATCCATCGCTGACTTGCTCATTTTTTCTGGCAGGCAACCAAGGCGCTATTACGCGCAGCGGCGATGCCCACCTTTCCAGTCTAGCGGCGACCATCGCTAGTGTTGATCGGGTTGTGCTGCTTCTCGCAGCATCGGATGTCACTCTGCTTGAGACGACTGCGCCACCGCTTTCTGACCGCCGCCTTAAACTTGCGCTGCCCAGCCTTGTTGAAGAACACATACTCGACGATCCGGAAGACTGCACGATCGTCACGAGCCCACTAGTCGACGGCCGGCTACCTTTGGCAATCATGCGCCGCGATCGTTTGCAGGCATTCACGACCATATTTTGGATGCTGGGTGCAAAAAAACTGCTGGCTTGGCCGGCGCAATCTGGTCTGCCCCCTCTTTTACCGCAGGATGCTTGTATAGCCGCGTTGCACGAACACGTTGGGGAAGTCAGCGGATGCACGCTGGATATCTGCGTGTATTTCCCTGACCAGAAAAGCATGGGGTTTTCATTGCATGCAAGCTCGGCGGAAACTGCTGTTACTGAAGTCTTGCGTACATTGCGCCAGTTAATACCAATGGGCGCACTGACCCTGTTGGTTCCGTCGCCTCGCGTTTCCGCTTATGCGCAAGCGGCCGACACCGATACCGTGGTCCAGGCAGACGACTGGAATGTGCGGATCAAGCAAGCAGCTGAAGCAGCGCGCTCCGACTCGCACAATGTTCCAAACATGATTAGTGCGGTGCAGACGAAGCGTCATCACGGCAAGCTACTTAAATGGCGTCGCCCTTTGCAGCTGGCCGCAGGAATTTTGCTACTGAATACGGTCGCCCTCAACGCGGATTGGTGGCGCTTGCATAGCGAATCAACGCAGCTTAAAGCAGAGATGCTTCAAACCTACCGCACTCGTTTTCCAGACGAGCGCGTGATCCTTGATCCACTTCTTCAGATGCAGCAAAAAATTGTCATCGCACGTCGTGCCGCAGGCGAGCCAGTGCCGGATGACTTTGCCGCACTGGCAGCCAATTTTGCGGTGGCTTGGAATAGTTTGCCTGTCGATGTAAAAACAGCGATTACATCACTGGACTATCGCGAAAGAACGTTGTTTGTAGGCTTCAAATCGCAAACGGGCGAATCACAAGCCGACGGTTTTGAGCAACAACTTCAAAGCGCATTGGCTCTTCAAAAACTGGTAATGCAAGAAGCAAAAGCCGATACATGGCAGATCAGGCGGGCACCATGAACCGGCAACTCGCCGCATGGCAATCTAATCTGCTGCAACGTCAAACATCCATGACGCAAGCCTGGCGCTCACGCACGCCGCGCGAGCGCAGTTTTATATTTTTCGCCGCGATGTTGATCCTTGCCACGCTTTTCTTTCTGTTGCTGGTAATACCTGCATTGGAAGGCAGAGCGCAGTTGCAGCGCTCGCTACCGCAACTGCGTATCCAGGCGGCACAACTGCGCGTCATGGCGAATGATGTAGCCGAATTGCCGCCAGTGACGGAACAAGCGTCCTCGCTATCGCGGAAGAAAGTGGAATCCGTTCTGCAGCAACACGGCTTGAAAGCGCAAGCCATCGATATTTCAGATAACAGTGTGCGCCTGCAATTTAAGGAGACGCCCTTTGCTCCTTTGCTGGACTGCCTTGAGACTCTGCAAAAAGTCCAGCAACTGAGCGTTGCCGATGCCAGCTTCAGCACGCAGAACAAAGCCGGAATAGTGAATGCAACGCTGCAATTGAACCGGCAAATAAATGAATAAGGGCAGCGACAAAAACCGCAACAAATTTGCGTGGCTGTATTTGCTCGTCGTAGCGTTTAGTTTTTTGCTCAGCGTGATGGCTTTTGCACCGGCCAGATGGCTAGGACAACTCTTGGAACAACAAAGCAAGGGACGCCTTAGTTTGATGGATGCTGACGGCACGCTCTGGCGCGGCGCAGCTTCGTTGGGCATAGCAGCAAGTGCGAACGAGCCGGTCATGCTTTTGCTGCCCGGACGATTTCAATGGCAGTTATCGCCCCTGCTGTTGATTGGGCGCGTCAATTTTCGACTCGCCAATGCAGAGTCACTGTCACATCCGCTGCTGTTGACCGGTAGCTGGCAACAATGGCAACTTGGCAAAGCTTCGTTATTGATACCCGCCGAGCGCCTGGTTGGGATGGGCGCGCCGTTGAACACGCTGGCACTCAGCGGTCGGATACGGGTGATGTGGGACGACCTGCGGGCAAGCGCCAAAGGCGGTCAAGTGGAATTGCATGGCGCAATAACGTTCGCGATGGATGACATCGCATCTCGCATGTCGCCCATCAAGCCATTGGGCAATTACCGTCTAGACACGGTTTGGCAGGGTCAACAGGCCACCCTCAACCTGAGTGCGTTGCAGGGGCCATTGTTATTGCAGGGTGACAGAATGTTTAAAAATGGCCGGATTCAGTTTGCGGGTACTGCAGACGCCGCGCCGGGTCAGGAAGAAAAGTTGGCAAATTTATTGAATTTGCTTGGTCAGCGCCGGCAGCAAGGCGGCGAGAACGTAATCGCTTTCGAGTTTAAATAATGCCAAACAATATTTCAGAATTTCCGCCATCGCGCACAACCGGATTTCCACTCCAGCCATCGCGACGTTTGTGTCAAGTCCGCCGCGCACCTGTGCTGCTCATGTTGCTCGCCATCGCATTGATGCAGGATGTCACTCCAGCTATGGCGCAACCCGCAAGCGCAGGAGTGAAAACGTCTGCTGACGCAAGCGGTGCCACTTTTAACTTTGTCGGCGCGGATATTGAATCGGTCATCAAGGCCGTGGGTGCCTACGCCAATATCACGTTCATCATTGATCCGCGCGTCAAGGGCGTGATCAATCTGGTATCTGAACGCAAGCTGAGCAAGGCTCAGGCAATCGACTTGTTGGGATCAGTCCTTCGTCTGTATGGATTTGCCATGGTATTGACGGAGGATTACGCCAAGGTTTTACCGGAAGCCGATGCCAAGCTGCAACTGGGCATGCCCAAGGTGGCAGGCACCTTGCGCGGTGATCAACTGGCGACGCAAATCTTCCATCTTAATTATGAATCTGCACCTAATCTGGTCGCGGTGTTGCGACCGTTAATTTCGCCCAACAACACGATTAACGCCAATCCAGGCAACAACACGCTGGTCATCACAGACTACGCAGGCAATCTGCGCCGGCTCGACAAGATCATTCGATCGTTGGATACACCCGCCGCGGCGGATGTCGATGTCGTGCAGATCCGGTATGCAATTGCCAGCGATGTAGCGGCGCTTGCTTCAAAGCTGCTTGACACCAGTTCCGGCGCGTCAGGCGCTGCGGCCACTGCAGGTAGTAGCGAAGGCGGACGCATCAGTTTGCTCGCCGATCCGCGCACTAACTCGGTCTTGATACGGGCGCCTTCAGTCGCGCGCGCTAATTTGGCCAGAACGCTGATAGCAAAGATGGATCAACCAACCACCCAACCGGGCAATGTGCATATCGTTTATTTACGCAATGCCGATGCGGCAAAACTTGCGCAGACTTTGCGTGCTGTGGTTTCCGGCGACACTTCAGCCATCGCCGACAGCGCATCGTCGCTGGCTGCCGCAAATGGACTCTCGGCGTCTGGCGATGCCGGTGCCGGTGCATCAGGCGGCTTCGCAGGATCAAGCCGCAACGCTGGCGGCAGTACGGCAACAGGTTTGCCGAAGCAGAGTGACACTGGTTCCAGCCGTTCCGGCTCCGGATTTATTCAAGCTGATCGTTCCACCAACTCGCTGATCATTACAGCTAGCGAACCGGTTTATCGTAATCTGCGTGCCATCATCGATCAACTCGACATGCGGCGCGCTCAGGTTTATATCGAATCGCTTATCGTGGAAGTGTCGCTTAGAACCGCATCTGAATTAGGTGTTCAGTGGGCGGATTTGAGCAGCAATAGCAACCCACGTGTAATCGGAGGTACCAGTTTTTCCGGCGGAGGCGATAACCTGTTTAATCAGGCGGCCTCGATCGGCCTTACAGGCAGGCCCGCTTTGCCCGGCAATGGTATGACTGTGGGCATATTCAATACAAATGGATTGAGTGTCTTACTGCGCGCTCTGAAAACCGATTCTGATACCAACGTGTTGTCGGTACCGAATCTGATCACGCTCGACAATGAGGAAGCCCGCATTATCGTTGGCCAGAATGTCCCTTTTGTGACCGGTCAATATGCAACCACCACGGGCAGCGGCACAGGCGTGAGTCCTTTTCAAACCGTCGAGCGCAAGGACATCGGTGTATCGCTGAAAGTTCGCCCGCAAATTTCTGATGGCGGCACTATCAAACTGGAGATTTATCAAGAAGTTTCCAGCGTGGCAGACAAAGACAATCCATCCGGCATCATCACCAACAAGCGATCGATAGAATCCAGCGTGCTGGTCGATGATGGGCAGGTCATCGTGCTGGGCGGATTGATCGGCGATGACGTTACCGAAAGCAAGGAACAAGTGCCATTTCTCGGTAACATCCCCGTGCTTGGCAACTTGTTCAAGTATAAAAAACGCACCCGCAACAAAACGAATTTGATGGTTTTTCTTCGCCCCATCGTGATCCGTGACAATAGCCAAAGTCAAAATTTGTCCACCAATCGTTACGATTACATTCGACAGTTGCAAGTCGATACCAGCAAGGCAAAAAACTCAATTTTGTACCCTGAAAGTTCACCGATATTGCCAGTAATGAACGGCGGTACGATCACTGCGCCGTCCCAGTTGCCGCCTTCAGATATCGTTAAACGCCTTGCGCCCGTGCAATCGGGTACTCAGGAAAACCCTGCGCCATGACGCAACGCGCCTTGCTGCCCTACGGCTTCGCGCGCGATTTTGCGTTGCTGGCCCTATCAGCCGACACCGCTATCCAAACCGACGCGATCGACCCGGGAACAGATGGTGCGCAACCCGGTAGACAATCTGTGACCGTGTGGTTTTCCAGCGCAACGCCGCTCACAGCGATTACCGAGGTAAGCCGTCGCTGGGGAGCCATCCATCTTCAAAAAATGGAACCGCAAGTGCTGGACGCAGCGATCGCCGCCGCTTACGCACACGCTGGCGGCGATGCCGCTCAGGTCGCATCCGAATTTGAATCGGACCTTGATTTGAACAAGATCATGCAGGACATGCCGGCAATTGAGGATTTGCTCGAATCGGCCGATGATGCGCCCGTGATCCGGATGATCAATGCATTGCTGACACAAGCATTGCGCGAAGGTGCCTCCGATATACACATCGAACCGTTTGAGCAAATTTCGGTTGTGCGTTTTCGCATCGATGGCGGTCTGCGTGATGTGGTGCGGCCACGCAAAGCCATCCATGCCGCGCTGATCTCGCGTATCAAGATCATGGCTCAACTCGATATTGCGGAGAAACGCTTGCCGCAAGACGGCCGAATTACGCTACGCGTAGGCGGCAAGCCGGTTGATGTACGCGTATCTACTCTTCCCACCGGTCATGGTGAACGTGCAGTATTGCGTCTGCTTGAAAAGGAAGCCGGACGTCTCGATCTGCAACATCTTGGCATGAGCAAACCTGTCATGCAGCAGTTCGATCAACTGATTGCGCAGCCTCACGGCATCGTGTTGGTAACAGGCCCGACTGGCTCCGGCAAGACCACCACCTTATATGCCGCGCTGACGCGATTAAATTCGCCTGCGACCAACATCCTGACGGTCGAAGATCCCATCGAATACGAACTTGCCGGCGTGGGCCAGACTCAGGTCAATGCACGTATCGACATGAGTTTTGCTAAGGCCTTGCGCGCGATTTTGCGGCAAGACCCGGACATCATCATGATCGGGGAAATCCGTGATCTGGAAACCGCCCAAATCGCAGTGCAGGCATCCTTGACCGGTCATCTTGTACTCGCCACCTTGCACACCAATGAGGCCGCAGCAGCCGTCACTCGCTTGCTGGACATGGGCATAGAACCCTTCTTGCTATCGTCGTCATTGCTCGGTGTCGCGGCACAACGGCTGGTGCGCAAGCTGTGTACTCACTGCCGACATTTTGAAGGCACTGACTGGCATCCAGTCGGCTGCGAACATTGCGGTCAGACCGGCTATCACGGACGCGTTGGCGTCTACGAATTATTGACCACCACTAAAAACATCCGGGCGCAGATTCACCGCAAAATGTCTGAAGCGGAAATTCGCGCAACGGCTCAAGCCAATGGCATGTTGTCGATGCGTGAGGATGGCGCGCGTTGGCTGGCGGATGGCACAACGACGCGCGCTGAATTATTACGCGTAACTAAGGACGATTGATTGTGAAAAGGACACGCTATGCCTGCCTTTCGCTATGAAGCAGTAGACGCTGCGGGCAAGGCCTTGAACGGTGTACTGGAAGCCGATTCGCCGCGCGTGGCGCGTGCCGACTTGCGCGCGCAGGGATTGACTCCGCTAGAGATCATTCCGATTGCAACGCAAACCGATAGTGCCGGCAATCCGCGTCGTCGCCGGCTGGGCGAACGTTTATCCAATGTCGAACTCGCCTTGTTTACACGCCAGCTTGCCAGCCTGCTGGAAGCAGGTCTTCCTTTGGAGCAGGCCCTCACTGCTTTGCTCGAACAGGCTGAACGATCCTACCTTCGTGATCTGGTCGCATCGGTACGGGCACATGTCATGGGTGGGCATGCCTTGTCCAATGCGCTTGCGCAGCATCCGCGGGACTTTGCGGACATCTATCGCGCGCTGGTCACTTCCGGCGAAACGATCGGACAGTTGGCGCGAGTATTGACGCGTCTTGCCGATTACATTGAGCGGCGCAATGCGCTGGTGCAAAAATTAAAACTGGCTTTTACGTATCCGGCGATTGTCACCGTCGTGGCATTTGCTATCGTGATTTTTTTGCTGACCTATGTTGTTCCGCAGATTGTTTCTGTCTTTAACAATACCAAGCAAAAACTGCCATTGCTCACGATAGGCATGTTGGCCGTCTCGAATTTCGTTCGCCACTATGGCTGGATGGTGGCGTTAGTTGCCATCGCAGCGTGGTTTGTATGGCGAAATGCACTGAAAAATCCTTCGGTAAAAATGCGCTGGCATCAATGGCTGCTGACTGCTCCGATGTACGGCAAATTTGAGCGCAGCCTCAACACCGCACGCTTCGCGAGCACGCTTGCAATCACCACCGGCTCGGGCGTGCCTATTTTGCAGGCATTGCAAACTAGCCAGGACACGCTCGGAAATATAGCGCTGCAGGCGCAGGTCAAACAAGCCTCCGCGAGTGTGCGAGAAGGAGTCGGTTTGGCACAAGCGCTGGCGGCGCAAAAACAGTTTCCGCCGATGTTGATTCACATGATCCGCGCCGGAGAAATCACCGGCACTTTGCCCGCCATGCTAGAGCGCGCATCCAATGCGCAAGAACAAGACCTCGAACGACGCGCCATGACCATCGCCAGCTTGCTCGAACCGGCATTGATTCTGGCAATGGGTGTCGTTGTGCTGCTGATTGTGCTCGCAGTCCTGATGCCTATTATCGAAATTAACCAGTTGGTGCGCTAATGCTCTTGCCGAAAAATTTCCGTACCAAATTTGATCTGACCGTAGCAGTCAATGTCGTCATGATCATGGTGTTATGTACTAGCGCTACCTATTGGGCACTCCATTTATCCACTTCACAACAGCGTCCCGTTGCCGTTGCGCCAACTCCTGCGATGCAAATTGACAATGCCGCAACGGCATTACTATTCGGCAGTGGCAGCAGTAGTGCGATTGCCAGCAATTTTCAACTACTCGGAATTGTGCTTGCGCCAAATGTTTCCGACAGCGTTGCAATCATCGTTGCAGACGACAAGCCTGCGCGCGCGCTCAAGATCGGCAGCGAAATTGTCTTGGGTGCCACTCTTCAGCATATCAATGCAGACCATATCCTGATATCTGATAACGGCGTACAAAAACGCGTGCCTTTACCCTCCTCGACAACGCCGCCGTCACCATCCCCGTCAACGATAAACCGTTCGGATTTAAAGGACTAGTTCCGTCGTATAAGAAAGCTGACGATGCTGTCCAGATAACGGCCAAGCTTTTTCCTCTTTTCATTCGCGCATAAAAAAGGGAGCCGCATATTCGGCTCCCTTTTTGCTGATCATTCAGCGATTGCCTCGATTACTTTCGAGACAATTACCGCACCATGAACCTCGGATTAGCTACCGATACGGCCACCATCATCTTTGGTGATGACTATCGTTGCCGAGCGTGGTCGTGCCGCGTTGCCGCCAGCACCATAACTGGCATTTCCCGGCCAGTGACTGGTGTACGCAGCTGGATTAGCGGTCGCACCAAAAGCCGAAATAGGCGTGTCTTCACCAGGATGCTGGATATTGACAAAGATGGCCTTGCCGTCAGGCGATTCTGCGTAGCCGGTTATTTCGCAATCTACCGGCCCAACGAGGAAGCGTTTCAGTGTGTTCGCAGTTGGCTTTGCGCCTACAAACGTTCCAACGCCTGGTCCGCCCGCATTATTTACCGTTGTTGCCTGTCCATCGCCAACTTTGCCTGGCAATGCAGCCAGCAACATGCAGTTAGTCACATCGGTATATGCGCCGTCATCTGTTTGGATCCAGCAGATGCCTGTCGCTTTGCTAAATGCGATGCCGTCCGGGCTGGAAAAATCTTGCTCCGCCGTCAAACCCGACAGATTGACTGTCGCTGGATCTGCACCTGCTTCTGCGCCAAACAAGTAGACGTCCCAAGTAAATGTCGTACTACCAGCACCGGCGTTTTCGCGCATGCGCAGAATATGGCCGTTGACGTTACCGGAGCGCGTTGAAGGCGGGGTACCGATTTTGGTGTCAGTATAGGCGCGTGGGTTAGGGCCGTCAGGCGCGCGTTGAGAAGAGCTTATTGGAACAGCACGGCGGTTCGAGTTATTGGTCAACGTAAAATATACTTCGCCGCTTGCCGGATTGACTGCACACCATTCTGGACGGTCCATTGGAGTAGCAGCAACTGCATCACTCGCCAAACGCGTATTGATAGCGACATCGCCCTGATCCACAAAATTATAAGTCGGGTACGCATCAATCAATGCATTGGAGATCGACAGCTCTATCCATGTACCTGAGCCGCTCGCATCAAATTTAGCAGCGTACAACTTGCCGTCATTGAGATACTTGTCGCCAACCGCCATGCGATCTGCTGGGCTAGCATCCGCTGCAGCCCATACTGCTGTCGAAACCCATTTATATATGTATTCATTGCGCGAATCATCGCCCATGTACACAGCTAAAGGCTGGCCGACAACCGGAAGGCCGAATGCAGCGCTTTCGTGTGCAAAACGACCCAGTGAAGTGCGTTTTTTGATCGATTTGGTACGGTCGTATGGATCAATTTCAACGATGTAACCAAAGGTATTGGTTTCGTTACGGTAATCCTGATCAGCACTAGCTGCGGTTTGCGTGATAATCCAACGAGCATACTGATCATCGGAACCTGCTGTTTCCCAACCGTGGCGGGATGGGCGTCCCTGAGAATTGCCATAACGACGCAAGGAAACATTGGCGTTGGCAGTTGCGCCGCCGCGTGTCGTCTCATCGCCAACAGCGCGCGCGAAATAGCCGTTCCAGTTTTCTTCGCCAGTCAACAAAGTACCCCATGGCGTCACGCCAGTGCCGCAATTGTTGATGGTGCCGCGCGCCAACACACCTGTTGGCGAGAATTTGGTCGCCATTAATGCATTACCGCGGGCATATCCAGACAATTCAATTTGAGTGAACGGTGTAACGCGACGGTTAAAAGTCGAGTCTTTTTTGTATGACCAAGTTTGGTTTTTGCGATTTACTTCGACAACCGATACACCGTGCGCGTT
>Ga0326733_1000232_pt1 | contig 17614 bp, 13 predicted proteins | sample 14_GP2_308_FD_207946 | JGI IMG/M metagenome (GOLD analysis project Ga0326733, IMG submission 207946) | Glacier ice microbial communities from Ngari, Tibet, China - 14_GP2_30.8 | ecosystem: Environmental > Aquatic > Freshwater > Ice > Glacier | place: China: Ngari, Tibet | collected 2018-07-17 | reverse complement strand
TTCTCTGCAGGTAGAAACTGTGTATCACCAGGAACAATACGACGTCATTCTGATGTAGAGCGATATTGATCTCGCCACAAAGAAAAATGGAATCATGTGTACACACATGATTCCATTTTTTTATTCAACACTGCAGAAGCAGCAGAAAGCTTATTCTTTCCAGTAATTGTTAATCCAAGGCGCCTTGCGTACGAAACGCAATGCGCGATTGCGACGGCCTTCCAGCGCATCCGGCGGATTGACTTCACCATGAAAGATCACAATCTTGGTTCCATCCGGCACAAACGGCTCTCGCCAGTAATTTGTCGGCCAGCTTGGAATGCAATGATATTTATAGCTGCAGCACCAGGTAGCTGGCCAGTAGCTAAGCTTGGCTTGCTTGTGCAGCACATCCGATAAAAATGCCTGCTCGTTGCGGAACGCATTGCGCGCCTCTGCGCCGGTAGTACGGAATTGCTGCAACACGTCGGCATGCGCACCGAGCTTGAAACGATAGACAGATGAATTACCCGTTACCCGCCAAGGCCTTTTCCAGTCGTGAATAATTAAAAACTCACCTGGATATTCAAAGAAGACATCGATGCTATCAGTGATAACCACATCGACATCAAGGAACAGTGCAGTACCTTTCAAACCATGCAGGTCTGCTTCAAAAGTCGTTAACTTCTTCCAGCCGCGCTCAGGCAAACCATCCGGCAATTTCAGATCAGGAATTGGAAAGCACTCAACTTCGGAACGAATACCGCTGCCGTCATCAGTCAAACAGACGAAACGAAACTCGCCTTTTAAATTACGGCGCACCATTGCGTACAGACGATTCACGTATTCCGGACCGTATTTAGTGCCCCACTTCATGCACAAAATAACGCGGTGTCCATTCGCCACTTCACTTGCTAACTGAACGTTTTCTGACATTTATTTTCTCCCGCACAAAGTGCGTCATACCTATTCAATTGATTCAACCGGCACTGCCATCGCCTGAAAATGGAAACTAATGCCTACTGATTCCAGTAGATGTTCTGGTTACTTTATTCGCTTTTGTGAACGCTCTAATCTCGCGATTTTTCTTCCAGGTTTCTTCAGAAACATAGCTTCTGGCGTGATCAAGGTGCACACAAATCGCGCTGTACCTTATCTGCTTGGAAGACAAGCCCATATTCACCAAACGTTCGCCCAACTCTCTATCCTCGCCACCATATTGCATCTCTTCATTAAAGCCATTACTTGCCAGCAGATCGACCTTCCAGCCGGAAGCATTATGGCCATTCCAGGTTGGCTTGGTCGGCGTTAACGCATTCAACGCTTTTGCAAAAAAAACTGATGCAGTCAACTTGAGGATTTTTATGCTGCTCTTCAAGCCATTCGCTTTTAACCAGTCTGCATTAAAACAACGCTGATTCAGAATGTCGTCCTTCGTGACCGCATTGGAAATATGCATAGGCAGCTTGAAGTACCCACCGGAAAGGAAGTAACCCTTCTCGCGGTACTTCAAATGCGTTTCCACAAAATCTTTTCTCGGGATGCAATCGCCATCTGTAAAAATCAGATAGTCCGAGCTGGCAGCGAGAATCGCTTTGTTCAAAATTTTTGTTTTTTGAAATCCATGGTCTTCTTGCCAGACATGAACAATCGGAATGGATATCAAATTACGCAGCGCATCAATGCGTTCTTTGGTCTCTGCAGTCGATCCATCATCCGCAATGATGATTTCAAAATCAGCCGCCGTCTGAACACTAAAACCCCACAGCACCTTTTCAAGCCATTCAATGGCGTTGTAAGTGCTCATAATTACAGATGCATTCATATATATTCCAAACCAGTAGCAGTTGCAATCACGTCAATAGCAAATCATGTTTTGCCTGATTTCACTGACCTAGGCCACTTCTTTTGCAAACTGCAAGTGATACAGATTTGCATACACGCCATTCTTCTCCAGTAATTCAAGATGCGAGCCCAGTTCTACGAGTTGCCCTTCGGCTAATACGGCAATCCGATCGGCACGCTCAATCGTCGATAAACGATGGGCGATGACCAGCGTGGTGCGGCCTTTCATCAACTCATCCAGAGCTGCCTGCACGGTGCGTTCGGATTCCGAATCCAGCGCCGATGTTGCCTCATCCAGAATCAGGATGGGTGCATCCTTGTAGATCGCACGGGCAATCGCCAGACGTTGGCGCTGACCGCCGGACAGGCGCAACCCGTTGTCGCCTATCATGGTTTCCAGCCCTTGCGGCAAACCGGCAATCACGTCATACAGATGGGCCGCTTTAACTGCGGCCAGCACGCGCTTGCGATCCGGCTCCGCGTCACCGTATGCAATATTGGCTGCAACCGTGTCGTCGAACAGTACGACATGCTGGCTAACCATTGCAATCTGCTGGCGCAAACTAGACAAGGAAACCTCTTCAATCACGTCACCATCAATGCGAATTTCACCTGTACTCGCTGGGTAGAATCCTGGCACCAGGTTAACCAAAGTGGACTTACCGCCACCAGACATACCAACGAATGCAATGGTCTCGCCCGGCATTATCGTCAAGTTGATGTCATGCAGTGCCAGCGCCTGATGGCCGGGATATGAAAATCCCAGATTGATAAAATCCAGCCGTCCGGCAGCGCGACCTGACAGCGTTTTACCATTGGTACGCTCCGGTTCTGCATCGATCAATCCAAACACCGCTTCAGCTGCGGTCAGGCCGCGCTGCAAAGGACCATTTACTTCGGCAATACTTTTCAGCGGTGCCAGCAACATCAACATAGCAGTAATAAAAGAAACGAAACCGCCGACTGTGGTTTGATTTTGTCCCGACTGAATCAATGCAATCACGATCACAATCGCCACTGCGCAGGCTGCCATGACCTGCGTAACAGGAGTCGTCGCTGCCAGCGTACTTGCCATGCGCATCGTATAACTACGCAATTTGTCGGCGCGCGCTTCAAAGCGATCTCGCTCGTATTGATGTCCGCCGAAAATCTTGATCACTTGACTGGCACGGGTGGTTTCTTCAAGTACTTGCGTCAACTCGGCATTGACCGTCTGATACTCACGCGTCAACCTGCGCACGCGTTTACCAGTTATTCGTACAACGATTGCAATTAACGGTAGCAATACCAAAGCAACCAGAGTTAGGCGCCAGTTCAACCACAACAGGAAACTCAACAAGACTATTACGGTTAACGTATCGCGGATCAACGATGTATATACGCGAGTGACCATATCGACGATCTGCTGCACTTCAAACATCATCGAGTTGATTACGCGCCCAACTGAATGCGTGCTGTAAAAACCAAGTGGCACATCGAGGATGCGCGTGAACATTTTTTGCCGCAGCACATTTAACAAGCGCGATGACACCCAGGTCATCATGTACGTCGTCGTGTATGTCGAGATACCTCGCAGCACAAAGATACCGATGATCGCCAACGGTACCAGCCACAGAGAAAACGTCGGTTTGCCACCGAAGCCATGATCAAGCAACAAGCGCATCACGGCCGGGAACATAGGCTCGGTCAATGCGGTCATGATCATGCCGCAAAAGGCAATGATCAGTCGCTTCTTGTATGGGCCGAGCATGCCAAACAGGCGACTCAAATGTGCAGGGAATTTCATCTATCTAGATTTCCATATTGTGAGCAGCGGCAGAAACGCATTGCGACTTCGCTTGCATGAAATTAGCAGGCGATCAGTCATAAGCGATCACTACGTTTTTTTCCGAATATAAATCGACTAGTTTTTGTTTTGTGTTGTCATCCAGATTGATGCGCCACTGCTCCGCGAAGCGCAGTTCCGATACGCCTTCGCTATTTTGATATTGAATCACTACCGGGCTGCCGTCTGCGCGTGCGGACGCTTGCAAGGTCGCTATTAACTTACCGACGTCGGCGGATGCCTGCAATGACAGATAAATACATTTTGCGTATTGAATACGTACGGCGGCAATATCCATTACCTTCTCGGCCGTAATCCGCAAACCGCCAGAGAATCGATCTTCCGATATCTTGCCGGACACCGCGAGGAATTCATCTTCCTTGAACAGATTGCGATTCGCGTCGAACACTTCGTTGTAGACGGTCACGTCGACTGTCGCGCTGCCATCATCCAGCGTGACGATGATCATCCGGCCACGCTGTGTCATCTGCGTACGTACTCCCGAAATCACACCGGCTATCGTGCGAGGTTCGCGCGATGGTTCGAGATTGCTCAATTTGGTACGCGCAAAACGCCGTGCTTCCTCGGCATAAGCATTGAATAAGTGGCCCGACAAATAAAAACCCAATGCGGCTTTTTCTTCAGTCAGTTTTTGCTTGTCGCTCCACGGTGATACTTTGACATATTCCGGTGGACATTCCATGTCGCTGTCATCACCACCAAACAGGCTGACTTGATTTGCGGCGGCTTCCGCCTGTTCGGCGCATTCCATTGCAAAACCAACTGATGCCAACAAAATCGCACGATCAATGTTGAAGCAGTCAAAAGCACCTGCGCGTATCAATGAATCGATAGTCCGGCGATTGATCTGCTTCTTGTCTACGCGTTTGCAAAAGTCGAACAAATCAGTAAAGGGCTGGCCTTGACGCGCAACTACGATCGCATCGATTGCACTCTTGCCCGAACCTTTGACTGCACCAAGGCCAAAGCGTATCTGCGTGGCTTTTTTACCCAGCACACCGACTGGTGTAAAACGATAATCAGATTGGTTGATATCCGGTGGCAGCAGAGTCAGGCCACAAATATCGAGTGCGTCTTCGACCAGAATCTTGATCTTGTCAGTGTCATCCATCGCCAGCGACAAGTTGGCCGCCATGAACGCAGCCGGGTGATGTGCTTTTAAATATGCGGTGTGATACGACAGTAAAGCGTAAGCAGCGGCATGCGATTTATTAAAACCGTAGCCAGCAAACTTTTCCATCAAATCGAAAATCTCGTCGGCCTTTTCTGCCGTCAGATCATTCTTCGCAGCACCGGCACGGAACAGCTCGCGATGCTGTGCCATTTCTTCAGCTTTTTTCTTGCCCATCGCGCGACGCAACAAATCCGCGCCACCGAGCGAGTAGCCGCCTATGACCTGCGCCATCTGCATAACCTGTTCCTGATACACCATGATGCCGTAGGTTTCTGACAGGATGACTTCGGTACGCGGATCCGGATATTCAAAACGTTCGCCGTGTTTGCGTCGGCAGAAATCAGGAATCAGATCCATAGGACCCGGACGGTACAAAGCGACCAGCGCAATAATGTCTTCGAAACGATCAGGGCGCGCATCTTTCAGCATGCCTTGCATGCCGCGGCTTTCCAGCTGGAATACAGCGACGGTTTTCGCCTTGGTCAGCAACTCGTACGACGGTCTGTCATTTAGCGGCAAGTTCTCCAGCGCAAAATCCTCCATCGCCGGATCGAGATCCTTGATGTAACGCACTGCGCGATCTAGGATCGTCAGCGTGGTCAAACCTAAAAAGTCGAACTTCACCAGACCGACAGCTTCGACGTCGTCTTTATCGTATTGCGAGACCACACCGGCGTCACCGCCCTGCGTATACAGAGGACAAAAATCCGTCAGCTTGCCCGGCGCGATCAACACACCGCCCGCATGCATACCGATATTACGGGCGATACCTTCGACTTGTTGCGCCAGCTCCAGCAACTGCTTTACTTCTTCTTCATTTTCCAGACGCTCAGCCAGCAGCGGTTCTTCTTTAATCGCATCAGCTATCGTGACCAGCTTGCCCGGCTTGAATGGGATTAGTTTGGAAATGCCATCGCAAAAGTTGTAGCCAAAATCCAGCACACGACCCACGTCGCGCACTGCACCTTTCGCAGCCATCGTACCGAAGGTGGCAATCTGCGACACCGCATCCTTGCCGTATTGATCCTTCACATATTGAATGACGCGGTCGCGTCCTTCCTGGCAAAAATCGATATCGAAATCGGGCATCGAAACCCGCTCAGGATTAAGGAAGCGCTCAAACAGCAAGTTGTATTGCAATGGATCGAGATCGGTAATTAACAAGGAATACGCAACTAGCGAACCGGCACCTGAACCACGACCTGGACCAACCGGCACACCGTTATTTTTTGCCCACTTGATAAAATCTGCCACGATCAAAAAGTAACCGGGGAAACCCATGTGGATGATGGTGTCGGTCTCGAACTTCAAACGTGCCTGATAACGCTCGCGATTTTTTTCACGCAGTTCCGGGTCTGGATACAAATGCTCCAGACGCCCTTCCAGACCACGTTGCGCTTCCTTGACCAAAAACTCATCAATCGAAGAACCATCCGGCGTTGGGAAGTTCGGCAACCTCGGCTTGCCCAGCTCCAGCACCAGATTGCAGCGCTTGGCGATTTCTACCGAGTTTTGCAATGCATTCGGCATATCGGCAAACAGCTCTGCCATTTCTGCCTGCGTGGTAAAGCGCTGACGCTCATTGAAGCGCTTGATGCGGCGCGGATTGGCAAGAATTTCGCCTTCAGAAATACAGGTGCGCGCTTCATGTGCTGTGAATTCGCTCTTATCCAGGAATTGCACCGGATGCGTCGCCACCAAAGGTAGATTCAATTTGGCTGCAAGTACCGATGCCTGGCGTACATGCGCATCCATATTCGGCTGCTCGGCGCGTTGCACTTCTATATAAAAATGACCTGGAAACATTTCCGCCCAGCGCTTGGCGTGGCGCTCGGCGCCAGCGAGGTTGCCGTTATCGATCGCCATACCGACATCGCCAAAATGTGCGCCGGACAAAACGATCAAACCATTCGGGCCGCCTTCTGCAGCAAGCTGCGCCAGCCACTCAGGGCGAATTTCAGCACGGCCGCGTTGCAAATTGGTCAACCATGCCCGGGACAGCAATTCGCATAATTGCAAATAACCGGTCTTGTTCTTGACCAATAACAACAGGCGCGATGGCTTGTCTTTATCATTATCGTTACTGATCCAGACGTCGCAACCGACGATGGGCTTGACGCCTTTGGAACGCGCTTCTTTATAGAATTTGACCATGCCAAACAGGTTGGCCAGATCGGTAATCGCGAGCGAAGGCTGCGCATCGGCAGCCGCGGCGGCAATGACGTCATCAATGCGGACCAGACCGTCGACGATCGAATATTCGGAATGCAGGCGGAGGTGAGTAAATTGCGGAGAAATCATGGCCGTATTCTACCGCGACCACCCCTTTCAACAGACATTTCAGCATTCCCTAATGCGAAGTTTATAATGTCGGCTTGTTCACGCCATGCCGCATCACGCTCCCGGCCGTTTTTGTCAAATTCGTCGTCGGGCCCAAGCGCAAAAAAGCCAGCCATGAGCAGTAGAACATTGTCCTCTTTACAAGAGCAATCACCTCAAGAAGCAAGCATGCAATCCACATCATTCGTTAATATCGCCGCCTACAAATTCATCAGCTTTGATGATACGGACGACAAGCGTCCGCAATTTATCGCCAAGTGCAATCAATTGTCGCTAAAAGGGACTGTTCTACTCAGCCCGGAAGGCATCAATCTTTTTCTGTCCGGAACCCGCGCAGCGATAGACAGCTTTCTTGTATGGGTACGTGCCGATGCGCGCTTCGCCGATCTGGAAGTGAAAGAAAGCTATTCCGAAGATCAGCCCTTCAAATACATGCTGGTCAAGCTGAAGTCCGAAATCATCACGATGAAGCATCCGCTGATCAAGCCTGAACAAGGCCGCGCTCCCTCTGTGGGCGCAGCCACGCTCAAGCGCTGGCTGGATCAAGGCCATGACGATGACGGCAAACCAGTCGTCATGATGGACACGCGCAATGCGTTTGAAGTCGATGTCGGCACTTTCGACAACACTATCGATTACCGCATAGATAAATTCAGCGAATTTCCCGAGATCGTCGCTAACAATAAAGACGCGCTAAACGACAAAACCATCGTTACGTTTTGCACAGGCGGCATACGCTGCGAAAAAGCCGCGATCTATATGAAGGATGTCGGTTACAACAGCGTGTACCAACTCGATGGCGGCATTCTGAAATATTTTGAAGAAGTCGGCGGCGATCATTACAGTGGTGACTGCTTCGTGTTCGATCATCGCACCGCACTCAACCCGGGGCTGGAACCCAGCTTGCCGGTACAGTGCGGACATTGCGACGCCACGGTTTCACCCCGTGAGCAGTTGTCGCCATTATTCAGCGCAGGAAAATCCTGCCCGCATTGCGCACCTTCCAGCGAATCATCTACAAGCGAAAATTCGCAAGCTGCATCATCACTCCACTCTCTTTAATTTAAAGAAGCCAACATGATCACTATCAACGGCACAATCAAGGTCGACAACGCAGCACCCTTCGTCCTGTTCGGCGGCATTAATGTGCTCGAATCGCGCGACCTCGCGATGCGTTCCTGCGAAGAATATGTGCGCGTGACCGGTAAGCTTGGCATTCCTTACGTCTTCAAGGCATCGTTCGACAAAGCCAATCGTTCCTCCATCCACTCCTATCGCGGCCCAGGACTCGAAGAAGGCATGCGCATTTTCGAAGACGTTAAAAAAACGTTCAACGTCCCGGTCATTACCGACGTGCATGAAGTACATCAAGCCGCGATCGTGGCAGAAGTTGCCGACGTGCTGCAACTGCCGGCCTTCCTCGCGCGCCAAACCGATCTGGTGGTTGCACTGGCAAAAACCGGTCGTGTCGTCAACATCAAGAAGCCGCAATTCCTCAGCCCATCGCAAATGCTTAATATCGTTGAGAAATTCAAGGAAGCCGGCAACGAAAAATTGATCCTGTGCGATCGCGGCACCTGCTTCGGTTACGACAATCTAGTTGTCGACATGCTGGGTTTTGGCGTGATGAAAAAGGTCTGCAACAACCTGCCGATTATTTTTGACGTGACGCATGCATTGCAGCAACGCGATCCGGGTGGCGCTGCCTCGGGCGGGCGTCGTGAGCAAGTCGCCGATCTGGCGCGCGCCGGTATGGGCGTCGGCTTGGCGGGATTATTTTTGGAAGCGCATCCAGATCCGAAATCTGCGAAATGCGATGGGCCTAGCGCGCTGCCGCTGGATAAACTGGAGCCGTTTTTGGCGCAGTTGAAGCAGTTGGATGATTTGGTTAAGTCGTTTGAGCCGTTGGATATTGAAGCTTAGATTTTTGGTAGCTTGGTTTTATAAAAGCGCTGCATCTTTGGATGGGGCGCTTTTTATTGCGGGTGACGTTTAGCTCTTGTTGTAGTCTCGGTTAGCCGGGGGTAGCCCCATAAGCGCTAACCAAACGTGCCTGCTCGTAATTCATCCTGTTGATAGTGACGATTCTTTCGCGCGGGCTCTCGCAGGGAACTGCGTATTTCATCCCATCGCTCCAGACAGCCAAACAATGATAAACATGGGTTGACTGTCGTACGTAGTAACCAATGCACAAAAGCCGTTTCACGCCAGCGACAACGACGTTGAGCCACTTTCTTCTTCGTGCTGCGTAGTCTCGACAGGGGAAAAATGATCGCCTAATGCGATCAAGCGCTCGATCAAACAAGCGACAAATAATTTTCCCTGCAACCAGGCCTTTGCGCCTTCTGCATCTTTCTTTTTCAAGTACCCCAGCCCCAATAAGGATTTCATTCTTTTGAACGCCAACTCGATTTGCCATCGATGTCGATATAACGCCAGAATCCCTTCTGCATCGAGGCCTTCCAAGCTCGTGACCACGACGACATAGCCCGTCGCTTCGAATGTCTCTGCATTGAAGGTCTGCTGCTTTTTATTCAGGTATTGACGGTACTTGCGTTCGCTCTCAATTCGTTGCTCTTCGTTCTTGCGATACGCACACACTCGAACCGCCACCAGCCCTTTCGTGCCTTGCAGCACGGCCGGCCACTCTGCCATTTTTCCTGGCTCCATCGTACGCAAATGCGTCAGCTGCACAAAAGGATTTCCCTGCGTATCCTCCAACGGCAGGCTCGCCAGGTTCATCCGCACCAAGACGTCACCGCCATGATCAAGAACATGATTGACGCCACGTCGATTGGCAAATCCGCGATCGGCCAGAATGACATCCCCTTTTTGCACCGTAAATCGGGTTAATGACTCTCCCACTTTGCCACGTGTGACCTGTACTTCCCGGCACCCCAGCGTGTTGATATCCATTGAATAGTGCAAGCGCCAAGTCGACGTGATCGCGCCGGGTTCACGTATGACGCTGCCGTCAACGGCGAGTATTCGTCTGCCCAATAAGGCAGAAGTTTCCAGCACCGGTATTGCGCTCTCTTGTATCAGTCGCTCACTCATCCAGCGCAGCCATTCGCCCGATTTATTGACGCGTTTCAGAAGCGCCACATCGGATAAGTCCGCCAAATTTCCCACGCGCGCTCGGGCCACTGTTTCTCGCATCGAGCAACCATCACTGAAATACATCAACAAGATGCGCAACAAATTATCCGGCCCGGAAAATTGTCGTCCAAACTTTAACGCTCCCAATGTTCGTGCTTGGTCTTCCCAACCCTCTGGTAATAGTTTCACGATCTTTGACCAGTCTTCGCCGACTTCTTTGTACTCTTCTGCGTGCATTGTGCTTTTTGTTCACCGATTCAATTTCGCAATTTTAGCTGCTACTGAAAAATTTGGTTAGCGCTTATGGGGGTAGCCCGGCAACTGAGCTAAATAAAAGAGTCAACCGCATTAATTGCCAACTCGCTAACCCAACCCACAAACAAAAAAAGCCGCCCGATCTTTCAATCGGACGGCATTTCCTGAAAACAAAAAGCTTAGATCTGTTCCAGCAATTTTTCTGCTGTCGACACTTCCAAATGACCGCTGTCTTCAACGTTCAATTGTTTGACGACGCCGTCTTCAACCAGCATCGAGTAACGCTGCGAACGTAGACCCAAGCCGCCTTTGGTCAGATCAAATTCCAGACCCAGCGCTTTGGTGAATGTGCCGCTGCCGTCAGCGATGAAGCGTACTTTGCCGACTGCTTTTTGGTCACGGCCCCATGCACCCATGACGAATGGATCATTAACCGAGATACACCAGACTTCATCAACGCCTTTGGCTTTGAACTGTTCCACTGCATTGATGTAGCCAGGAGCGTGTGTTTCGGAGCAGGTTGGCGTAAATGCACCTGGAACCGCGAAAATTGCGATTTTTTTACCTTTGGTCGCTTCATGCACCATGACTTTGCTTGGGCCGATTGAGCAAGCTTCGGTAGCTACATCGATGTATTCTGCGAGCCGCGCTTCTGGCAGTTGATCGCCAACTTTGATAGTCATTGTGAATTCCTTTGATTAATTTGAACGGCAGTGCCGATTGGTAAAACGCCGCGCACTTGGCGCGGCGTAGAAAACGAAGTATGCCTTGTTCTGTCCGTTTTTGCAGGTGGTTTGACAACTTTCGTCGCACCACCTGCGGCTATCCGTACAGAATCAGGACATTAATTAGTCAGCTTGCTTACGGAGAAATGCAGGAATATCGTAGGTTTCCATGCCGTTCTTTTCCAGCGCGCGCACCGTATCTGAAGCCGATTCACGACGCCATACTGCTGGCGCTTTTAAACCGTCAAACGCTGGTTGAGCGCTACCGTGCATCATGCCTGCGGCCATGCCGGTATTTGCCATCATCGGCTCATTGTGCGTGCCGGTGCGCAACATTGGTGTTTGCACCAGTTGCACGCCTTTTCGCGCACGGCCCAAGCCGGTCGCCACAACTGTTACGCGAATGTTGTCGCCCATTTCATCGTCGTACGCGATACCTTGCGCGATCGAAGCATCAGGTGCAGCGAATGCGCGCACGGTTGCCATGACTTCCTTGATCTCTTTACCTTTGAGGCTTCGGCTGGCGGTAACGTTGACCAACACGCCACGCGCGCCGGACAAATCGATACCGTCGAGCAATGGCGAAGCAACTGCTTGTTCCGCTGCAATGCGCGCACGATCAACACCGTGTGCTGTTGCGGTACCCATCATTGCCTTGCCTTGTTCGCCCATGATGGTTTTTACGTCATTGAAATCGACGTTGATGTGACCTGGAACGTTGATGATTTCTGCAATACCGGCTACTGCGTTGTTCAGCACGTCGTCGGCGTGTTGCAGCCATTCGATCATGCTTTCGTCTTCATAGATCTCTTCCAGTTTTTCGTTAAGGATGATGATCAGCGAATCAACGTGCTGACCCAACGCTTCCAGACCTTCGTCAGCGATGTCCATGCATTTTTTGCCTTCGTACGAGAATGGTTTGGAAACTACAGCCACCGTCAACGCGCCTTGTTCACGCGCGATTTGCGCAATGATAGGTGCAGCGCCGGTGCCTGTACCGCCGCCCATACCAGCCGCGATGAAAACCATGTGCGCGCCGCGCAATGCATCTTCAATACGTGGACGGGTTTCTTCTGCCAATTGACGGCCGACTGCAGGCTTCATACCAGCGCCCAAACCGGTTTCTCCGATTTGAATGACGTTATGTGCCTTCGACATTTGCAAGGCTTGCGCGTCGGTATTGGCGACGATGAATTCCACGCCGCTTACGCCACGGTTGATCATGTGTTGTACAGCGTTGCCACCTGCACCACCAACGCCAACCACTTTGATCACGGTACCTAGCGTTACATTCTCGAGCATATCGATTTCCATGATTATTTCCTTAAAAAAGTTGCAGTTCCCAGTTGATAGGCCTCACGCGGTGTGACGACTAGCAAGTGCCAACTGCTGGTTAATACATAAATTAAATAAAAAATTAAATACAAAAAATAAAACCAAATACTTGAATTTAAAACTGAGTTTAAAACTGAGCTTAAAAATTACCTAAAAACCATTCTTTCATCCGACGTACCAGCGCAGTTGCCGATCCGTCCTGACGCGTGACGATGTGTCCGCGTAAATACTGCTTTTTTGCTTCCAACAACAAACCCAACACAGTTGCATAACGCGGACTACGTACTACATCTGCCAGTTGGCCGTTGTATTCGGGCGTACCCAAACGCGCAGGCTTCAGGAAAATATCTTCTGCCAATTCCACCATCCCAGGCATCAACGAGGTGCCACCGGTCAAGACAATGCCGGACGACAGCACCTCTTCGTAACCGGATTCGCGCACCACCTGATGCACCAGCGAAAACAATTCTTCTATGCGCGGTTCAATCACCGCCGCCAGCGCCTGACGCGACAAGGTGCGGGTACCGCGATCACCCAGTCCTGGCACTTCCAGCGTTTCGCCCGGATCAGCCAACACTTGCTTGGCCATGCCATAACGCAGCTTAATTTCTTCCGCTTCCGCAGTCGGTGTGCGCACTGCCATCGCGATGTCGTTGGTGATCTGGTCGCCAGCGATCGGGATCACCGCCGTATGACGAATCGCACCTTCGGTAAAAATCGCCACGTCGGTAGTACCGCCACCGATATCGATCAAGACAACACCCAGTTCTTTTTCATCCGGCGTCAACACCGCATCGGCAGAAGCCATCGGTTGCAAGATCAAATCGGATACTTCCAGACCGCAACGGCGTATGCATTTGACGATGTTCTGTACGGCAGAAACCGCGCCCGTCACGATGTGAACTTTTACTTCGAGTCGGATGCCGCTCATGCCAATTGGTTCGCGAACATCTTCCTGATTATCGACAATAAATTCCTGCGGTACGGTATGCAGCAATTGCTGGTCTGTCGGAATGTTAACAGCCTTCGCAGTTTCAATCACGCGAGCAACGTCGGTCGCAGTAACTTCTTTATCTTTGATCGCAACCATGCCGCTGGAATTGAAGCTGCGAATGTGATTGCCGGCGATGCCGGTATACACATTGCGAATCTTGCAATCGGCCATCAACTCGGCTTCTTCCAATGCGCGCCGGATTGATTCGACTGTCGCCTCGATGTTGACGACCACGCCTTTTTTCAATCCCTTGGATTCGTGCTGGCCCAAACCGATCACTTCGTGGCGGCCGTTCGGCAAGACTTCTGCCACTACCGCCACCACTTTAGAAGTGCCGATATCAAGGCCAACGATCAGGTTTTTTGCGTCTTTTGTCATATTGTTCCGCTTACTTTTTTTTACTGTCCGATCCGACAGTCAAACCTTGCGCCTTCAAGGCCAGACCGTTTGGATAACGCATATCAATACTTTCAATCCTGTTTTGCAAATGTGCGACCAATTGCGGATAAATCCCTACCAATCGATCTACACGTTCTTTCAACGTGCTACTACTATTTTCCCTGCCTAATTCCACCGTCACGCCGTTACTCAATTTCACGGTCCATGCATAACGGCCTGACAGATACAGCGCTTCCGCTGTGACATCCATCGGTGCGAACCATGTATTCAAATCATTCAAGCGCGCAATCACTTCTTTCTCGCTACCCAAAGGTCCGTTGAACGCCATCAGATCGGCATCCTCTTCCGCTTCTGCCAAATTGGCCGTGAACACATCGCCTTTGGTTGACAGCAAACGTCCGTCTTCACCCCAGGTACCGAGCGGTGAGTGTTCTTCCAAATTCACCGTCAACTGATTCGGCCATTCACGACGCACGGTTGCTTTACGCACCCAAGGTACTGACTCAAATGTTTGACGGACCGTATCCAGATTCGCTGTAAAAAAATTTCCCTTGATGCGCGCCAGTGCAGCACTACGCACAGTCAATGGATTGATATGGCGCAATTGCGCTTCCTCCGCGCCTTCAATCCGTATCACTTTCAATGTAAAGTAAGGCAGTTGTGCCACCCACCAAAAGCAGGCAGAAATCAACGCGAGCGCAACCAGGCCAAATAAGGCATTGGCAGTTGCGTTCAGCATTTTGATGTCTTGCCACATGAGTTGATCAATTAGCCTTAAGGTGTTGCGACGGTTTCAATTCAAGTTTTGCCAAACGCAAAATCTCTACACACAAATCTTCATAATCAGTACCGGCAACCTTGGCCGACATAGGCACCAGAGAATGGCTGGTCATGCCTGGTGACGTGTTGATCTCCAACAGGAATGGTTCGTTGTCCGATTCACGAATCATGAAATCGACACGCGACCAACCGGTGCAACCGACCGCATTGAACGCACTCACCGCCAATGCCTGTATCCGTTTAGTGAATGCGTCATCCAGCGGTGCCGGGCACAAGTACTGCGTGTCATCGCTAAAATATTTGTGCTGGTAATCGTAATTGCCTTGCGGCGCGCGTATCTCGACGATAGGCAAAGCACGCGCATTGCGGCCACTACCGATGACCGGCACCGTCAACTCACGACCTTTGACAAATTGTTCGACCAACACCACGCGGTCATACTTTGCGCACAGGTCAAAACCGGTTTGCATACCATTTACTTCTTCCACTTTGACGATACCAATCGTCGATCCTTCGTGCGGCGCTTTCAACATCAAAGGCAAACCGAATTCTTTTGCAATCGTTTGCAACTGGTCGGCGCTCGTGTTGACTGAATCCAGCACGGTGAATTTCGGTGTCGGCACGTCGTGACTCAAGCAAATACGCTTGGTCATGACTTTATCCATCGCAATCGCCGAAGCCATCACGCCTGGACCGGTGTAAGGAATGCCAAGTTGTTCCAGCGCGCCTTGCAAGGTGCCGTCTTCGCCATAGCTGCCATGCAGCGCGATAAAGACACGATCGAATTTCTCGGCAGCCAATTCCGCCAAACTACGTTCAGCGGGATCGAACGGATGTGCGTCCACGCCTTTGCTTTGCAGCGCGGCTAATACGCCCTTACCCGACATCAATGACACTTCACGCTCGGCAGAACGCCCGCCGAACAAGACGCCAACCTTACCGAATTCTGATTTCAAATTTGTCGTCATGATTAAACTTGATCCTGCAATTGCTTCAACTTGGCCGGTACGCCACTAATCGATCCTGCACCCATCGTGATGACCACATCGCCATCCTTGATGACATTCATGATCGTAGCCGGCATATCCGCGATTTCTTCAACGAACACCGGATCGACTTTTCCCGCAACGCGCAAGGCATGAGCCAAAGCACGTCCGTCAGCGGCGACTACAGGTTGCTCACCCGCCGCATAAACTTCTGCCAGCACCAGCAGGTCTGTTGTCGACAACACCTTGACGAAGTCTTCAAACAAATCACGGGTACGCGTATAACGATGCGGCTGAAATGCCAGTACCAAACGACGTCCCGGATAAGCACCACGTGCGGCCGATATCGTCGCTGCTGTTTCTACCGGGTGATGACCGTAATCGTCTACCAGAGCAAACGAGCCAGCGAGCTCGCCGTTGACGTCCCGGATATTTATTTCGCCATAGCGTGTGAAGCGACGACCAACACCGTTGAATTCGGTCAGCGCTTTTTGTGTCGCCTTGTCATCCACACCGAGTTCGCGTGCAATCGCGATTGCAGCACACGCGTTCTGCACGTTGTGCATGCCAGGCTGATTCAAGCTCACATTCATGGGTGCGTAACCATCCTGAATTACTGTGAACTGCATGTGACCATCGACTGCCTTGGCATCAATGGCGCGTACTTCTGCTTCTTCATGGAAGCCATAAGTCGTGATCAGTTTTGAGATGCGCGGCATGATGGAACGCACGTTTGCATCATCGATACACAACACGGCAACACCGTAGAACGGCAGGCGTTGCGTGAATTCAACGAAAGCTGTTTTCAGTTTTTCGAAATCGTACTCATACGTTTCCATATGATCGGCATCGATGTTGGTGATGACTTCAATCACCGGCGACAAATTCAGGAAAGACGCATCCGACTCATCTGCTTCCGCGACGATGAATTCGCCGGTACCGAGTTTGGCATTGGCGCCGGCACTATTCAACAAACCGCCGATGACGAAGGTTGGATCGAGGCCGCCTTCCGCCAATACGCTGGCAACCAGGCTGGTTGTTGTGGTTTTGCCGTGCGTGCCGGCAATCGCGATACCGCGACGCAAGCGCATCAACTCGGCCAACATCACCGCGCGTGGCACGATAGGAATATGTTTTTCGCGCGCCGCGATCACTTCCGGATTGTCGGCTTTGACCGCAGTCGAGGTGACAATCGCATCTGCGTTAGCAATATTCTCCGCAGCATGACCGAGCGTCACTTTCGCGCCAAATTCGATCAGGCGTCGGGTCGCGGCATTGCTGCCCAGATCTGAACCCGAGATCGTATAACCGAGGTTCAATAGCACTTCCGCGATACCGCTCATACCGCTGCCGCCGATTCCCACGAAATGAATATTTTTGACTTTATGTTTCATACAATTTTCACTAACTTTTCAAGTACATCGGCGATGGCGGTGTTCGCATCGCGGCGGCCGTTGGCATAGGCTGCCTCGGCCATCTGTTTACATTTCTCACGCGTCATGTTTTGCAGCAAGATCGCCAAACCTTGTGCGGTTAATGTGCTTTGCGGAAAATGAATCGCCGCCTGTTGTTGTTCCATCCAAAGTGCGTTGTCGCGTTGGTGCGTCGTCGTCGATACCAATAAAGGAACCAACACGCTGGCCACGCCAGCCGCTGTCAATTCAGAAACCGTAATCGCACCAGCGCGGCAAATCACCAAATCGGCATCCGCATAGCGACGCGGCATATCGTTGATGAAATCAACCACTTCTGCATGCACATTTGCGTTTGCATAATTATTGCGCAATGCATCGATATTCTTTTTGCCCGACTGATGCGTCACAACCGGGCGCTCAGCCGCAGGAATTAAAGCCAGTG
>Ga0326733_1000231_pt1 | contig 17639 bp, 17 predicted proteins | sample 14_GP2_308_FD_207946 | JGI IMG/M metagenome (GOLD analysis project Ga0326733, IMG submission 207946) | Glacier ice microbial communities from Ngari, Tibet, China - 14_GP2_30.8 | ecosystem: Environmental > Aquatic > Freshwater > Ice > Glacier | place: China: Ngari, Tibet | collected 2018-07-17 | reverse complement strand
TACAGCGCGTCGTCATCATAGGCGCAGAATCAACCGGCAAATCAACGCTGGCAGCCGGCCTGGCTGCGCACTACAACACGGTCTGGGTACCTGAATATTTGCGCGAGTTCGTCGAAACACAACAACGCACGCCGTGGGCTGAGGAACAACTACCCATTGCAATCACGCAATGCGAGCGCGAAATGGAAAGCGAAGCAAAAGCGGATCGCTATCTTTTTTGCGACTCCTCACCGCTGATGACAGCGGTGTATAGCAAATTCTATTTTGGACAGGTCGAAGCAGAATTAAATGCGCTTGCCAGCCGACACATCTATGCAGCGACGATCGTGACGGCACCCACCACACCCTGGATAGCCGATGGCTTGCAACGCGAATCAGATGCGGTGCGTCAGCACATACATGCAAGGTTGGTGAGTAAATTGGATGATGCCGATATTGCTTACTTGCTAGTAGATGGAGATACGCAGCAGCGGATTACACAAGTAGCGGCCTATCTCGCAAAACGAAACTGATAGAACCAGCCAATAAAAAACGCCGCACTGAGGCGGCGTTTGTATAAGCAAAGTCTATCTTTAAAAATCGAGCTGCGCCGACAGACGGAACACACGCGGGGCACCTGGAATCAGGTAACCACCGAATGCGTTGGACGTATCGCCCCAATAGAATTTATTGAAGACGTTGTCTACACCGAAGCGGAAAGTCGTTGCCGTGTCACCAAACTTGGTTGCGTAGCGCGCGCCCAGATTCAGTACATGATAGCCATCAACCCTTTTATCCAAAGATGCAATCTGACTATTCGGTGCGAAGACTTTGCTGGTTGAATAAATCCATGTTGCGTTCAACTTTACTGCCGGCATTTGCGGCAATGCATAGTCCACATAAACCGCTGACTTGAATTTTGGTACGTTACCGACGCGCTTGCCTTCTATATCAGGATCGCCAGTGCCTTCTGCCTTGGCTTGCAATGCGACGAAGCTTGCCCCTAGCATCAAATTGCGTGTCGCCCGACCTTGTGCTGCTAGTTCGATCCCGCGATTTACCTGCTCGCCTGCTGTCACATAGGCATCTATGAAAGCAGTAGCAAGATCACTCGATGCGTGTGCATATTCATTATGGCGCTTGATCTGGAACAATGCGGCGGAGACACTCAGGTCTTGAGAAATATCTGCTTTTACTCCCAGCTCAAACTGTTTCGATTTATACGGGTCCAGAACGGATTCTTGACCCGGCAGACCGGCTGGAATTTCTCCACCTGGTTCCAAACCTTGTGAAGCCGATGCATAGAATGACAAGTTCTTCTCAGGACTGTAGACCACCGCTACGTTTGGCAAAACATAATCATCGTCAGTGGCGCGTATCGTTCCGCCGCTTGCATCAAACTGAACACGCTTCAACTGTGTATAACGTACGCCGACATGCAATTTTAACTGTTCGTTCAGCGCCATGACATCCTGGACAAAAACCGATCGTTCTTCTTCTTTGCGACGCAGCCCTACCGGATTTGTTTGCTGCGGAATCAAATCCCTCTGCGGCGTTGTATAGATGTTGCCAGGCAGGCCACCAACTGTCGGCGTAAACAGGTACTCCGCATAACTATCTCTTCTGTTCAAAGTCGACAAACCGGTCGTCAGTTCATGGCCGACACTTCCGGTCGCAAACTTACCTTGCAACATAGCCTGCGTGGTCATGGCAGTGCGTTTATCGTTGTCCCTGCGCAGATCGTACAATCCAAAATCACCATTGAAAGCAGCGCTTCCGCAATAGCCAAATATCAAATTCTCTGCAGGACAGCCGAATGGCAGGGCGACAGCATCATCGCGACGCAATTCAAATTTGTTTGCCTGCAAGGTGGTGCGCCAATTGTCATTCAACTCATATTCGAATTTGACACCCACATTGTTGGTGTCATCAGTAACCGGCAAGCTCCATGTTTGATTATTCAACATGGTCTTGCCGCTCACACCGGTCGGAAGACGTTGATCCAGACCTAGCAATTGAAAGCCCGGAACCGTCAGCTGCGACTTGTGCTGATAATCCATATCAATAGACAGCAATGCGCGCGAACTTAAACGCCAGTCAAATGCACCAGAGATAAATTTGCGATCGCCATTCGATCCCTGCACGTATGACTTGGTATCCTCTGCTGCCGCGTTGATGCGATAACCGAATACACCATTATCCGAACGACCGCCCAGATCGATCGCGCCGTAAATGGAACCACGCTCGCGCACTTCAAATGTAGCGGAACGCAAAGGTGCATCCGTTGGACGCTTGGTTACGTAGTTAAGAATACCGCCTGAGGATGCAATACCTGCTTGCAGACCTGCCAAGCCTTTAAGGATTTCCAGCCTTTCCTTGTTTTCCATAGGAATCGAAGAATGCGCAAGAATCACCAGTCCATCCTTACGATAATTGCTTCCCAGGTCGAGGGCAAAGCCGCGAATCGCGAACCAATCCGACAAACCCACAGCGTTGTATGAGTTCTGTACGCTGGCATCGTATTTAACTGCATCAGTTGCAGTGCGAATGCTGCGTTCCTGCATTTGCTCGAGGGTGATCACGCTAATGGAAGCCGGTGTTTCGCGCAGCGGCGCTTCGGAAAAACCACCTACGCTTGCATTGCGCGCAATGCCGTCAAGCGGCGCGGAAGTGACGACCACTTCAGGCAAAACGTTATCGGACTTGTCTGCGCTCTGTGCAAAGGCAGCAGGCGCTAACGCGCTGGCAACGGCCAAGGCTATCAGTTTGTGACGGGAAGAAAATACGGACATGGTTTGCTCACTCAATCGCGTTATGGACAAGCACGCGAAGGAACGAACAAAGAGTCTCTGGAGGAATAACTTGAGGGGCTTTGCGCTTCCCTACGCTGGCATTATCCAGGTCAGGTTCAAGGGTTTTATCTCACCCGAAGACATCGTCTTCAGGACCCCTAGCGTGGATCGCATACTACATGGAAAAAGTAGTGGCCGGAACGGCATTTTTACTGAAAGTTGGACCAAATATCGTCGATCTTAACCGAGGTCAATTTGTGCTGGCTGCGCCAACAGTGATGCGTCGGAATTATCCAACGCATCACTGAAAAGATGCTTTTTAAATACGGGGCGAGATAAGAATCAAGACTTTGATTCACAGACTTACAGGTATGTTTGGCGCGTAGTCGTCCTGGTCCCGGCCTGCAGCGCTGATCTACATAACTTTCGACAAACTTACTTGCCGGATTTCTTCGCAGCCTTTTCAGTTTCGCTGATCTCGTTACTGTTTTGATGGTCCTGACTTGCATCGACAGACTCCGGCGACCGCTCGATACGCGTAATACCAGAGGATACAGATACCGGATCACTAGCCGGGAAGCTCATTTCAATGCCGACATCCAGCAGATCTTCCTTGGCGATTTGTTGTACAGACTTTTGCGCGGATTTTTCAGTGCTCGATGGCACTTCTGCAATCGGGTCACTTGCAGGAAAAGTATCATCCAGAGCACTGTCCAACAACTTCTCTTCGCGTGCGTCAGAGCCGCGCTTTTTTGTATTGTCGGAAGCATCAGTTGGCTCTCTGGATTTATCTGGGGAATTGCTTTGTGCCATGTGAAACTCCTTTTGTGTCGAGGTAGACGTTGCGCGAGATATTTAAATTATAACCAGCCATTGTCAAATAGATTAAGCATTGGTCGCTATTCTAATCACTAAGACTTGCGCCAAGCCCCTCCAGTTCAATCCTGGACGGATAACGAACAAGCAATACTTCTAGTTCTTCGTCGCCTGCCGGACTTTCCATTTTCACCTTGTCGCCCTCAGTCGCATTGAGCAAAGCTTGCGCAACCGGAGATAACCAGCTGATCTTGCTATTGGCCGGATCAAGCTCATCCAAGCCAACGATAGTCACGGTATGTTGTTCGCCCTGTTCGCTCTGATAAGTAACGCTTGCACCGAAAAATATCTGCTGCTCATCGGCATGCACTGACGAATCGACGATCTCTGCCACGTCTAGGCGAGTTTGAAGATAGTGAATACGCCGCTCGATTTCGCGGACCTGCATTTCAGTTAAGGCATTTCTATAATCAATAACGCGCTTGTCACTAAGCGTCGCAGGCGTAGCGTGCAACGATTGCAGTGAATGACGCAACTCGATTTGCATGTGCCTATAGCCAGCTGGTGTAATGTAATTACGCACGTCTGTGGGCATTTCCGGCAGGGTCGACAGTGGTTCGTCGTCGCTCTCTTTTACGAATGCCTTGTTCATGATAAATGTCCGTACTTCATGATAGCTTGAGCTAGCAGCATCGGCGCAAGGTCAGGTGATGTCCGTACGATAGATCACATAAGGGATAGTTACGGAACACGACTATCAAGAATAAATTAGAGATTCAGATCGCTACTTTGCCGCGCATGGCCTTGGTCTGCCCACGAGCATTTTTAGACTCCAGTCGTTTACGTTGGGACCCGTAAGTAGGTTTGGTCGCGCGTCGCGCTTTTGGCAGGACGGTGACGCCCGCGATGATTTCCTGCAGCCGTCGCAAGGCTTCTTCGCGGCTTTGTTCTTGGCTACGACCTTGCTGTGCCTTGATGACGATCACACCTTCTTTGGTGATGCGCTGATCGTTAAGCAGCAACAAACGCTCCTTCAAATAATCCGGTAATGAAGAAGCGATAATATTGAAACGCAAATGAATAGCAGTCGCTACTTTGTTCACGTTTTGTCCACCCGGGCCTTGCGCACGGATGGCTGTTAGATCGATCTCGCAATCGTCGATGGCTATTGAATCAGTGATCTGCATGCCTTAATCAAAACACGCTGAGTAGTTCGACGTGTTCATCGCAAGCTGCCACCTGTTACAGCAGCTTGCCTTATCGATTTGGATCAGACGTCGGACCACAACTTGCCGCCGGTTGACCAATTCTCGCGCTTCACATCCTGGATAATGATGTCTACCGATTCAGCACTGGAGCCGAGTGTCGCGACAGTTGCTTCGGTCACTGCTTTGACGAATGCGCGTTTTTGTTCGGCTGTGCGGCCTTCAAATAATTGGACGTTGATCGTTGGCATGAGTTTTCCTTTTTTGGTTAATTAATAAATTCTGAAATGAAGCGTAACGCGCGTATCGGTCCGCGCATTAGTGACGATATGTAGGCGACACCGCATCCAGTTTGCGCAGCAATGCCGGCCATTCGAGCATGCCTTCAGGCGAACCGTCTCCTAGCAATTCCTTATAGGTTTTTGCACAGACTGCGGGTGCTGGGATGTTCAAGGGGCCGCCACCGGATTGCGCCTTCAACTGAAAGGCGCACGCCATATCCAGCGTATCCATCAATACATACGCTTCTGCAATCGTGCGGCCGCTGATCAGCGTGCCGTGATTGCGCAAAAGCATCGCAGGGTAATCACCCAGGCGTTCAATCAATCTTGTTTGTTCAACTGGCGACAAGGCCAAGCCTTCGTAGTCGTGATAAGCCATCTGCTGATAGAAGCGCATCGCGTGTTGCGACAAAGGTAGCAAGCCACCCTGCTGCATACCGACCGCAACGCCGTTCTCATTATGCAGATGCATCACGCACATCGCGTCTTTACGTGCGCTGTGCACAGCGCCGTGAATCGCAAACCCGGTCACGTTCACACGTACGTTTTGAGCGCCGATGATGTTGCCTTGCAAATCGATCTTCACAAGATTCGATGCGGTAATTTCTTCAAAACGCAAACCAAATGGATTGATTAAAAAGTGTTCTTCTTCGCCGGGAACCGTTGCAGAGATATGCGTATAGATCAGGTCATCCCAATTTTTTAGCGCGCACAAGTGATAACAGGCCGCGAGATCGAGACGTACCTGCCATTCGGCGTCGTTGATGCCAGCAGGCGCCGCTTTAAAGGGTGGGGTATTCATAATGCCTTGCATTGAAATATGAAATGTACTTTGCACGTCTGCGTGCAAATGCAGGCGCAAATTATAAAGTCATTAGCTGTGCCATATCCGGTTAAGCGCGAGAGATATGCGCCGCCGCATCAATCGATGAACTGAAAAAATTGCCGTAAAAAGAAAGTCTTGCCGATCTGTCGACAGGGCTTTTACACAGCGCTCATGCAGGGATTTGTGCAATCGACCGCTATTAAAATCATCAATAGCTTGAATAATCTCCGCTTGGCTATTCAACACCAAGGATGCGTGACCAACGATCTCTTCGTCGATTACTTAGTCGCAAGACCACCGAATCGTTATCGCCTCTATAGAGATCCCTTGCTGCCAGCGCACTTGATCGCATCCACAACAACAAACACCGTAACGCTGCATAATAAACAATTCGCTATTAAAGGGACCAGTTAACTGCCACGTCGATAGTGAAAATAAATCGAATCGTTAAAGTAAATCAATTATACAAATGATGGATGCCCATCTATTATTCGTACTTGCAGAATTTTTAACCCCCAACCCAAGGAAATGACATGTCTCTTATTAATACTCAAGTCCAGCCTTTCAAGACCCAAGCTTTCCATAACGGCAAGTTCATTGAAGTCACCGAGCAATCGTTAAAGGGCAAATGGTCTGTGCTGATTTTCATGCCGGCAGCGTTCACATTCAACTGCCCAACGGAAGTTGAAGATGCAGCTGACAGCTATGCAGAATTCCAAAAATTGGGTACCGAAGTATACATCGTCACCACCGACACACACTTCTCGCACAAAGTTTGGCACGAAACATCGCCAGCAGTTGGCAAAGCCAAATTCCCATTGGTTGGCGATCCAACTCACCAACTGACCAACGCATTCGGCGTGCACATTCCTGAGGAAGGTCTGTCACTGCGCGGTACGTTCGTGATCAATCCAGACGGCATCATCAAAACTCTGGAAATCCACTCGAATGAAATCGCTCGTGACGTTTCGGAAACACTGCGCAAGTTGAAAGCCGCTCAATACACAGCATCGCACCCGAACGAAGTGTGTCCAGCGAAATGGAAAGAAGGCGAAAAAACCTTGGCTCCATCACTGGACCTGGTTGGCAAGATTTAAGTAGACGTTATGTAATCGAGTAATACCGTCCGGACCATGTGGTTCGGACGTGCAAGACCCCTATCAAACTGTAAAGAAAGTAAAGACCATCATGTTGGATGCCAATCTCAAAGCCCAATTAAGCGCATACTTGGAAAAGATCGTGCAACCGATCGAGATCGTCGCGTCACTCGATGGCAGCGACAAATCTCGTGAGTTGCAGGAACTGCTGCAAGAAATCGTCGTCTTGACCGACAAGATCACTCTGGTCGAGCGTACCGACGACAACGAGCGCAAACCGTCTTTCCAAATCAAGCGTCCCGACGCACACGCAGGCATTCAATTCGCCGCGATTCCTATGGGCCACGAATTCACTTCACTGGTGCTGGCATTGCTGCAAACCGGCGGCCATCCATTGAAGCTTGAAGACTCAGTCATCGAACAGATCCGCAATCTGGACGGCGACTACACCTTTGAAACCTATATGTCCTTGTCGTGCCATAACTGCCCGGAAGTCGTGCAAGCATTCAACGTCATGGCCTTGATCAATCCACGCATCCGTGCCGTCACCATTGATGGTGGTTTGTTCCAGGACGAAGTCAAGGACCGCGATATTATGGCCGTGCCGACGACCTTCATGAACGGACAACCGTTCGAGTCTGGTCGCGTCAGCATTGAGCAGATTCTTGCCAAACTCGACACCGGTGGTAACAAGCGCAAGCAAGAAAAACTCAGCGCCCAAGCGCCCTACGATGTACTGATCGTCGGTGGTGGACCTGCAGGCGCAGCTGCTGCCATTTATGCAGCACGCAAAGGCATACGCACTGGCGTCGTGTCGGAACGTTTCGGCGGACAGACCTTAGATACTTTATCGATCGAAAATTTCGTGTCTGTGCAGGAAACCGACGGCCCGAAATTTGCCGTCGCGCTTGAGCAACATGTACGCAGCTACGACGTCGACATCATGAATGTACAGCTCGCTTCCGAGTTGGTGCCGGGCAAACTAATCGAGATCAAGTTGAAAGATGGCGGCTCGCTGAAAAGCAAAACCGTGATCCTCGCAACCGGCGCACGCTGGAGAACCATCAACGTGCCGGGTGAAAGCGAATATCGTAACCACGGCGTCGCGTATTGCCCGCACTGCGACGGTCCGCTGTTCAAAGGCAAACGCGTTGCAGTCATCGGCGGCGGCAACTCAGGAGTCGAAGCAGCGATCGATCTGGCGGGTATTGTCGGTCATGTCACGCTGGTTGAATTCGGCGCAGAATTGCGTGCCGACGCAGTCTTGCAACGCAAGTTGCATAGCCTGGCTAACGTTACCGTGATCACATCGGCACAAACCACAGAAATCACTGGCGACGGCAAAAGGGTTAACGCTTTGGTCTACAAGGATAGAAAATCCGAGGAGATAAAAACCATAGGACTGGAAGGCGTCTTCATCCAGATCGGCCTGGTACCAAACACCGAATGGCTGAAAGGTACAGTCGCTTTGTCACGTCACGGCGAAATCGAAGTCGATGCACGTGGCCAGACTTCAGTGCCGGGTGTATTTGCAGCAGGCGACGTCACTACCGTTCCGTTCAAGCAGATCGTAATTGCCGTCGGCGAAGGCGCAAAAGCATCGCTCTCCGCCTTCGATCATTTAATCCGCAGTTCGGATACTGATGAAGAAACAGTTGTGGTTAAACGCGAAGCAGTTGCTGCATAAACTTTAACAGCCCACAAAAAAGCCGCAGCGATGCGGCTTTTTTTAAGACTGTGTTTTTTAAAAACTGTATTCACCGAATAAATATTTATCGAAACTAAACTTGCTGCCACCTGGCAAGCTATCAACCACCCGCTTTGCATTCTTGGACGAAATAAACACATCCGCCATTTGATCCTTGCAGCGGAATCTGGTCGCAGGACTCAAGATGGTATTGGCCTTGATTCTGATGTGACGGATGACCTTGGCTCTTTCACTACAAAGCAAAAAATGCTGCTCTTGCCGAAAACCGGACAGCGGAATATTCAACCACCAGCCTTCATCGCCGGCGTAAGGCACTACCGTTGAGAAAATTGTATTGCGCTCGCTCAGCAGGGCGGCGTGCAGGTCGTGATTGACCAGCTTGATTGCTTCTATCTTGTTCATGGTGACTTTATCGGATGCGGTGGATGCGCGAGGCATCATAGCCGAGAGGATAAAGCAAATCATCGTTGCGCCATAAAAAATACCGTCTCTAGACGGTATTTTTTCTCAAGACAAGATTTATCGCAGTAACAAAAAAAGTACAACAATGACGAGTACGGCTCCTATGCCTATATACATTTTTGATCCTCCTTGGGTTAGCAAAATTACATCAAAACATGTTGCCACAAACGCATCTGTGCGATACATCACATTAAAGATTAAAAAATGAAGCTAGTATTTGAAAACACATGGCAATGCCAATGTGAAATGCAAGCTGTGAGCGTTATGGCAGCTATTACATAAGAGACTGTATCGCTCAGAGAAGCGGTGCATATGTTGGCCGTAAAAGGAGACTTGCTAATGAAAACGCCTTCGCATTGCCGTTCACTGTCAAAAATCGCCGTCCTTGCATTAGCCACGGCGTTTTCATTATCTGCTGCCGCACAAAGTGCCGGCGATAATATTGTCAACGTTGGCTGGTTTCATTTATATACCGATGATTCCAGCGAAACGCTGATGCGCACCTCACCATCACCTGGACCGATTGCCGGCAGTAGCGCCAGCGTAGGTAATGCAGATACGTTAGGCATTGCGTTCACGCACTTTTTGACAGATAACTTCGCGCTTACGGCAGACTTGGGAATTCCCCCCAAATTTCATCTTGATGGCGGGGGTTCGCTGGCAGGCTTAGGTGAAATCGGCACTGCTAAACAATGGAGCCCTGCTCTCATTGCGAAATGGTACTTCGGCGATAAAACTTCGAAGCTCCGTCCCTTCGTTGGTTTGGGTGCAACACGCGTTTGGTATAGCGATGTCGAATTATCTTCATCGTTGCAAAGAGCCGTTACGGCTCCACACAATTTGGGCGTAACTGGCACTGCAACAGCCGACCTGAGCTCGTCGTGGGCTCCCGTCTACAACATAGGTTTGACCTACAACATTGACGCAAAATGGTCTTTGGGCTTTTCGATTGCGTATATTTCGCTTGAAACCGAAGCAACTATCACGGGTAGAAATCCCGCAGGCACCGTCATTTCTACACACACGACTTCCCTTACACTGGACCCCTACGTAACTTTCCTCTCGCTGGGTTACAAGTTCTGAATTTTTCTACCTGCACATAAAAAAAGCGGCGAGCCTGATATCAGACCTGCCGCTTTTTTATAAACCTATTTTCTGCTCGCCACAATTGCGTAAGGTCGTCACTCGCAGTCATCAAATGCCGTTCACGCTTTAGCCCAAACTGAAGCAATTATGTAGCAGCTTCTTAGATAATCCTCTCTATACGTGGAATGTTCTAATGGCCGAATTACAATTTTGATGAATCCCTCGGTTGTCACCCTAATCAAGGCCTTTCAAAGACGCTGCGTCTGGCATCATGCGGTGGTTTCCTCCAAGTTGCAGTGATCGCTATTGTTTCCAGAAAGTGGCCGATACAAAGGTAAAGTCATCAGTATTTAAAGCATATATAAGTTAATTCCGGCGGAATACGCGAATCCGCGGCCTTCCGTCTCAGAAACCTGTAATAAACTGCACTACCTTGATGTAAGTACACAAAAATTTACACTCTACGGGGCCCATTCCGGCAAAAATCTTCAGGATACAGTTATGATGTTTCCATCAGGAATGGTTGCCTTCAGGCAATCTTTTTATCCACACATTCATGAATGGAAGTAAGCCATGAACAGCTTTAAGCGTTATTTAGCAAGACTCAGAGTGGGGGTTAAGTTGGCCGGAATCTCCTTCCTGTTGATTGCTGTCGTCTTTGGCGTTTTTGTTTGGGCGACCGGTCAGGCAACTTCCCGTGCATTGGAACAGCGTGCGGCGGAAGAAGTCACGGCAAAGAGCAAGCTGGTAGTAGGCATGAGTAACGATGTCGCATTGATAAAAAGCACACTGCTTTCACTCAAAGTCGGCACCACCGGCGGTTACTATGTACTCGACGCGAATACCGGTGCAGATTACGGCAAGCTCATCATAGCCGCGAAGAAAGAAGGTCAGAACGTACTCTCCAACAAGGCTGCTGACGGCCGCGAATACATCAAGGAAATCCTCAGCAAAAAAGAGGGCGTGATTCACTATCACTCGGCTGCCGATGCCGGCGCGCCGGAACGCGTGGCCGCATTCACTTACATGCAGGGAAAAAACTGGATTGTTGTCGGCGAAACCTACACCAATGAATTCACACGCGAAGCCACTAACTTGCGCAATAAATCCGGCTTGGCCGCACTCGTTGCCTTGCTGATTTTGGCGGCGCTGCTCTACACAGTCATACGCAAAACCGTTACCGGCCCTCTCAACTTGGCAACAAAAGTGGCGCGTCAACTTGCCAGCGGCGATCTAACTACGCGTGTCCAAACAAAACGCGTCGATGAGATCGGTCATCTGCTGTCAGCCATCAACGGCATCGGCCAAGGTCTGGCCAACGTTGTATGGACTATCCGTCACGGCAGTAAAACTCTCTCGACCGCTACCGGAGAAATCGCAGCCGGCAATCTCGACTTGTCGTCACGCACCGAACAGCAAGCCAGTTCGCTGGAAGAAACCGCTTCCGCGATGGAAGAGATAACTTCGACCGTCAAGGAAAATGCCGCCAATGCCGTTCAGGCAAATGAGTTGGCCAGAACCGCATCGCAAGTCGCGATCAAAGGTGGCGGCGTAGTGGCAGAAGTCGTCAAGACGATGGACTCAATCAATCAATCGTCGAAGAAAATTGTCGACATCATCAGCGTCATCGACAGCATTGCTTTCCAAACGAACATCCTGGCTTTGAATGCTGCCGTAGAAGCTGCACGCGCAGGCGAACAGGGTCGCGGCTTTGCGGTGGTCGCCGGTGAAGTGCGCAATCTGGCACAACGCAGCTCGGCTGCAGCGCGCGAAATCAAATTACTGATTGAAGATTCGGTCAGCAAGGTTCAAAGCGGCAGCAAGCTGGTGGCACACGCCGGCACCACGATGGATGAAGTCGTGACCAGCATCAAACACGTCGACGATATCATGACCGAGATCAGCGCCGCCAGCCGCGAACAAAGCATAGGTATAGAGCAAGTCAATCAAGCGATTGCGCAGATGGATCAGGTCACTCAGCAAAATGCCGCACTGGTCGAGCAAGCCGCCGCATCAGCTGAATCGTTGCAAAGCCAAACGAATGAATTGATCAACGTCGTCAGCATATTTACGATCAAGACCGGCAGCCACGGCTCAAGGGCAGAAGCAAAAGAAATGGTGAGCAAAGCCATAGAATCCATACATGAAATCGGAATAGAAGAAACCTTTGCAGAAATCAGCAACAAGCTCGGCCAATTTTGCGATCGCGATCTCTACGTCGTTGTGTATGACATGAACGGTCGTAATATGGCGCATGGCGCGAATCCGACATTGATAGGTAAAGACATGATTGATGCCAAAGATGGCGGGGGCAATCTATTTGTCAGGGAGCGCATCGCCATTATCCAGAACGCCGGTAAGGGCTGGCAGGACTACAAGTTCCTTAACCCAATTTCCAAACAGGTTGAAAGCAAATCCATGTACCTGGATCGATATCAAAATCTGATTATCGGTTGTGGCGTTTACCAGTAATCAGTCGGCCAGAATGAACTCCGGCGCGGTACTGCGTTCTTACAAAATATGTCGGCATGCTAAGATAAATTATTCTTCGAGGAGGTCATCATGGCTGGAAAATTAACACCGCAAGAATTCTTGGATGAACTCAACCGCAACTTGAAAGATCATCCGGGTTACGAAGAATGGATGCAGTTTGTACCGTCGCCTGAAGGTATGGAGCCGGATACCCTTGAAGGGTTTGAACGTGCCGGACCAGAGCCGCGTCATTCGCTGTATGACCTGGTCGCATTGAAAGTCGGCGAAGCATTCGACATGTTTCCGAAATAAACGACGCAATCAAATTTTTCCCGGTCACGTCGCGAAAGCACTTCGGCCATCAAGTAATTAATCGCGCCTGACTGCAGGCGCGATTACATCGCCAGAAACGCCATCAATTAACGCAACATCCGTCGAGCACGATCCTAAAAAAGGCTGCGAAATCCCTAGGCTAGGCTGGCCTTGAGATTGTATAAGCGCAGATGAATGCCGGCACCTGCGGCGGTTGTCGCCGACCGAAAAGATGCGTTTACTAACGTCTTTGCAACCCGCTTTTAAAAACAATATGGATTTTGTTACTTGTTGCGGGGCGACGATTGAGAGGCAAAAACAATAGCGACAGCATGCGGCTCCTTTTGGTTAGTTCCCACAACAGCAGCGGCAACGCGACCGCCACCACAAAGCCAATCAACGCAACCACCCAGTGGTTTTGCATATGTAGCACCAACGTGTCGGTGACGCGATACTGAATCGGCATGTGAAACAACAGGATGAAAAGGCTACCGCGACCAAAATACGTAAATATACGTGTAGCCCAGTCGGAGCGCACCAGCATGCTGCACACACATAGCATGATGTAAATTCCGCTCAGCGCCTGCACCGTGGACACCAGCAAGTCATCATACCGTCGCATGTTGAAGTCGATGCGATAACCGAAGCTCAGGTGCAGCAGCAACAGCAGACTGAAACACAACACCATCAATGCCGCATTCGGCGCGAACGCTCTGACGCGCACCGTAAGGAAATTGCCGAGCAAGAAAAAGCACGCGGTCAGCAGCAATAGGTCGGCGCTAAATGGCAGCCCACAATCGAACACGCTCCAGTCGAATTGCGTCTTCAGCTTGCAGGATGGATTTTCCAGTGCGGTATGGAAAGAACCCATTAAAAAATATCCGGCAGTTACCAGCGCCACCAGCAACAAAATCCGCTTGGGCCATGTGTCCACCCAGCGCTGGCCGTAAATAAGCAAAGCAGCGGTGCTGAAATACAACAACCAAAGGTGCGGCAGGAACCATATCGCGGTCCACACCAGCGTAAAGCCAGTGCCGAAAAATATGCCGAGCAATACTGATTCGATCGTCGCCTTGCCGACCAGAATCTTCAGCCCGCCGGCAATGATCGCCGCTACTGCAAACGGCTTGAGCCAGGCGTCAGCCCGCTCTACCGCCACCGTCTGCAGCGTGCGATGAGCAATCGAAAACGTGACCCCGGAAATAAAGAAAAAGAAAGGGAGCCGGAATGATCCAAGCAAATTTGCAAGACTGCTTTCGCCCGCGGCGAAGATACGATTGTGGCCGAGCACGATCAACAGAATGCCTAAGCCTTTTGCAATATCGATCATTGCAAGACGAGGCTTTTTAATCGAACCAGATCGAATGCGATTCTCTGTTTCGATGCAGCGAGTGTTCTTCATTTCCATAAGAAAACACAATCGTCAAAAAACAAGCAGGGTCAACTGTCGGTGTCACTGATAGACTGGCCTCGGCCGAGGATAGATAGATGCCATTTCGATAATTGTCATGCAAATAGAGCCGGGTCGACGGGAGTAGTTCATCAAATAATGAGATAAATGGATGCGGATGTTTTACCGATATACGTCATCGGGAATTGCAATGTGTGTTCTGTGCCCTCGACACAACTTACATTGCAGGGGGAACGCATTTTGCATCGCTATCCATCGTCGCGATGTCTTCTTCGTAAGATTGTTTAATGCCGGCAAGGCTGATTCGTATGGTGGAATTTTACGAGCCGTATGGCAATTATTTTTTGGGCGCAACTTCCATTGGATCCGCACGATTCAGATTAGAACGATGTACTACTTGGCCACGGTTCAGCGTCGCGGTTTTTTTGATTTTCCCGATATATCCAAACTGCAGATTTATAGAAAACGTATTGTCACATTCGATCCAGGACCCACGTGTTCAGTGTTCGGGTCCGCACATACCTCTTCTTGCTACTCTGTTATTTTTACAGGCATGCATTTTTGGATATTCAATTTGCCAGAATCAGCTATGTACTTAATTTCACTGAGGAGATCAATATGACAAACAGAATCGGCAATAAAGACGAAGCGCATCAGCGCGGCAAAGAAGAGAAGGCAAGAACCAAGGCCTCAAATATTGCCCAGGAAGCTGTGAAAAAAGCCGCAGCCGCCGCAAAGTATCATAATGAAATCAAAGGACAGCCGCGCGCGGCCTCTCAGGGAGATGCGATGAGTAGCGGTGCCAACAAAGATTCCGCTCAGCCATCCAAAGTCAAGGCAACCAAGCGTGCGACGTCAACCGAGGCGGACGCAAAGTCCATCGACGGCGCCTCGGGTAAATCTAATAAGTCTAGTAAAGACAACAAGAGCCACGACAAAGCAGGATCCGATAAAGGTGCTGGCGGCGGCAAGAAGCAGGAACGCAAACATTAAAATCGATTACCCCTTCTTTATTCATTCTGACTTCTAAATTCTTTAGAAGAAGTAATGGAGCGCCCATCAAAGGCGCTAAGAATGGAAGAGCAATCATGGAAAAGCCTCGATTTTATCGGGGCTTTTCTTTGGCGTATGCGTTGCCGCCCTCTTTGCCTTCAAACATTTAGTGTAGCCAAGAGCAAGCAGCTGATAAAGAGGGATTACTCAATAATCGATCAGGGCCGATCGCATGACTGATTTTCAGGCTTTATCAGAAATCAGCTTGGAAATCAGTTCAATATGTCCGTAAGATTGGCAGGCTTTGACAAGTGGTAGTCGAAGCCAGCCGCCATCGCTTGTACGCGATCTTGTTATTGACCATAACCGGTGAGCGCGATCAGTTTTGCGTGTGATGCTATTGAGGATGCGCGTATTCTGCGCGCCAGTTCATAGCCATCCATATCCGGCAATCCAATATCGAGGATGTACACAACGGCTTGATCATTTTCGATGTTGTCTAGCGCACGCTGTGCATCGAAGTAGGTACGCACGTCATACTGGCCAGCTTCAGTCAAAAACAGGGCAAGCATGTTTGCCGCACCTTCATTATCGTCAACGACCACAATGCGAGCAGCTGTTTCGGATGTCGGTTTCGGGTTTCCCAAGACGGCTGGCGAAGACAGCTCGTTTTTTTCTTCCTCAAGTCGATGCAGTCTAACGATAAACTCACTGCCTCTGCCGTCGCCATTGCTGTATGCAGTGACCGATCGGCTATGCAACTCGACCAGCCAATTTTTATCAATATCGGCGGACATCATTAATTTATTGAAATGATCTGTAGAAAATACCACGGCAAGGACGAATTTTTCCCCGTTTGCAGTCATCACAGGAATGTTCAACGTAGTAAACGGCCGCTCAGTAACCAGGCCAAAAATCACATCGGAGACCAGCGTTTTTTGCGTAGCAAGTACTTCTTGAGAACGTGCGCGAGCAGCGGGGGGTGGGAGTTTTTTGCCAAATGGAACTATCGTGTTGATTATCAGCTGACCATTTTCGTCCAGCAAAAAGTCCACGCTGTGGTTTCTTGATTCTCGGTCTTGGCCTGCTCATAAAAGGCCTTCATATCGCCCGAATTTAAATATTGCGATGCCGCCAGTACCTGCAACGCTGCTTCGGCCCGGGAAAGATCTCGATCGACTAATAAAGAGACGATGCGCGCCGTCTCGTGTTGGCCCTGAAGAGCCGCATTAAGATGGGACTCCGCAGCATATTTAACGCAACTCCGAAAAAGCAATTACCGGCACCAAAACAGTGACCGCCATTAAGATAAGGTAGGAGCGAATGCGCATAAATTGCTTGAAAAAATCTATTTTTAAGCCACACCTAAGGCCTCCCTCGGACTAACGCCCATACCCTTAACCTAACTAAGCCTGATACTAAAAGTCAACACGATTGATATAGGCGGATTGAGTGCCGTCGGAGACGTGGTCAGCAAAGTTCCTGGCATGCTCCACTTTCTGTCTCGCTGGCAGTTTTGCCCGGCTGCCAGACATCCTAGGTCTCCTCGGGGCTTCATGGCACAAATTTAACGCCCGCCAAACACCGTATCGCCGAATAGCTTATTTTGACCATGCGGTGCCGCACGCCAGTATTGAGGCGGACCATCGATGGTGGAATCCAGCGCAAGCGCTGCATGCCACGGCCAACGCGGATCAAACAACATGCCACGTGCGAGAGCGATCAAGTCGGCTTGGCCGTTGGCAATGATGTCTTCCGCCTGTTGTGGCTCAGTAATCAAACCCACGGCCATCGTGTTCACGCCAGTCGCTTCTTTCACGCCTTGCGCAAAGGGCACTTGATAACCTGGCCCTAGCGTAATTTTCTGCAAAGGTGAAATGCCACCCGACGATACATCGATCCAATCGACATTGCGTTTCTTTAACTCAGTAGCAAAGGCGATGGTTTGCTCAAGGTTCCAGCCGCCATCCATCCAATCGCTTGCCGACACGCGAATACCAACTGGCTTGTCTGCCGGAAAAACTGCACGCACAGCATCAAACACTTCCAGCGGAAAACGCATGCGGTTTTCCAGCGAACCGCCGTATTCATCGCTGCGATGATTAGCAATCGGCGACAAAAATTGATGCAACAAATAACCATGTGCGGCATGCACTTCAAGGCCAGCGATATCCAAGCGCGCTGCGCGCTTGGATATCG
>Ga0326733_1000230_pt1 | contig 17662 bp, 14 predicted proteins | sample 14_GP2_308_FD_207946 | JGI IMG/M metagenome (GOLD analysis project Ga0326733, IMG submission 207946) | Glacier ice microbial communities from Ngari, Tibet, China - 14_GP2_30.8 | ecosystem: Environmental > Aquatic > Freshwater > Ice > Glacier | place: China: Ngari, Tibet | collected 2018-07-17 | reverse complement strand
CCGTGTCGGCCGCCACGGCGTTGTACAAGCCCTGATTGAAAGCGATATGCGCGTAGTCATCTAGGTCAATAAACAGGCTAATATCAGCCGCGCCTGAGATAGCCGAAGCTGTTCCCGCTGTGGTCCTGCCATCGAGGGCAAGACTCGTCCAGGTTGCGCCATTGTCCTTGCTGTAGGCAAAAACTGCGCCGGGAGTTGTTCCGCCCTGACCGTCGGAGACGGTAGCGATTCGCGCCGACCACAGCGTGCCGTCCTGATTGCGGTCGATCTTGCGCTGGTTGAAGGGTGCAGTCGCGGTGGCGGACGTGCTGGTCGAAATGATATTCGGCATCGCCTACACAACACTTTCAAGCCACAGAGTGAAGCTCATGTTGCGGGGCGCCCCGGCCACCGCCGACACGACCAGTGCCAGCAGGTCACCGTCGGCCAGCGTCACGTCAGCCGGGTCGGTCGTCACCGTGGTGGTCGACACTGCCAGCGCCGAGAAGCCGGTAGCGGCGACACCGTTGACTTGCACGCTGACCGTCGCCGACGTCCCGGAGTTGATGCGATGTCGGGCCGCGACGACCTTCATGGTCTGCCCAGCCGGCGCAGCGACGAAGAAGCCAGGAATGAACGACGTGTCACCGGACGCCACGAGCACGTCACCGGAGATGGTGAACGTGTGCGGGATGCGGACCGTCTTGGTGATCGTCGTCGATGTGTGCGTGTGGCCCAGCGCGGGATACAGCACCGCACCTTCGGCCGGCGTCAGGTACTGCGGATGCGGGTCGCCGGTCGTGTCGTTGACGTGAGCGTTGGCCTCGCGCATGTCGATGGCCGTCAGGACGTGGTCCACGCCCGCACCGTTGTTGTGCGATGAGGCGCTCGTACCGTCGTACCCTCGACCTGAGGCTGCGACAGTCAGCGTGTTGCCCGACCGTGCCGAGATTAGAACCTTCTCCTCGCCGGCCAAGCCGAGGTCGAGGCTGATGCTGAATGGCCCGGTCGCGGCGCTCGGGTAGCCCGAAGCGTCGACCACGTTGATGGTCGTGGCGGTGGAGGTGATGTCGCCGGTAAGCGTGGTGCGCTTGGCGGCACCCGCAAAATCCCGTAGGGCCATGTCCTATCCCGCCAATCGTTTCAGTTTAACTAGGCATGTGCCATTCCAAGCGCGACCGCTAGCCGTGCGGTGCGAATAGACGAACGACGTGTCGTCAATCAACACGGTGTGCGACTGATCGCCAATCTGGTAAATGACCAGCGCCCGGCTGTCCTGCAAGCTCAGCAGCTCGTCGAGGACTTTCTGCACATCCATGCGGATCGTGTTGTCCAGGCGGTCCAGCAGGCTCTCGTGCAGCAGCAGAGGGACGGTGAATATCTCGCCGCGCGTCGGCTTGGGGTAGGCGCGCAGCGTCAGCCGCGTCACCGTCGGACCTGTCGTCACGACCGTTCCGCGGGTCAGTTCGAGGCGCACCTCGAACTGCTCGCCGGTCGCCTGTCCAAGCACGAACGGGTCATCGTCCGTGGTGCTCGTCCGTGTCCCGACCTTGACGAACGTCCCGCCATCGACGGCCAGGTAGGACGTGTTGGTCCCGGCGAAGTTGGACAACCGCACGTCGAGGTAGACCGCGACCTTCGGGTCCGACAAGCCGTAAGAGATCAGCCCGGTGTCGAGCGTGCCGCTAGCCACCAGCGAGGTGCTCTCGGCGAACACCCCGACGCCAGACACGGTGAACACCCGCACGTTGCCGAACGTGACGACGCTCGTGACATCGCCCTGCCCGGTCGCCATCAGGTCCGAAGCGAACGCCGGGGTCAGCGCAGAGATACTGACCGACAGGTCGAGGCGTCCCAGTCCCGTCGAGGTCGTGTCGTAGTTCGACCAGCCGAACCAGACGAACCTGTCCTGGCCCTCGAAGCAGCGCACCGCCGACGTTGTGCGGACCAGCGCGCCGATCGTCAGGTTGCCGGCAGCGTCCGCACCGCAGAACCGCACGCCCTGATCGGTGCCGAGCAGCACGAAGCCTAGGTAGCCACCGATCGAACGGACGATCTCGCCGTCCGGCAGCTCCCCGGCGATGATGGGGGCGTCGAGCGCCGTTCCGTCCTGGCGTACCTGGGTGCGATAGATCAGCGACTTGTCGCCGGAGAAGCCGGCGGCGAAGATCTGCGTCTGACCCTCAGCGAACCCGATCCAGGTGAAGTCACTGTTGGGCTGGGTGTAGAGAGCGGCCGGGACAGTGCCCGAGGTGATGTTGTACAGCGACGCGCCGTTCGCCGCCATCAGACGGCCCTTCACGTAGCCCACCAGCGTGCAGGGCAGCGTGTTGTAGACGCTCGAGGTGGCAGCACCGCGGGTCGCGGAGTACACACCAGAGGCGCTGTGAGAGGTGAAGACGTTGAAGCCGTCGGACGTGATCGACGTTGCCGCTGCTGCTGGCGTGCCGGTGATCGTGGTCCACGTTGGCGTGCCGGTGAGCGTCGAGGTCCGCAGCAGGCTTGCGCCGTCCAGCAGATATAGGAACGTCCCAACCGGCTGCAGCGCCAGGTTCGTCGCCACGCTGGTCCGCTTGGAGGACGTGTCAGCCAGCAGGCTCATCGCCCACCGCTTCCACACGTCGATGCCCTTGGAAGACCGGAAGCGACGCCGCTCAGAGCCGGTGCGGTCCAGGTAGGTCTGACCGGCCCCGAAGTCCCAGGAGTCCTGACTGCGTCGCCACAGTTCCTCCGGGTTGAGCGAGCCTTCACCGAACTGCTCGCCCGTGTTGGCCTGGTTGCGCAGCAGCGGGATCGACCGGCGCGAGAAGCTGTCGGAACCCGCCTCAAGATCAACCATAAAGGGTCGACCGTTCAGGGAAACGTCAAACTTCGACGGGACCTGGGATGAGCGCGACTGGCCGGTGAAGAACGGCGACGAGAAGGTGTAGGTCAGCACCCGTGGCTACCAGTACTCGGGCATCGGCATCGGCATCGCCGCTCTGTCTGGATACTGCTGTGCCAGCCTCCCGGCCTCTGCGTTGATCCGCTGGGTGCGAAGGGCCGCGACCATCCGCATACTTGAGCCGACCGCGCCCGGCGGCACCTCTGCTGCCCGGCGGGGCTCGCCCTGCGACTCGGTGAAGTTGCGCTTGATCTCGCGGGGCGCGACCATCCGCACCGCCGCGCCCATCGGGGGAAGATCCTGCATCGTGGCGGGCAGACCGCCGACCGTCAGCACGTCATCGGCCAGGTTGACCAGCGGGGAGAACGACGCCTTGTACTGCACCCGGATCGGCTGACCGGACCGGACACCCTCGCTGAGCATCAACGCCAGGCCGGACGGGAAGTCGGTGACGTTCACTGCGCGGGCCAGCTCGTAGTTCGTCACGGGCGTCCACGTCCGCGGGTTGCCCTGGTGCTTCTGGCGTACGTCGAGGATCTCCAGCAGGTCCGTTGCGCCGGCCAGGTTGTAGCCGGTGGAGTTGCTCGTCCCAACCAGCTCGACCATCTTGACCCGGAACAACCCGTTGTTCGGGGCCGACAGGTCGAGCAGGTCATCGTTGATGGCCTTCACGATGGCGAAGTCGGGGAACTTCGGGTTGATCGTCACGATCGCCCCGGCGGTGTGGATCGCTGCGACGCTGCCCAACTGGGCGCGCTCCACGGTGGCGGTCTTGCTGCCAGTCTCGACCGTCCAGACGTACACCAGCTCAAGGTCGACCTGCAGGTAGGAGCCGGGCTGCACCTGAGTGATGTCGTACTCGAGCGTCAGCGTCGTGGCAGACGCGGCAACAGCGAAGCCGAGCTTGTTCATCGGCTCGCGCTGGAGACTCTGCAGATGCCGCTTTGTTTCGGAAACCAATTCGGACAGCGTTGTCATCGCACGTCCTCCACGTTGGCAGCCTGTTCTGAGTGTACGACATCTGCGATGTCAATAGGGGTCACGCCTTGACCAGCTCGATGACGGCGACCTCGGTCCGCACGATGTTGCCGGCCGTCGCCGCGCCGAGGAACGATGCGCCGTCGAACGCGAGGCCGACGGTCGTGTTCGCGGCCTTGGTCAGCGCGGGCGCGTCGATGTTGACCGCGCCGATGATCGTCCCGGCTGCTTCGTTGAGGACGGCAAGCGAGCCCACGACGGTGCCGGTGGCGCCGACGGTGCGGAACGTGACCCGACCGATGATGGTGAACGACTTGAGGGTGGCGGCGGCAGTGATGCTGGCGATGGTCACGGTCGCCAGCGTCGTGCCCGCCAGTCGCAGTACGAAGTTGAACGTTGGGCTCGTCGCGGTGTTGTCGATGGTGCCCATCGCAACGATCTGGTAGGTCGTGCCGACGACGGATGTGTTGGCCGGGATCGCGTAGGTAGCCATCACGGTCGGCGTGATCGTGCCGGACATAAGAACCTGCGCGACGATGGCAGCCTTGCCCGGTGAGCCACCAGAAGCCACGGCAGGCGGCGGGACGTAGGGCATCAGCTCACCTCGACGACGCGGCAGACCGCGGTGCCGGCGGCGGTGATGCCGGACAGCGCCCCGGTGTAGTTGAACGGGACCTCGTAGTAGCCGCCGATGGCGACCTGCAGGACGTACGCCGTCAGTGAGGCGGTCGCACCCATGTGTAGGTAGAGAGTCGCGCCGGACTCGTTGTAGACCGTCGCACCGAGCCGGTTGGCGTTCGCCAGTAGGACCGTCGCGCTAGCCGTAGTGATCGACGGCGCTGTCGCAGCCGAAGCCGACGAGCGCGTCTCCTTGGTCACGACAGTCGCCGCGACGCTGACCGGCTGCGTCGTCTGGAAGAACGTGCCGGTGACGGGCGTCGTCGGAGCAACGGCGAGGCTGACCGGCTGTGTCGCCTGGAAGAACGTGCCAGTCACGGCCAGCGACCCGTTCAGCTTCGTCCAGATCGCAGACAGCCAGCCACGGATGCCGACGCCACCGGCCGGCATGGCGAACGGGGTGGTGACGTCCGAGCCGTCCTGCGCCGCCCCGGTCGGCAACGGCAGGGCGGTCGCGCTGACCGGCTGTGTGGCTTGGAAGAACGCGCCACTGACCGGCACGGCTACGGCGCGGAGTTGCGTATCCGTCAAGCCGGTCGCGGTCGGGTTCGCCACGGTGACGGTTCCGCTGACCGGCACCGGCGTCGCGCGGATCTGCGCGTCAGTCAGGCCGGTCGCGGTCGGGTTCGCCACGGTGACCGTGCCCGAGACAGGCTGCGTGGTCTGGAAGAACGTGCCAGTCACCGCAACGGGGCCGGACTGCACGACCGTGACCCGACCAGCGGCGTCGACCGCGAGTTTCTGCGACGTCGTCGTGGGGTCGTTGATCGTCACCGACGTCGCAGCGGCACCGCCACCCGTGCCAGCCCCGAGCTGGCTGATGATCCGAACCGGCAGGGCGGCCTGGCCCGTGTCGGAGGTCGGCGCAGTGCTCAGCAGGTAGCTGCCGATCCCACCACCGCCACCACCCGAACCGCCAGACCCGATGCCCTTGAGGCGGAAGTCCAGCGCCTTGAGAGCGTCGACCATCTCGGCCATCACCGGATCGGGGTCACGCTCCGACGACGGCGCGATCGCCAGCTTGACGGCTTGGGCGATCTCGCCTGGCGTTGCCGAGCCCTTGATCTGCGTGACGGCCTGGACGATCGCCGTCAGGTCTGGCTGGTCGACGTTGATGATCGGCGCGGGCATGTTCGCCAGCGCCTCACGCAGACCGGACAGCGCCGACAGCAGCATCTCGGACTGCAAGCCCTCAACGGTCGGCAGGTGCGGTTCCGGCTCGAGCAGGACCGCCGGAAGGCGGTACTCACCGCCGAGCTGGATTGGCATTAGGCCGCGTCGAGCGGCGTCAGGACCGGGGGAGCAGCCTGCTCGAACATCCGCGTCACCTTGCCGCGGAGCTGCGGGTCGGTGATGAGATTGCGGTTCTCCACCTCATGCTTGGCGTTCGCACCACGCTCAAGCTCAGCGGAACCGTCGATGCCCTTGGGCTGCACGCCCGACTGGACCAGCCGCTTGTAGGCGTCGAGGTCCTTGCCGAGCTGGGCTTCTGCGACGTTCTTGGGCTGACGACCGGCAGAGATGGTGACACCGAGAAGGTGCTCGCGGTAGTTGGCGCAGCAGCCACGCGGACAGCTCACGCGACGATCGCCTTCGCCGCGCCGACCTCTGCGAGCCCGGTGGTGTTGGCGAGCTGGTTCAGCACCCCGGTGAGAGCCTTGTAGGCGCCGACCGGATTGGCTGCCTTGACGTTCAGCGCACCCGTCAGCGCCAGGCCGGTCGTGCCGGCCCACACGTTCGCGCAGCCGACCGTGTCCATGCCAGGGCGTGCGGCCAGGCGCTGCATCTCTGCCTGCAGGGTGCTCATCAGTAGACCTCCGTGTAGAACTCCTGGTACACACCGGCCGTGACCGGCGGGCTGGTCACGATCACGGTGTAGCCCGCTGCAGTCAGCACATCAGCCTCGGACTGCGTGATCGTGTAGATGTGCCCGCCGAGGTAGACCTTCTCGGGCGTGGTGAATTGGTAGTCCGGCTCGACGGTCGTGACGACCCCGCCGACCACGAAAATGTTGATGCCCGCGTCGAGATTGCGGTAGCGCCGGAACAGGACGTAGCCAGGATGCGATGGCTTGACTGCCATCGGCACAAGCGCAGCGACCGGAGGCGAGAAGATCAGTGCCACTGTCTTCACTCCCTCCGGTCGCTGCGCTACGTGTGCCGGACTACTTGCTGGACTTGCCCATCAGCTTCGGCTTGGTGTCGGCGTCCTGGCCGGTGCCGGTCACGTCCTGCTGCTCGCCAGGCAGCGGCACCGGGGTGACGATCTTGCCGTCTGACGGCACCGCAGGCAGGGTCTGGACCGTCTCGACGCTGCCGTCAGAGAAGACGGTGCGGCGGAACGCCCCGACCATGCCGGACTGCACGATCTCCGCGCCCTTCGGCACAACGATCTCGGGCACGACCGGCTTGCCGTCACCGTCGTACATGAGCCCGTCGTTGAGGGACTGGTTGAGCCCCCCGAATCCGCCGGACGTGTTGAGCTTGGTCGTCCAGTTGTCCTTGTTGTCAGCCATGTCGTTGTCCCCGATCAGACGTTGGTAGCGATGGACGAGGACGACTCGACGGCGCGCATCGCGTCGGTGCGGAAGGTGCTGTAGCCGACCGCGTGCCTCCACCCGATGGGGGTGAAGCGACGCAGGATGTCGGTGACCTCGCCGCGGACGACGGACGGGTCCGGCCCGTATCCGCCAGCACCCCAGTGCGCCTTCGCGATGGCCTCGCGGCCGAAGAACAGCGAGCGGTACACCTCAACGGTCGAGGTTACACCAGCGTTGATGAACTCCGGTGCGCGCGGCGACACGATGACCCGGAAGCCCTCGTACGCGCCGATCTCACCGTTGGCGATCGCGGCCTGCGACGCGCCGTAGACCTGCGGGGCGCGCCAGCCCAGGTCACCAGTCTCCGACTTGAGGTCGTAGGCGGTGTTCGGGTGGATCATGGCGATGTACATGCCGCCGTCGTGCTTGGGCACGTTCGCCGCGGTGAGCTGGGCGAACGCCCTGCGGAACGCCGCCGACGTCAGGACGTTGCCGGCCGAGACAGTCACGCGGGAAGTCGCAGCACCCTGGTAGGAGACGTTCGTGCCAGCCGCCCACGCCAGGCCAGCCACCGTGTCGATGCTGATGCCGGCGTTGTAGCCGATGACGTTCGCCACCAGCGGGTCGATCTCGATGTGCGAGGTCGCGTCGAGCCGCGCGGTCGTGACGGTCGCGTTACCGTACTCAAGCGGAGTCACGGTGACGCTGGTGTTGCTGATCGCGACGGGCGAGACGTCGACGTCCTCGGTCAGAGGCGTCGTCGCGACAGCCATGTCGGACTGCTGGTAGAATGTCACGCTGGAACCGCGGTGAGACTGCGCGGTCGGCTTGACGTCGCACCAGCCGTCGAAGTACAGCTCGGGCCGGTAGGCGAAGCGGGCGAGAAGGTCGTAGGCCGCGGTGTCGTATGTCACCGAGCCGGTAGTGGTAAACGGCATGTCAGGTTCTCCTGGTCAGGATGAAGGGATTGACCTAGTTCGCCGCGGAGACGATGTTGCCGTCGGCCTGGATCTGAGCCAGCAGTCCTTCTTTGCCGCCCTCACGCGCTGCGCGCTCGAGCCTGGCGATGCTGTCCTCTGATCCGGGGTCCGAAGCACCCGCCGATCCCTGTGCCATCCGGTTCAGCGCGGCGGCGTCTGTGTCTTCCACAGAGCCGGCCGGTGCGGGCATGAACCCCAGGTCGACAGCGGCCTCTCGCAGCGAATCGGCGGTGATGTCCCCGTCGATGCTGGCGAGCAGAGCCTTCTGCTGACGCTCGGTGAACTCCGCGCCGGTCCGGGCGAAGGCAAGTTCGCGCTTGAGAGCCGCGTTCTCGTCCTGACTCGCTCGTGCCGTCTTGGCGTCCCGCTCCATCGCCCGGATCTGCTGGCGAGTGAGCTGCACATACCGCTGGTCTGAACCGTTGTCGTCGGTCTCGTCGATGTCGGTGTCGTCGTACTGCGCGAAGTTCTCGGTCATGGGCGTTTCTCCATCCGGTACGCGCACACCCGGAGGTTGATGTGCGGCGGGGCCTATTGAGTGGGGTGGTGGTCTGTCGTGATCCGTCGGCCAACGGCGACTCGCCCTGCGACCTGCCAGCCCTGCGCAGCGAGGTGGTCGGGGACCTCGCCGGTTGGTGTGCGGCCCAGAGGGCTCACGCACGTGCTAACAACGCAATGATGACATCTGCGATGTCACATTGCAAGAAGGCTACTGAGTGTCTCCGAGGCCGCTGATACCGCCCTGGTTGGCAGCGAAGGAGCCGCCGGCCTGGAACTGGGCTGTGCGGCGTCGAGAGCGATTCTCAATCCGGCGCTGCGCGGCAGCATTGCCCCGGAATGTCGCGTCCAGTTGCGCGCTCTGGTCGATGCCGTCCTCGCCCGTGTCCAGCGCACCGAACAGCTCCTTGGACTGCACCAGATTGCCGAATCCCTGCGTCGCCTCGGCTGCAGTGACGCCAACCTGGACCAAGTCCGACGCGGTCTGCTCGGTCAGGTCGCCGTACTGCGAACGCTTGCTCGCACCAGCAAGCTGCGCGGCGGCGTACTTGCGCTCGAGCAGCGGCTGCGCGGTGTCCGGGTTGAGCCAGAACGCAGTCAGATCACCAGCGCCCATACCCCACTTCGTCAGGGCGTCGCGGTCTTCCTTCGGCATCTTGAACGCCGCGTTCGCCGCGAGGGTCACCCGGTCACCCAGCTCGGCGATCGACAGGTCGTTGCTGATGAACTTCGTGAAGTCTTCGTTGGTGTCGTAGAAGCCTTCGGGTAGCCCGGCCGCACGGAACATCTGCCGGGCGTTGCGCTCGTAGGCCACGTACTCGCCGGGGCTGATCGGCGACATGCCCTTCTTGGTCCGCTCGCCAATGCCAGGGAAGCGAGTCTTGAATTGGTCGGTGTCGCGCATCCGCTGCACGATCTCGGCCTCGCTGAGCCCCTCGATCAGCCACTGCTGGACGAGAGTCCCCAAGCTGCCGAGCCCGTAGTCGGACAGGGTCGAGTTGAGCCGTGCGTAGGAGTCACGGCGCTGCTTGGCCTCGTCCTCCTCCTTCTGCTGGGCGAACTGCGCATCGCGGGTCGCCTGCGCTGCAGCAGCAGCATCGGCAGGCGAAGGACCAGACGGCTGAGTGGGCTGAACAGGCTGAGTCGGCTGAGCCGCAGGGGCGGGCTGGTCGATGATCTGGCCCGGACCGACTGGCACCTGCATCGACGGCGCGTAGGGACTTGGTGCTGGCGCAGCCGGCCTGTAAGGCGCGGGCGCAGCCGGCCTGGCGTTGACCACCATCCCGGTCAGCGGGTCGAACTTGTAGGTGATGCCGTTCCCGCCGAGCACCGTCCCGCCCTGCGTGAGCGTCTGCCGCGACTTGAGGTCGAACGACGCGATCGTCCTGGTGATGACCGCCATCAGGAAATAGCCCCGAAAGTCTTCAAGATGTTCTCGGTCAAGGTAGCCGCCTTCTCATTCGCGCCGCGGGTCTGCTGCCACTCCGGGAGTCGGCGCAGATACTCCGACGACTCCGACAGTGACATCGACACCCTGTTGCCCTTGCTGTCCACCTGATCGAGCATCTTGCGGAACTTCGGATCATTCAGGTCGATCGTTTCCGGGTTCAGCTCCAGCTCCCGCGCAGCGATCTGCTTGTACGGGTCGGCGTACTGCGCGACCGTGACGCCCTTGTCGAGCGCGGCAGACATGCCGGGGAACATGCTCTTGGCCTGCTCGACGAGGTAGGACTTGAAGCCCTCCTCATCGGCGGTACCAGCGACGATCTGCTCCGTCCACTTCTCGAGCATCTGGTCTGAGATCGGCACGAGGTACTGGCCGGCCAGCTCCTTGATCTGCCTGGACGACTGGCCTGCCAGACCGCTCTCGCCGCCGACGTAGTCGAACTCCGCGCTGACCGATGAGCGGATCTGGCTCTGGTTCCAGCCGAATCGCAGGCTGTCCTCAGCGATCTTGAGCAGCCGTTCGGGTTTGACCTGTACGCCGAGCTGCTGTGCCAGTGTCAGCAGCTCGCTGTTGCGGGCGCTGACGGCCTGCTGCGCCTCGGCCGGGGCCTGCTCCTGCATCGCGTTGTAGCGGCGCTGAGAGTCGGTCGTGGTCTTCCAGAAGTTCGTCTTCTGCAGCTCAGCCTCGAGGCGCTGCTGCGACCAGCCTTCCTTCGCGCCCTGCTGGAGCAGCTTGCCGACCTCGGGGTTGTCGAGGAACGCCGCGAGGTAGCCGTACTGCTGGGTGACGGCAGTGTCGAGCCCGCCCGGCTTCGCGGTGGCGGCAGCAAACGCCTTCTCGCGGATCTCCGGGCCAGACCAGCCGAACTTGAGTGCGTTGACCGCCAGGTCGTGCACCTGCAGGCTGGACATCGTGATGCCTGACTGGCGAGACAGGTCGTTGATGCCCTGCATCTGCTGCTCGACCTGCCGCTTGGCGGTGGCGTTGTCGAGCTTGTTGAGGATGATCCACTTGCGCTCGTCGTCGCCCTTGGTGCGCCAGAACTTCGTCTGCTGCAGCGCCCCGAACAGCCGGCTGGTGTCCCAGCCTTGGGATGCGGCCTTCCGCAAGATCGGGCCAAGCTCGGGGTCGGACAGGAAACCGGCGACCTCGCCGAACATCTGCCGGACCTTGTTGTCCACGGCCGAACCACTGGTCGGGATAGCCGGCTTGGCCGCGACAGGCGCGGCGGTGCGGCCAACCGGCGGTGCGGCGGTGCGACCGGAGGTCGACGGTGCGGCTGAGCCACCCCGACCGACCGACCCGCCCGTCGTCCGGTTGGGCACGGCGGTGGGTCGAGCCGCAACCGGCCTCGCGGCGACGGGCTTTGCTGCTGGCCTGGCTGCTACCGGCCTGGCTGCGGCCGGCTTAGGAGCAACGACCGGCCTTGCTGCTACTGGCTTGGCTGCGGGCCTCGCGACAATCGGCTTGGTGGCGGGGTTGCCGTACGGCCGAGAGCCGAAGCCTTCACCGGCCCTGCGCCTGCCCGACGGGTCGAACTCAACCTTCTGGCGGTAGGTGCGCGAGGAAATGTTCGATGTCCGGGGATCAGGGCTGTTACGGACAATCACTCCGCTGGAAAACCCCAGGAAGTCGTCAGTCCCCGCCAGGTCAATCGTGCCGCCCCTGCGGATGCGCGAACCCTTCGGCAGCGACTTCCCGTTCGGCAGCACAATGATGCCGTTCTTGCGGACCAGGACCCGCACGCCACTGAGCGTGCGGTAGGAGTCACCCGTCCCCGGCTTCGGGAGCCCCGCATTGCCTGCGCCACCGATCTCGTCGGCCATTAGATGACGCCCTTCTGCAAGATGCTGACAAGCGAGTTGAACTGGCCGCCGATGTCGTACGCCGCCGTCTCCGTCGGATTCACGTTCCGTGCGTACTCGATCGCCTGCGCCCCCATGTCCTGACGTTGCACAGTGATGTTCTCACTGATTGCCTGCCCGTTGGGCGCAACCGCGCCGCCACCGGAGCTGAGCCCCTCGTGCACTCCGGGTGCCAGCTCGACATGCCACGACTCGTCTAGGCGGCGTGGAAGGTTCGGGTTGTAGATCGGCAGGGCCAGTCCGTACTTGCCGGCGTTGGCAATCACCCACTGCCGCGCCTTCTCGTCCCCGCCATACTGCAGGTCGTTGGCCCGACCGTCACCATGCTTGCTCTTTCCGGGAGTTGCGGCCTTCGGGCCACCACGCTTCTCCCGCTCTTTCGCCGCGACCTGCTCGGCGTAGGAACGAGTAGCCGCGCCGAGCTTGATGTTGCCCGGCGCATCAGCGAGCATCCGGCGCAGACGGCTCTGCAGCTCATCCGCTTCGCTGCCGTTCCCCGCAGGCGCACCAGCCTGCGGCGCGCTGCCCATCCGTGAGGTGACCTGCTCGACGTACTCCTGGATGCTGGGCTCGTTGCCCTTGCCCTGCTTCCTGGTGAACCGTGAGGCGTCAGGGTTCTTCGCGTACGCCTTCGCTGCGCCCGGCCCGGCATACCAGGCGACCGCTGCTCCTGCCGTTCCAAACTCCGCGTTGTACTGCTCGAGCTTAAAGCGAGCAACGCGCTCCTGGTTCTCCGGGCTCCGGGCTGCGTTCGCACCGAGCCCGGCCTCCTTCGACCAGGCAGGCCAGTTCGCCGGCATGATCTGGTACTTGCCGGACGCCCCGGTGCGACCGTTCTTGGCGTTGTAGTTGTTGCCCGACTCCTGACCGCCGATCGCGGCCATCAGCGCGTCAACACCGCCCATCGGCGCGCCACCGCCACCCTGAGCGGCGAAGTCAGCGTCGATCGCCTCCTGCTGGCGTCCCAGGGACTCCGCGTCGAGCCGGTCGTTAGCAGCGAACACGCCGGCCTGGCTGGCCTGCTCGCGCTGCATGAACCCGTTGACGAAGCGGGCGCTCTCCGACGCCGTGGGCTTGCGGCCGAGCGCCTGCTGGAACGCCTGCTCGGCGGTCTGGCGCACACCGGCAGGGTCGGACCGCTCAAAGGTGTTGAGCCGGGTCTGGAAGTTCAGCCGCGCCTTGGCCTTGCGCTCCTCGGCAAGCGCACCAGGGCCACCCTCAACGATCGACTCAAGGGTGGACTGGTAGTCCCGGTCGCGCATGTTCGACACCGTCAGCAGTTCGGCGAAGCCGGCACGGGTTGAGCTTTCCACGAAGCCGAACGACCTGTAGTTCTCCGGCAGCAGACCGACGCGCTGCATCTGACGCTGGATCGCCGCGACCTTCTCCGGCGGCATCCCACGGAGGATCTTCTCCAGGTCGGCCTCGGTGTAGCCACCACCACCCTCACCGATCGGTGAGGGTGCGGTGCTGCGTTGGATGCCGACACCGCCGCCGGGGGTGCCGGGACCGCGGCCGAAGTCGAAACCGGTGTCCCGGCTGTTGTCAACACCGCCATACCGCTTCGAGGGCTCAGTGGCCCCAGCACCGCCGCCGATCCTGGCGATGATGTCGTTGTAGTCGGTCGCCACGTCAGTCCCTCGTCATCTCGCGCTCAAGAGCGCGCTCGTAGATGTTGGTGAAGCCGGGAAAGTCCTGCCCCAAGTTCTCGGCCAGAGCGCGCATCGCGTCGCGGATTGGGCGGGAGCGATCCGCCTGCTTCCAGGACACACCGAACTGCGCCTGCGCGCCGGCCTCGGCCGCGTCACGCGCCTTGAGCCAAATCTCCAGGCCCTGCCCGGCCTTCGTCTTGGCAAGCGTCGGATCAACCGCGGCCCGCTTGAGATCCTCAAGCAGCTTCGGTGTGTCGTTGCTGAACGAAGCGGAGTAGCCGGGGTAGTCCTCGGCGAGCAGGGCCTTGAGGTCGCCGAGCGCCTGCTTCTGCTCCGTCGTCGGCTTCCACTTGGTACCGCTGGCCTCGGCCGCAGACTTGCCCGCCCGGTTCTGAGCATTCTCGTAGACCATGCGACCTAGCCGCTGGTTCGCCCGGCGCACCGCCTCATCGGGGGTGATGACCTCACGCTGGCCGCTGTCGAGCTGCTGCTGGTAGGCGACGAAGTCGAAGTCCTCACCGTCACCTTCCGGGGCGAACAGCCCGAAGACCGTCGGGAACCGCTCGGCTGCCTTCTTGTTGCCCTGGTAGAACTCGTACGCCGTCTTGGTCGGTGCGACCGGCGACTGGTCCTGCGCCTGCTTGGTGTTCGGGATTACCGCGAGCACTGCGCCTTCACCGAACGTCTCGATGAAGACGCGGTTCGTCGCCTCGGGAGTACCGAGATCCTTCTGTTCCTCTTGGATCTTGCGGTACTCCTCGGCCAGCCTGAACTGCGTCTGCAGCCGGCCGTCCTTGTCGTAGGCCACGAACTCCGGGCTCGGCGGGGACGGGGCAAACGCCTGCGCCATACCGCGGATGAAGAACAGCGCACGGGCCTTGGTCTTCGCGTCGTCCTGCAGCGTCTGGATGCCTTCTGGGGTCTGCATGTCGTAGTCACCCGTCGAAGCCAGGTAACCCATCATGTCCTTCTGGGCGTTGGCGAACGCCTTGACCTGGCGCGGGTTGGCGTCAAGGAACGGCACCAGCTCTGCGGTGCGCCACTTGGCAAACCACGACGGCAGGAACGACTCGAGCGCCCCGCCGTCCAGCGTGCGGTCACCGTAAGGACTGACGAAGGACCGGACGGCGTTGAAGTCCGGCTCATCCGGGAGGATCGACGCAGCAGCGATCTGCACTGTCGGGCCGAAACCGGGGATGACCGTGGTGCCCAAGATGTTGAGGTTCTTGACCGGCGCACGGAGTTTGCCGGCCCCTTCCAGCCCGACAGCGTCAAGCAGCGTGTCGGAGCCGGGGAAGGCGAACATCTCCTCGCCGGTCTGCTCGTCGGTGTAGAAGAACCCCTCACCGTCGCCGTTGAGGTCAGTCTCGCGCCCACCCGTGATGACCTGGCCCAGCCGGTAGGGCAGCACCGGGTTGTTGCCGACGATCTGCGAGTACCGCACCGCGGAGTCCTTGAACGCCTCGCCGAAGGGGAACAGCAGCCGGGTCACGTCGAAGAACTGGCTGCGGTTGTGCAGGTCGTACAGCAGGTTCGAGGTGAACTCCAGCGCGTCGGTCTTGCCGACCAGGTCGGCCTCCTCGAACGTCAACGTCCCGCCCGGCTTGACCCGGTTCTGCAACCGCTTGATGTCCTTGGGCTTGAGGTTTGCTACGCGCGCCGACTCGATCAGGTCCTGCGCGGCCTTGGGCTCCATGAAGCCGATCATGTTCTCCATGCGCTTGTAGTACCGCTGGCGGAACACCGGGCTCTTGGTCAGGTAGCGGGTAGGGCGGTCGGCGATCTGGTAGAACATGAAGTCGACGGCCTTGGTCCACATGCCGGCGTCATCGCCACCGCCACGCAGCACCGTCGATCCGATGATCGCGTCAGGACCCTGGAAGCCGTCGATCTGCTTGAGCGCGTCGAACTCGTCCAGGGCTTCTTTGGTGATGTTGAGCGTGTCGCCCGCAGTCAAGGCCTTGCCGTTAATTCTCCCGGTCGCTGCGGCCTGACGAAGCTCGACCGAGTCGCCGACGAACGTCTTGACGAACTCGACCGTGTCGTCGATGTATTGGTCCGCGCCGATCGGGTCGTTCAGGTAGGACATCCGGTCGCCCTGCTTGGCAAGATCGTCGCGGAAGCCCTTGAGGTTGCCGTTGCGGAACTGGCCCTTGATGTCGTTGATGTCGACACCAGCGGCAATCTGCTTGGCGATCGGGTCGTTGAAGATCCGGTGCAGACCCTCGCCCATCGCACGGGAGTAGGAGGTGTCGCTGCGCTGATACAGGTCGTCGCCGTTGGCCTGTGCGAACGACCTGTTGCGCCAGTTTCCCAGACCGCCGGTCACGCTGCGCACGTACTGGCTGACGCCGTCGGTAAACGGCGTCACAGATTGGATCGCCTCCTTCGCTGCCTTGAGGTTGACCTTCGCCTCATCGAAGATCGCCTGATCGCCGGTTGCCTTGGCCTCCTTGAGCGCCGTCTCTGCCTCTCGGATCTTGACGGCGTTCTCGTCGAAGAACTGCCCGTCCGGGCCGAACGTCGCGCCACGGGACTTAAACTGCCCGCCGGTCGCTTTGCTCAGAAACTTCCCGACGTTCGCCTGGTCGGACATGACCCACTGCAGGTACGACACCGGGTGGCTGAACAGCGAGTCGAGCCCGACGCCGGCCGGGCGGAACTGCTCGTCGATCTGGTTACGGGCAATGTAGGCCGGACGCAGCAGCACGCCCGGCTTGAAGATGTTGTCGCTGATCTTCTCCAGCGCCATCTTCCCCGGCTGCACGAGCGGCAGGTTTAGGACGCCCTTGTACCGGCTGATCTCCGCGCGGATCGCCCGCGGGTCCGGCAGCGGGATGTTGTTGTCCAGGAACTGCGACGCCAGGTGCGGCATGGCCCGCAAGGTGATCTTGTCGTCCAGAAGGTCATCTTCGGTGGCGTTGAACGCTTTGTTCACCCAGCGCCGTTCTCCCTCCTTGCCGATCATCTGCTGCCAGTACTTACGCCGGCCCGACTCCGAATCCTCGTAGATCTGGAACAACTTGGTGGCCTTGTCGCGGGGGATGCCACCCTCGACAGCGCGCTCCATGCCCAGCACCATCATCTGCCGGGTTGCGTCGTACATGCCAGCCCCGCCGTTAGCCTCGGTCAGCTTGACGAAGATCGCCGACCGCTCGGCCGGGTCGATCTTGGCATTGCGCATGAAGTTGTTGGCGTTCTCGAGCTGGGCGTTCAGGTCGTTCTTCGGCAGCACCCGCTCCGGGACAGTGCCGAACATCCGGGTGTCACGGACCCGGCGCTTGAACGTCGCGGTCGCGACCGTGCCCAGACCGCCGACACCTAGGTCAGCCTTCGCCACCGCGTCAAGGCCAAACTTGCTCTCCGTCTGGGCCGTCCGGCCGAGCTGCGGACCGAGAATCTGGATGATCTCGTCGGCGCTCATCTCCCGCTTGGTCATCTCCAAGATCAAGCTCGGGTCAATCTTGCCCTTCGTCGCGTCATAGACCTTCGCGAAGTCCGTCTCCTTCGCCAAGTACGAGACGAGCTGCTGGCCCTCCTTCTTGGTCGTTAGCCACTCCAGCACCCGGTCAGAGTTGACCGTGTCGCGGATACCACGCACCGCGCCCATGTCATCTGCGATGTCATCAGCAGACCTGGCCGGGACAGCAGCGACACCTGCAGCAGTCAGGCGACTGTCTATCTTGGCTGCCACGCCAGCGGCGTCGAAGCCCTTGCTCGCGTCGCCAGCGAACAGCCGCCGGGCCTGCAGCGCCTTCGTCGGAGCGCCAGCAAACGACGACGGGTCAGAACCCAGGTTCACCGAGGCGTCGGCCAGGCCGGACACGATGTTGAACGCCTTGTTGCCCGGCTCGAGGCCGATCGAGTTGGCGAAGTACCGCCCGACCGTCACCGCCCGGCCCTTGCCGTTGATCTGCATGTTCGCCTGGCGGTAGGCAAGACGCCGCTGATCGGCGGTGACCTGCCCACCGAGGAAGAACCCGTTGCCGGTGTCGAGCCCGGTCAGACCCTTCTCACCGATCTGCTTGGTGAGCTGCCCGGCGCTGGTCTTGTCGAAGTTCGCGAAGACTCGCGGCACCCAGTTGATCCACTCCGACGCCTGAATGTCGCCATCAGCGGCCGAATCACGGAACGTCGCCTGGATCGCCTCGCCCGGAGCGGC
>Ga0326733_1000229_pt1 | contig 17672 bp, 13 predicted proteins | sample 14_GP2_308_FD_207946 | JGI IMG/M metagenome (GOLD analysis project Ga0326733, IMG submission 207946) | Glacier ice microbial communities from Ngari, Tibet, China - 14_GP2_30.8 | ecosystem: Environmental > Aquatic > Freshwater > Ice > Glacier | place: China: Ngari, Tibet | collected 2018-07-17 | reverse complement strand
TGCCGGAGCAGCTTCTGCGGGAGCAGCCTCTGCGGGAGCAGCCTCTGCGGGAGCAGCCTCTGCGGGAGCAGCCTCTTCGGCGGGCGCCGCTTCGGCCTCTGGTGCTGCCGCGGCGTCGCCACCGCCGGAGCCATCGCCGATCCGAACGAGGGCGGTTCCGACCTCGACGGTCTCGTCCTCGGCGACGAGGATCTCCTCGATGATGCCGGCCACCGGCGACGGGATCTCGGTGTCGACCTTGTCTGTCGAGACCTCGAGCAGCGGCTCGTCCACCTCCACCCGGTCGCCGACGTTCTTCAGCCAGCGGGTGACCGTACCCTCGGTGACACTCTCACCGAGTGCCGGAAGGTTGACGGATTCGCTCATCAGTAATGCTCCTTATATGAAGTGACGTGCTTTTAGCTTAGTTCGCGGCCGGACCGCGACACGGTCAGGCGTGGAGCGGTTTGCCCGCAAGGGCGAGGAAGGCCTCGCCGAGCGCCTCGTCCTGCGTGGGGTGCGCGTGCAGCAGAGGAGTGATGTCCTCGGGGTACGCCTCCCAGTTCACGATGAGCTGCGCCTCGCCGATGAGCTCGCCGACCCGGTCGCCGATCATGTGCACGCCGACGACGGGGCCGTCATTCACGCGGACGACCTTGATCGACCCTGCGGTGCCAAGGATGTGGCTCTTGCCGTTGCCGGCGAGGTTGTAGTCGTAGCTCGTGACCTTGTCCGCGCCGTACTGCTCGCGGGCGACGGCCTCGCTGAGCCCGACCGAGGCGACCTCGGGGTGCGAGTAGGTGACCTTCGGAATGTTGATGTCGTCGATGACCTGGGGGTTGAGTCCCGCGATCTCCTCGGCGACGAAGATTCCGTGTTGGAAGCCGCGGTGGGCCAGTTGCAGGCCGGGCACGATGTCTCCGACGGCGTAGACGCCGGGAACGCTCGTCGCGAGGCGCTCGTTGGTGATGACGAACCCGCGGTCCACCGTGACGCCGACCTCTTCGTAGCCGAGTCCAGCCGTGGACGGTCCGCGGCCGACGGCGACGAGCAGAAGCTCGGCCTCGATCGTGCGTCCGTCCTCGAGGGTCACGACGACGCCCTGGTCGTTCTGGGTGACGCTCTGGAACCTCGTGCCGAGGATGAAGTTGATGCCGCGTTTGCGGAATGCCCGCTCGAACTGCTTGCTGATGCTCTCGTCCTCGTTGGGCACGAGGTGGGGGAGCGCCTCGACGATTGTCACGTCGGTGCCGAACGACTTCCAGACGCTCGAGAACTCCACGCCGATGACACCGCCGCCGAGCACAATCACGGTCTTCGGGATAAAGTCGAGCTCGATGGCCTGTTCGGAGGTGATGACGCGCCCGCCGATTTCGAGGCCGGGCAGCGAGCGGGAGTAGGAGCCGGAGGCCAGCACGATGTTCTTGCCGGTGATGACCTGGTCGCCGACCTGGACGGTCGTCGGGGAGGTGAGTTTGCCCTCGCCCTCGATCACCGTGATGCCGCGCTTCTTGATCAGCCCGGTGAGTCCCTTGAACTTGCTCGAGACGACCTCTTCGCGGTAGGCGTTGACGGCCGCGATGTCGACGCCGTGGAAGTCGGCGTTGACGCCGTACTTGGCGGATTCACGAGTGACGTCCGCGACCTCGGCCGAGTGCAGCAGGGCTTTGGTCGGGATACAACCCACGTGCAGGCAGGTGCCGCCGAGCTTGCCCTTCTCGATCAGCCCAACCGTGAACCCCAACTGGGAGGCTCGCAGCGCCGCGGCGTAGCCGCCGCTGCCCGCTCCAAGAATGACAATGTCGAAATTTTGTTCAGACACTCAACAGCTCCTTGCACATCAGGATTTTTGTCACAGAAACCGCCGGCAGCGCCGGCGGCAGGACGGGTTTGCGGGAGTCGTAAGCCCCCCGAAAACCCTACTACCCCCGCGAAAATTCTTCGGCCACCTCGAGCAAAGTTCTGACTGCGACACCCGTCGGTCCCTTGACTGTCGAGCCGTAGCCGCCGCCGCCGTTGTTCGCGGCTCCCGCGATATCCAGGTGCGCCCAGGGGATCTGCGCGCCGTCGTCGGCGGCGGTCGTGCCGACGAACTCCCGCAGGAACACCCCGGCGATCAGCATCCCGCCGGCCGTGTTGCCCATCTTCACGTTCGCGAGATCGGCGACGTCGGAGTCGAGAAGCGAGCGCAGCTCCGAGGGCAGCGGCATCGGCCAGAGGGTCTCCCCGGTGCGCTCGCCCGCCGCGACGACACGCCGAACGAACTCGTCGTCACCCATGGTGGCGACGTAGCGGTTGCCCATGGCCACGATCGCCGCTCCCGTGAGTGTCGCGACGTCGATGATCGCGTCAGGGAACTCCTCGCTCGCGGCGACGAGACCGTCGGCGAGGACCAGCCGTCCCTCGGCATCGGTGTTGAGCACTTCGACGGTCTTGCCGCCGCGCAGACGCAGCACGTCGTTCGGGCGTGTCGCCGAACCGGACGGCATGTTCTCGGCGAGGCACAGCCACGCCGTGAGCCGCACCGGCAGCTCGAGTTCCGCGGCGGCGATGACGACCGCGAGCGCCGTCGCGGCACCCGTCATGTCGTACTTCATGCCGACCATGGAGGCAGCGGGCTTGAGCGACAGGCCGCCGGTGTCGAACGTGATGCCCTTGCCGACGATCGCGAGGTGCTTCGCGGCCCCGGCCGGCGAGTAACTCACCTTGACCATGCGCGGCCCGCGGTCGGATCCCTTGCCGACCCCGACGAGGCCGCCGTATCCGCCGTCGACGAGCTCCTGATCGGCAAGCACGGTGAGTTCGATCGGCAGGCCGGCCGCCAACTCGTGCGCCGCCGAGGCGAACGACTCCGGGTACAGGTCCGAGGGGGGGGCGTTGACGAGGTCGCGGACGGTGTGGATCGCGGTGCCGACGGCCATGGCGCGCTCGACGAGACCGTCCCCGGGGGCGTGGGTCGCGACGACGACGAACTCGGCGGGAAGGCGCGACGACGGCTCCTGCGTCGCCGACCGGTAGTTGAGGTAGCTGTAGCCGCCGATCGCGACGCCCTCGAGGATCGCGAGGAGGTCGGCGTCGTTCTGGGCGGGCAGGGCGACCACGACGCGCTCGGCCCCGCGGATCGTGCGCGCAGCGGCGCCCGCGGCGTACCGCAGGGCGTTCGGGTCAAGGGGGCCGGAGCCGAGCCCGACGAGTGCGAGCGATCCAGCGGCGCCGCCGACGCCGGGAAGGCGGCGGACGTCGTCCTTCGCGCCGGTGAATCCGATCGCCGCGAGGGCGCCCTGAAGGGCGGCGAAGTGGTCGCCCACTCCAACGATCGTGCCCCCGTCCTTGCCGGATGTGACTCCGATCACGAGGACGTCGGCGGGGACGTCGGGGGCGGATTCGGTGGTCAGGCGCAGCGAGGACACGGTCATGCGGCCATGCTATCCGTGTGGTTCGACGCGTCCCGCGCGGGCCACGCCTGTTCGCTCTCGGCACCTGCGACGCAGGCCACCGCCCCGGTCGGCCGAACACGAGTCGGGTAGAATTGGACAATGCGTGACCCAGCCGGACTCTATGACCTCACCCCGGAGGAGTCGTCCGTGCCGGAGGGCCTTCACCTCGTCGCGGGCCTCACCGGATTCGCGGATGCCGGGTCGGCGGTCACCCAGTTGAGCGAGTACCTCCTCGACACCCTCGACCACACGATCATCGCCACCTTCGATGCGGATGTGCTCCTGGACTACCGGGCCCGGCGCCCCGTGGTGTACTTCGACCAGGACCACCTCACCGACTACCAGCCGCCGATCCTCGCGCTCTACCTCGCGACGGACGAGGCCGGGCAGCAGTTCCTGCACCTCACCGGATTCGAGCCCGACTTCCAGTGGGAGCGGTTCAGCGCCGCGGTCCTCGAGCTCCTCGCCCGGTTCAAGGTCAAGACAACGACCTGGGTGCACGCGATCCCGATGCCCGTTCCCCACACGAGGCCCATCGGCGTGACCGTGAGCGGCAATCGCACCGAGCTCATCGAGGCGATGTCGGTCTGGCGGCCCCGCACGCAGGTGCCCGCGAACGCACTGCATCTCGTCGAATACCGGCTGCAGCAGCTCGACCACGCCACCGTCGGCTTCGTGCTCCTCATTCCGCACTACCTCGCCGAGACCGAGCATCCGGATGCCGCGGTCAAGGCTCTCGAGAGCATCAGCGCCGCGACCGGTCTGATCTTCCCGACCGAGCGACTTCGTGCGGCCGGCCGCGAGTTCCTCGCCAAGATCGACGCCCAGGTGCAGACCAACCACGAGCTTGCCCGCCTCGTCGGCACACTCGAGGAGCGCCACGACTCCTACATGGAGGGCAACCCGCTGCGCTCCCCGCTCACCGACGAGGACGGCGAGCTGCCCTCGGCAGACGAGATCGCGGCGGAGCTGGAGAACTTCCTCGCGACTCGCCGCGGCGGCGATGAGGACCCGCCCCGCCCGTAGAGTGGGCGAGTGAATTCCGCCCGATCCTGGCTCATCTGGGCGGTCGCGATAGTCGCGTACGTCGTGGCGGTCATGCAGCGCACCTCCCTCGGTGTGTCGAGCGTCGAGGCGGCCGACCGGTTCTCCGTGTCCGCGTCGGTGCTCTCGAGCCTCGCTGTCGTGCAGCTCATCGTCTACGCTGCCCTGCAGATACCGGTCGGGGTCATCCTCGACCGGCTCGGACCGAGGGCACTCATTGCCGCCGGCGCAATCCTGATGGGGATGGGACAGCTCACCCTCGCGCTGGCCCCCTCGATCGGGCTCGCCATCGCCGGCCGGGTGATGGTCGGCGCGGGCGACGCCCTCACCTTCATCTCGGTGATCCGGCTTCTGTCGGCCTGGTTCGGAGGCCGCATCCTGCCCCAGGTCTCCCAGTGGACCGGGAACATCGGCCAACTCGGCCAGGTGCTCTCGGCGATCCCGCTGTCGCTCGTGCTGCACGAGTTCGGGTGGTCGACCGCGTTCGTCGCTGCCGCGGCCGGGTCGGTGCTCGCCGCGGTACTCGTCATCGTGTTCATCTCGGATGGCCCCGACGTGCGGGTCGTCGAGGACCACACGAGGACATGGCGGGAGTCGATGGCGCTGCTGCGCCAGAGCCTCGCCCGCCCGGGAACCCAACTCGGGTTCTGGTCGCACTTCGTGACGCAGTCGCCCGGTACCGTGCTCGCGCTGCTCTGGGGATTCCCCCTCCTCACCGCGGGACTGGGCTACTCGAACACCACCGCGTCGCTGCTGCTGACCCTGGTCGTGGCCGCCGGCATGATCACCGGTCCGATCATCGGCATCCTGAGCGCGCGCTTCCCGACCAGGCGGTCGAACCTGGTGCTCGGCATCGTCATGGCCATGGCGGTGTGCTGGAGCGCGGTACTCGCCTGGCCGGTCGAGCCTCCATTCTGGCTCGTCGTCGTGCTGATCCTCGTTGTCGGCGTCGGCGGACCCGGCTCGCTCATCGGGTTCGACTTCGCGCGCACCTTCAATCCGCTGCGCAGCCTCGGCTCGGCCAACGGAGTCGTCAACGTGGGCGGCTTCCTCGCTAGCTTCGTAATGATGTTCGCGATCGGCGTCGTGCTCGATCTGCTCGATCAGTTGCGCATCGACGAGGGGTTGCCATCGGACATCTTCGCCTGGGACTCGTTCCGGATCGCACTGTTGGTCCCGTACGTCGTCGTCGGAATCGGTGTCATTTTCCTTCTCCAGGCCCGACGTCGCACCCGCCGGCAGCTCGGCGAGGACGAGGGAATACAGGTGGCCCCACTGTGGGTTGCTCTTGCCAGAGCATGGCGTCGGAAAACTGACTAGACAAAAGCCGCAATTGTCAAGTGTTCGCACCAAAGCGTGCAACAATTAGAGCCGAGACCCGGTCAATCTGAACCGATGTCGCGCAGGTAGCCCTTCGCGTCACGCCAAGACTTGACATGGGTCTTAGTACTGCCCGAAATTCGGCCAAGCCTGTGTGGCGGGCCCAGCCAACTGCCCCGCCAGACGCCGAAGCTCGAGAGCGACGAATCAAACTGAAAGGTATCCGAATGGCTGCCCGAACCAAGACCGCGGAACCCACCGCTGCCAAGAAGACAACTGCCGCCGAAAGGGCCGCAGCAGACGAGACCGTGGACGAGAACCCGGCTCCCACGACCGCCGCAAAGTCCCCAGCGAAGACTCCCGTGAAGAGGGCCGTCAAGGCACCGGCGAAGACGCCGGCTGCCAAGGCTGCCGCCGAGAAGGCCGCTGCACAGAAAACCCCGGCTGAGAAGGCTCCGGCGAAGCGCGGGCCGAAGGCCAAGGGACCCGCCGAGGAGACGACCGACGATGCGGCCGTCGACCACTCGGACGACTCCGACGACGACGACAAGAAGACTAAGGCGGGCGACCTCGCCGAGGACCTGCCCGCCGGTGCCCTCGTGCTGTCGCTCGTCGACGACGACGACGAGGTTCCCGTCTACTCGTCTGCCATCACGGGTGCCACCGCCGACCCCGTCAAGGACTACCTGAAGCAGATCGGCAAGGTCGCCCTTCTGAACGCGGCCGAAGAGGTCGAGCTTGCGATGCGCATCGAGGCCGGCCTGTTCGCGGAGGACAAGCTGTCGCAGATGAGCGAGTCGGAGCAGCGTTCGGCCAAGGGCCGCGAGCTGCACTGGGTCGCTCGCGACGGCCAGCGCGCGAAGAGCCACCTGCTGGGAGCGAACCTGCGACTCGTCGTGTCCCTCGCGAAGCGCTACACGGGCCGGGGAATGCAGTTCCTCGACCTGATCCAGGAGGGCAACCTCGGGCTCATCCGTGCGGTCGAGAAGTTCGACTACACGAAGGGCTTCAAGTTCTCGACCTACGCCACATGGTGGATCCGCCAGGCGATCACCCGCGCCATGGCCGACCAGGCCCGCACCATCCGCATCCCGGTGCACATGGTCGAGGTCATCAACAAGCTCGCACGCGTGCAGCGACAGATGCTCCAGGACCTCGGGCGCGAGCCCACCCCGGAGGAGCTGAGCCGCGAGCTCGACATGACACCCGAGAAGGTCATCGAGGTGCAGAAGTACGGCCGCGAGCCCATCTCGCTCCACACGCCGCTGGGTGAAGACGGCGACAGCGAGTTCGGCGACCTCATCGAGGACACCGAGGCGGTCGTCCCCGCCGACGCCGTCGGCTTCACGATGCTGCAGAAGCAGCTGGAGTCGCTGCTCGACTCGCTCTCCGAGCGTGAGGCGGGCGTCATCCGGATGCGCTTCGGTCTCGGCGACGGAATGCCGAAGACCCTCGACCAGATCGGTGACACGTTCGGCGTGACGCGCGAGCGCATCCGACAGATCGAGTCGAAGACGATGGCCAAGCTGCGCCACCCGTCCCGGTCGCAGTCCCTCCGCGACTACCTTGAGTAAGCGCACCGGGCTGAAGTACGTCTTTCCCGTCGCCGTCGGCAAGGCGCTGCGCCTTGCCGGGCGGCTGCGGGGCGGCGGTTCGGCGTTTCCCGGGTACGCGACGCTGAAGCTGGCGCCCGGCTTCCTCGAGGATGCAACGAACCAGCTCGAGCACGGGGTCGTGTTCGTTCTCGGCTCGAACGGCAAGTCGACGACCACGCACATGCTGTCCGAGGTGCTTCGCGCGCACGGCGTGCGGGTCTTCACGAACCCGTCGGGCGCAAACCTCCCGCAGGGGATCGCGTCGTCGCTCCTCGCCGAGACGAGCCTGACCGGCCGGATCGACGCCGACATCGCCGTGCTCGAGGTCGACGAGGCCTATGCGCTCGAACTCGCCGCGATTCTGCGCCCCACCACGGTGCTCGCGCTGAACACGCAGGTCGACCAGCTCTACCGTTTCTATGAGACCGAGCGCGTCGCCGACATGATGCTTGACACGCTCGCCTGCGCGACCGAGCACATCGTTTCCAACCGCGACGACCCGTACCTGAGCAAGATCGACCTGCGCTACGCGGATGCCGCAACGCAGGTGTACCCCGACATCACCTACTTCGGCGTCTCCGACGAGGTCATTGCGGCCTCGCCGCACGGCCTCGTCAATGCGCCGGATCACCGAGGCGAGGCTCTCGACGTCATCGTGCGCTCCGCACACGCCGAGGTCGTCGCGACCAGCACATCCGGAGCGACGGTGAGCATCGACGGCGAGGTCGTCGATGTGACCCTCCCCGCCAAGGGGCTCCACTACGCCATCGACGCCGCCGCCGCCATGGCGACGGCATCCGTGATCCTCGGCTCGCGATTCGACGGCGATGCGGTGCGGCGCGCCTTCGACACCATGAAGCCCGCCTACGGTCGCGGCGAGCTGCTGCAGTTCGGCGACGAACAGGTCGAATTCGTCATGTTCAAGAACGCCGCGAGCCTGCAGCTCAACCTCGACGCGATCCCGAAGCCGCCGGAGCAGGTTCTCCTCGCGATCGACGAGGGAACGCCGGACATCTCCTGGATCTATGACATCGATTTCTCGGCGATCGACCATGTCGACGTGATCACCGGGGCGAAGGCGTGGCAGATCGCCCTGTGCCTCGCCCACCAGGGCGTGCGGATCGGCACGGTCGAGCCCGACTTGCGCGCCGCGATCGAGCTCATGCGCCGCCTGCCGAAGCCCGCGACCGGCATGAAGACCTGGATCGTGAACTACGAGCAGATGATGCTCGCCCGCAAGCACATCGGCGCGACCCAGCAGGAGAACCAGCGATGACCTCTGCCACGATCGTTCAGCTTTATCCTGACGAGCTCGGAGTCGCGGGGGACCGCGGCAACCTGCTCGCCCTCTCGGCGCGGCTCACCGCTGCCAGCATCGAGCACGACGTGGTCGAGTATCGGCGCGGAGACGCCTTCCCGGCCCGCGCCGACGCCGTCATCGTCGGCAGCGGGCCGCTGTCGGCGATGCGCAACATCCACGACGACCTCACCGCGAACGCCGACACCCTGCGCGGCTGGGCCGCCGAGGGGGTCCCGATCTTCGCCTACGGCTCCGGTGCCGAGCTGCTCAGCAACGGCATCGACCTCGTCGCGGGAGGGACTATGGATGGCCTCGGCATCTTCCCCTTCCGCGTCGCCAGGGTCACCGAGCGCAAGGTCGGCTACATCCTCGTCAACACAGCCTGGGGGCAGCTTGTTGGCTTCGAGGACAACGCGTCGGTGTGGAAGCTCGACGCGTCGGCGACGAGCCTCGGAACGGTCACGGCCGGCAGCGGCAACGGTGACGGCCACGAGGGCGTCGTCGTGGGAGCATCCATCGCCACGCAGGTCGGCGGCCCGGCGCTGCCCCTCAACCCGCGGCTCGGCGACCAGCTCGTTTCCGCCGTCGCGGCCCGGCTCGGGATCGACGCCACACCGCCCGTCACGACCGAGATCGACGAGTACGCGCGGAAGGCGCGCGAGGTGATCGTGGCCAACGCGGCCCACGTGTTCTCCCGCATATAAGCGTGACAGTCCCGTTGTTCCGCGTCGCGCGCATCGATGTCGCTGCGCTCCGCCATAACGTCGGGCGTCTTCTCGCGCCCGGGTTCGCCGCGGATGTGACGGGTGACGCCTACGGGCACGGTGCGGTCGCCGTCGCCCGGGCAGCAGTCGCGGCCGGGGTCGAGCTCGCGGTGCGAGACGACCGGGAGGAACGGGAGCTCCGTGACGCCGGACTACGCGGCGGTATCACCCGCGTGCTCGACCCGGGCGACGACACCGCCGCCGCACTGTACGGCGTCGGCCCCGCCGCGGCGCGTCTCGGCTGCCGGCCCGTGATGCGGGTCAGCGCCAATGTGATCTCGGTCAAGACGATCGACGCGGGCGAGGCGGTCTCCTACGGGTACACCTGGCGGGCCACCGCCCGCAGCAACCTGGCGCTGGTGCCACTCGGCTACGCCGACGGCGTCACCCGCGCGGCCGGCAACGTCGGCCGGGTCTGGCTCGACGGCGCCCTGCGTCCGATTGTGGGACGGGTCGCAATGGATGTGATCGTGCTCAACCTCGGCACCGACACCGTCGAGCTCGGCGCCGAGGCGGTGCTGTTCGGCGACCCCGCTGCCGCCACCGTCGACGACTGGGCGCGACCGCTGGGAATCTCCCCGCTCGAGGCCACAGCGGGAATCAGTGCGCGGGTGCGGCGGGTGTGGACATGACGCGCGCGACGATCGACCTCGATGCCCTGCGGCGGAACATCGACACCCTCGCCAGCCGAGTCGCCCCGGCCCGCCTGATGGTGATGGTCAAGGCCAACGCCTACGGCCACGGCCTCGTGCCCGTCGCCACGGCGGCCGTCGCGAGCGGCGTCCGCCTGCTCGGCGTGCTCGATGCCGAATCCGGGCTCACTCTCCGCGCGAGCGGAATCGACGGCGACGTTCGCCTGTTCGCGTGGCTGTTCGGGCCGGAAGAGGACTACCGGGCACTCGTCGACGCGGACATCGACCTCGGCATCTCCCACCTGCACCAGCTCGAGAGAATCGCGCGCTCCGGCGCGGACGCCCGCGCCCGGCTGCACCTCAAGATCGACACCGGCCTGCACCGCAACGGGGCGAGCGTCGAGGAGTGGCCGGGCCTGGTGGCGCGGGCGCTCGAGCTGCAGGCGGCCGGCATCGTCAAGATCGTCGGCGGCTGGACCCACATCAGCGAGGCATCCGACGAGGACGATTCGATCGCGATCGCCCGCTTCCGCGCGGCCATTGCCATTGCCGATAGCCTCGGCGCCCGGTTCAGCCTGCTGCACCTCGCCGCGAGCGCGGCAGGGTTCGCGCGGGAGGACTCCCGGTTCGACGCCGTGCGGGTCGGGGCATTCTGCTACGGCATCGCGCCGGGAGGGGGAATCGGCCCGGCCGACATCGGCATCGAGCCCGTGATGACGCTCACCTCGCCGGTCGCCTCCATCACAAGCGAAGTCAGCGCTGGCGGGACGCGTGATCTCGCCCGCGTCGCCATCGGCTTCGTCGACGGCATCCCCGGCCAGGCGGCGGGGCGCGTTGAGATCGCGATCGACGGCGCCCGGTTCCCCGTCGTGCGTGTCGGTGCCGCGTTCCTCGAGGCGGATGTCACAGGGGCTGCGGTCGGCGCCGGCTCCACGGCCGTGCTGTTCGGTACCGGCACGGCGGGTGAGCCGACGCTGCAGGAATGGGCGGACGCGCTCGGCACGATCGGCGAGGAGCTCGTCGTGCGCCTGGGTCCGCGACTCCAGCGCGACTACCGCTGACGGCGGTCGCTCGCGGCGGTTAACGACGCAACGCCCGCACCGTGAGGTCGCGGGCGTTGCGTGTCTCGATGGGGATGGTCAGGCGCGGTCATTCGCGATCAGGCGAGACGACTCGTCGTGCCACTCCAGCGCGCTGGCAGACAACTTGTCCTTGAACTTGGCGCCGTGGTGGCCACAGAACAGGAGCTGGCCGGAGACCATGGTGACGCGCACATAGGCTTGCGCACCGCAACTGTCACACCTGTCGTGCGAGGTGAGTTCGTGGCGCGGCTCGAGCTCTACTGTGGAACGAGGGGCATTTTGTGACATTTCGGGTTCCTCCAAACTCGAGTCGAGGTGTGGTACATAGCTATCAAAACACGTCCGAGTCACAACCACGTTTCAATCGGCAACTATTTCGCTCAACGCGTAGCGACCCCGGGCCGGGTGTTGGTGCAGGATCGGCGGGCCCCGAGTCATTAGTGTTGATTGCGGCCGGTAGGCCGGGACTCCCGGCGCAACTGCAGCACCAGAAGGAGAACCCGTGCCCGATTCGAATTATTCCGCGAGACACCTCTCGGTACTCGAGGGGCTCGAGGCGGTGCGCAAGCGGCCCGGCATGTACATCGGCTCGACCGACTCACGCGGCCTCATGCACTGCCTGTGGGAGATCATCGACAACTCTGTCGACGAGGCACTCGGCGGGCACGGCTCCTCGATCGAGGTCATCCTGCATGCCGACGAGAGTGTCGAAGTGCGCGACAGCGCACGCGGCATCCCGGTCGACATCGAGCCGAAGACGGGCCTGAGCGGCGTCGAGGTCGTCTTCACCAAGCTCCACGCCGGCGGCAAGTTCGGCAGCGGCTCGTACGCGGCATCCGGCGGTCTGCACGGTGTCGGAGCATCCGTCGTCAACGCCCTCTCGGAACGGCTCGACGTCGAGGTCGACCGCAACGGCAAGACCTGGGCGATGTCGTTCCACCGCGGAGAACCCGGCGTCTTCGCCGATTCCGGCGAGAAGACCCCGGATGCGCCGTTCTCGCCGTTCGTCTCCGGCAGCGAGCTGAAGGTCGTCGGCAAGGTCGCCCGGGGAGTCACCGGAACCCGGATCCGCTACTGGGCCGACCGGCAGATTTTCACCAAGGGCTCAGCGTTCCAGACGGAGGAGCTCCTCGCCCGCGCGCGGCAGACCGCCTTCCTCGTGCCGGGGCTCGGCATCGACATCGCCGACGAGCGCGGCGACGAGCCCACCCGGGAGACCTTCCGCTTCGACGGCGGCATCTCCGAGTTCGTCGATCACCTCTCGGTCGACGACCCCGTCACGCAGACCTGGCGACTGCAGGGCAGCGGCACGTTCTCCGAGACCGTGCCGGTGCTGCAGGACTCCGGCGCGATGGTTGCCACCGAACTGCAACGCGAGTGCGACGTCGACATCGCCCTGCGCTGGGGGACCGGCTACGACACCGTCTTCAAAAGCTTCGTCAACATCATCGCCACCCCGAAGGGCGGAACCCACCAGGCCGGCTTCGAGGCGGGCCTGATGAAGTTTCTGCGCGCCCAGGTCGAGCAGAACGCCCGACGACTCAAGGTCGGCAGCGACAAGCTTGAGAAGGACGACATCCTCGCCGGCCTCACCGCGGTGCTCACGGTGCGGCTGCCGGAGCCGCAGTTCGAGGGGCAGACCAAGGAGGTTCTCGGCACTCCCGCCGTTCGCGCGATTGTCGCGTCGGTCGTGGCGAAGACACTCTCCGAGCGGTTCGCGTCGCCGAAGCGCGACGACAAGACCCAGAGCGCCCTCGTCCTCGACAAGATCGTCGCGGAGATGAAGTCGCGCATCTCGGCCCGTGCCCACAAGGACACCCAGCGCCGCAAGAACGCGCTCGAGAGCTCCTCTCTGCCTGCCAAGCTCGTCGACTGCCGCTCGAGCGACGTCGGCAACAGCGAGCTGTTTATCGTCGAGGGCGACTCCGCCCTCGGCACGGCGAAGCTCGCCAGGGACAGCGAGTACCAGGCTCTGCTGCCGATCCGGGGCAAGATCCTCAACGTGCAGAAGGCGTCAGTGTCGGACATGCTCTCGAACACCGAGTGCGCCTCAATTATCCAGGTGATTGGTGCGGGATCGGGGCGCAGCTTCGATCTCTCGGTCGCGCGGTACGGCAAGGTCATCATCATGAGCGACGCCGACGTCGACGGCGCGCACATTCGCACCCTGCTCCTGACCCTCTTCTTCCGCTACATGCCCGACATGATCCTCGACGGCCGCGTGTACGCCGCGGTGCCCCCGCTGCACCGGGTTATCGTCATGAACCCCGGCAGCAAGCCGAACGAGACGATCTACACCTATTCCGAGGCCGAGCTGAACGGCGTGCTCGCGGCGCTGAAGAAGTCGAATAAGCGCTACCAGGATCCGATCCAGCGGTACAAGGGACTCGGGGAGATGGATGCCGACCAGCTCGCGTCGACGACGATGGACCGGCGGTACCGTACCCTCCGCCGGGTGAACGTCTCCGATGCCGCGATGGCGGCCGGCGTGTTCGAGCTGCTCATGGGCAACGACGTTGCCCCGCGCAAGGAGTTCATCATCGACGGGGCCGGCCTGAGCCGCGATCGCATCGATGTCTGACCGGGACCTCCCGCCCGCCGCGTTCGAGATCACCGGATACCGCCGGGCGCTCGAGACCGCCGCGAACTCCAGCCGGGTCGTGCCCGTCGGGGTGACCGCGTTCGTCATCGCCACGGCCGCGCTGGTGGCCGCCCTCGTGTTCCTCGGCCAGGACGCCGCGCTCCGCGGCGAGTCGCTCGCGGCCGTCGTCGCCGTGGGCATCGCGGCAACCGGCGTGCTGTGCGCCCTGTTCGTCGTGCTCCCGCTGCAGCTCGTGACCCGCCAACGCCGGCGCCAGGCCGCCGAGGCATCCGCCCGACAGGGTGCCGCAGCCGAGGCGCTACGGCTCCATCTGGCCTCGATCGGCTACGACATCCCGCGTGAGGTGGCAGGCGACTGGCTCTCGTCCCCTGAGCCTGCCGCGACCGTTCCGCTCGTCCACGAATCCGTGATCGCCGCCCGCTGGTGGCAGCCGGCCGAGGACGACGAGCGGGTTTTCGTCGAACCGTACCTGCGCGAGGGCGAGAACCTCTCGACCCTGCCGGTGCTGCCGCCGCTGAGGGCGCGGCCGTCGGCCTGACCCGCCCGGGTCAGTCGACACAGCCGGTTCAGCGGAACTCCTGACCCCGCACCGGTCGGCCGGGTCGGCCGGAGGCAATTGACACCCACGGCGGGGCACTCTCGTGGGCATGCCCTCCTCCGCTGCCGGATGCCGGGCCGTGTGGGCGCCGTACCAGCGATGGTAGGCAGAGACCAGAGGAACCGAGGTGAGTCCGTGGAGCACGACACTGAGCGCGACCGTGACCGTAACGGTTGCGAACACGACCGCGCCGTCAGGAATGCCGCGCTCGAGCGCGATCAGGGCGAACACAAGCGAGGCGAGGCCTCGCGGGCCGAACCAGCCGATGAATGCGACCGTCGGAAGCCGCACCCCCTGCCCGGCGAACGCGACCGCGACGGGAACCATTCGCACGAGCGTCAGGCAGAGCGCCGCGTACAGGATCACCTGCCAGGTGATCGCCGGGCCGACGAGTAGAAGAGCGAAAGCGCCGAATCTGATCCAGGTCACTGCGGCGAGGAGTTCACCGGTCTCCTCCGCCAGAAGGGTGACGGCCGAGCCGCGGATACCCGAGGCGCTGCCGAAGGCGATGCCAGCGACAAAGGCGGCGATGAAGGCACTGCCGCCGAGGGCGAGCGCGAGGCCGTAGGCCACCAGGGTGACCGCCAGCGGCACGATCTGCCTCCATTCGTCGCTGATCCACCCTCGCCCGTCGGCCCACTTGAAGAGCATCCCGCCCAGGATGCCCGCGACGAGTCCGCCTACAAGGCCCCAACCGATCTGGGCCATCATGTCACTCACGACCGGCAGGGTCACGCCGGCGTCGAGGTCGGCGTTTGCGACGTCGAGCGCGACGAGGAAGAACGGCCCAGCGCGGCATCGGTCGAGGCGAGCATCGTTGCGAGCAGCACCACCGACGCGATCGCCATGCCCGGAAATACGAGCGCGCCGACGCCGACCCCGGCGGGCATGGTCAGTGGCAGCCCGATGAGCAGGAGCCGGCTGGGCCAGCCGAGCTCGTGACGGAGCGAGCGCAGGTCGAGCCTGGTGGCGTCGGTGAACAGCAGCAGGACGAGCGCCACCTCGGCCACACGCTGGGCCACTTCCGACTCCACGTCGAACTCGAGCAGCCCGAGCACCGCGCCGCCGGCGAGGAAGCCCGCGGCAGTGAGGAACAGGGCCGAGGTGATCCCGCGCCGGTCGAGCGGGCCCGAGAACGCAGACCAGACGATGTGATGATCGCGAATATCGTCGCCCCGCCACCATTCGAGCCCTGCTCTCGCTCGCGTGCCCCCCGCGCGGGCGGCTCAGGGGCATCGTAAGTACCGGGATCGGAGCGAGAGAACCGGTTGTCGGAAGGTCGGGGAGTGTGCATTCGCAACGGCGCCAGACGGGACCACGTGGTCGCGCGCGCCCCACCGCGACGCTCGTGCGGGTGCTGTTCACTCGCGCCGGTGCTGTTCGCTCGTGCGAGTGCTGTTCATCCGCGCCGGTGCTGTTCGCTCGCGCGGGTGCGATAACACCCGCGGGAGTGAACAACGACAGCACAACGCACAGGAGGGAGAGCCGGGCCCCCTGCGCCGGATCAGGCGCGCCGGATCAGGCGCGCGGGATCGGGCGTGCCAAGTCAGGCTTGCTGGATCGCCCGGCCGATCGAGGCGACCGGGGAGTCGAGCGGCAGCCCGGAGCTGTCGCGCTTCATCCCGGAATCCGGCAGCTGCCTGGCCCCGCCGTCCTGCGCGACGGCCAGGGCTGGCGAGGGACCGGCCCAAGCGAGGGCGAGGGCATCCTCGCCCTTGAGGAACGCATGCGCCCTGACCCCGCCGGTCGCGCGACCCTTGCCGGGGAACTCGGAGAAGTCCGAGACCTTCGCGCGCCCGGCGTCGGTCCCGGCGAGCGTCGTCGAGTTCGTCGCGACGGTCGCCACAACGGATGCCGCCGGATCGAGCGACGTGAAGAAGATCGCCGCATCTTTCGCACCGAGGTTCATGCCGGCCACTCCGCCTGCTGCGGCGCCCTGCGGCCGCACGAGCGCCGCCGGGAAGTGCAGCAGCTGGGCGAGGGAGCTCACGAAGACGAGCTCGTCGCTCTCTGGGCCCTGCGCCGCGCCGATGACCTCGTCGCCCGGCTTGAGGCCGATGACCTCGAAATCGGGGCGGTTCGGCCAGGTGCCGACGGCGAGCCGCTTGACGACGCCCTGCCTGGTTCCCAACGCGATCGAGTCGGCGGAGTCGAGCGACACGAGGGCGAGCACCCGCTCCTTGCGGTTCGCGATGGCGATGGCGATGTACTCGTCGACCTTGCGGCCGGCGCCGAGCTGAATGGAGTTCTCCGGCGCGACGGGGAGGTCGACGGGGGAGAACCGGATCAGGCGCCCCAGATTGGTGATCGCGCCGATCTCGGTTCGGCTCGTCGTGCGGATGTCGGAACGGATGGCGTCGTGGCGGGTGCGCCGGACGGCACGTGGCGCGCTGTCGGCGACGGACTCGGCCACGTCGACACGGAGGATGCGGCCGGTCGTCGACAGGAGCACCCGGCAGGGCACATCCGCGACCTCGAGCACCGGGCCCGCTTTTCGCGAGGAGGCCGACGCGATGCTCGGCCTGGCCTCCGTCAGCAGGGTGCGACGCGGGGTGCCGAACTTCTCGGCGACCTCCTCGAGTTCGCTCGATACGAGCGCGCGGATGCGGACCGGGCTCGCGAGGAGCTCCTGCAGCTCGGCGATCTCCGCGCGTAACTGGTCACGCTCGGCCTCGAGTTCGATGCGGGAGAACCGGGTGAGACGCCGCAGCCGCAGCTCGAGAATGTACTCGGCCTGGAGCGTGCTGAGGTCGAACACCTCCATGAGCTTCGCGCGCGCCTGCTCACTGTCGTCGCTCGCGCGAATGACCTGGATCACCTCGTCGATGTCGGCGATCGCGATCAGCAGCCCCTCCACGAGGTGCAGCCGCTCGAGCCGACGCGCCAGCCTGTACTGGCTGCGGCGGGTGACCACGGAGATGCGGTGGTCGAGGTAGACCTGCAGCAGCTCGCGCAGGCCGAGGGTGCGGGGTCCGCCATTGACAAGCGCGACGGCGTTGATGTTGAACTGGTCCTCGAGGGGCGTGTACCGGTACAGCTGCTCGAGAACGGCCTCCGGGCTGAACCCCGTTTTGATCCCGATGACCAGGCGCAGGCCGTGCCGGCGGTCGGTGAGGTCGGTGACGTCGGAGATTCCGCTGAGCTTCTTCGACCCGACGCCGTCCTTGATCTTCTCGATCACCTTCTCCGCGCCGACCATGTAGGGCAGCTCCGTCACCACGAGCCCGGTCTTGCGCGCGGTGATCGATTCGATCGACACCCGCGCCCGGGTCTTGAAGCTGCCGCGGCCGGTCTCATAGGCGTCGCGGATGCCCGCGAG
>Ga0326733_1000228_pt1 | contig 17674 bp, 24 predicted proteins | sample 14_GP2_308_FD_207946 | JGI IMG/M metagenome (GOLD analysis project Ga0326733, IMG submission 207946) | Glacier ice microbial communities from Ngari, Tibet, China - 14_GP2_30.8 | ecosystem: Environmental > Aquatic > Freshwater > Ice > Glacier | place: China: Ngari, Tibet | collected 2018-07-17 | reverse complement strand
CGGGGGAATCTCGGCAACAATCATAGTTCTTTATAAATAATAGAGGCCTATGATTGTTGAATTAAAACTTGTTAATAACCGATATGGTATAATAAGACAAATGCTAGGACTACTTGTAATTGTTATTCTTGGAATTTGGATGCTGTTTCAAAAACAGACTGTTGGTGAAGTGTCGAGCGACCTCACCACTAAACTTTCCGATAAGTTAGACCAACTTTGGTCTATTGCCCAAACCTCTTTACAAGAGCGAAAATACCTTCGTGCTGAAAAAGCATTGCTTACTATTTTGCGAGTAGATGAACGCAATGCCAGCGCTTACAACCGTTTAGGTATTCTTTATTCAAAACAACAACAATTTAAAGAAGCAATTGAATGTTTTGAAATTGCCCAAAGCCTCGAGCCAAGCGCTAGTAGCCTCCACAATGTCGGTTTAATTTACTTCGAAACTCAAAGTTACGAAAAAGCCGGCTTAGCTTTTGAACAAGCCTTAGCTATGGATAGCGAACTGCCATCGCGCCACATTGCTTACGCCAAGGTTCAAGAAAAACTTGGCAACAACCGAAAAATGATTGATTCGCTTGAAAGGGCAGTCGAGCTTGACCCAATCCCTCAAACACTTCGCATACTTGCCGATGCATATGAACGCGGCGGTGATACGCAACTTGCTACCGACTTACGCGAACGTGCCGCTAAAATGATTATTCCTCAAGCACAAAATAAGGTGCGACAGCCACGACGAGTGGTGATGTAGTTAGCTCGGACTTAATTATGGATATCGACAAAGTTTACGACACCGTACAAGCAACTAAAGAGCCTGCAATACAACGCCAGCTTATTATGAATTATATCCTTTCATTCGTTAAAACGCTTGAGGACGACCCTGAGGCTCGACAAGATATTGCGTATAACATTGCAACACTTTCATCAACCGATTACGCCCAAGGGCTCGATGAAGATGACCCATTGGTTATTACCTTGGAATTCGCAGGTGAACTAGAGGACGCCGAAGAAGATAACGAAGATTGGGCGTTGCTTGTTGAGATTGTAAAGTCGCTCGAATAACCGACTTTACAAATAAAAAACCCCACTAAGTGTGAGGTAGTTTACTTGGTGCTGGAAGTAGGACTCGAACCTACGGAGCCTTACGGCGGGAGATTTACAGTCTCCTGTGATTGCCACTACACGATTCCAGCATGTCTAGATATAATAACGATGCATCATTATTATATCTTGGAGCCGCCTTACGGATTCGAACCGTAGACCTGCTGTTTACAAAACAGCTGCTCTAACCAGCTGAGCTAAGGCGGCACTTGAACTATTTTATCATATTTTTTCGCTACCACCAGGGTTTCGGGGTATAATAAGTATAATGACAATGAGACCTCTCCCTACAGTTCCCGCAACATTCAGTAAAATCGTCGGTGGTGGCCAAGCCTTGGCTACCCTTGAAGATGGTAAAAAATTATTCGCCTGGGGTGCACTTCCAGATGAAGAAGCCACTGTGCAGATTACCAAAAAGAAATCTCGCCTGGTCGAGGGTTACGTAACTGAAGTGTTAAAAGCCAGCAAAGACCGCGTCGAGCCTCGCGACCCTGAAAGCTACCTATCAACCAGCCCATGGCAAATTATGACCATGCAGGCCGAGCAACGCTACAAAGCTGCCTTGATTGTTGAAGCTTTTCAACTTCACTCGGTAGTACTGCCAAACCCTATTGAAGTATTTACCGATGGCCACGAATACGAATATCGTAATAAAATTGAATTTAGTTTTTGGTTCGAAACCGATACCCAACAACTTTCATTAGCATTCTTTAGGCGTGGTACGCATGGAAAGATATCTGTGAAAGGCACAAGCTTAGCTTCACCTGCTATAAACGATAAAGCTCAACAAGTTTTAACCGTTCTTAATGAAATGCAGGTTATTGGCCGAGACCTTAAAACATTATTGATTCGTTCGAATGCAACCGGTGAAACTTCTTGGCAACTATACGTAAAAGATCCTGAATTTGCCCACGATGAGTTTATCTCTCACTTTGAAAAAGGCGAAAAAGGCCAAGTTATTTTTTCTAACCCACTTAGCCCTGCTAGTGTTATTACTGAATACCTTACGCCACACACAGTGCGACTTACCGATACTATCCTTGGTGTTAAGTTTAACTATGCAACTGAAGGGTTTTTCCAAATTAACCTGCCAGTCTACGAACAAGCGCTTACTGATATGAAGACATTCATTCCTGAAGGTAAACCCGTGCTTGACCTTTATAGTGGCGTTGGAACAATCGGCCTTACTATTGGCGGTAATGATTTAACGCTTGTTGAATTAAATAAAGAAGCCGTTCGTGAAATGAAGAATAATATTATCGAACTCGGTAAGAAAGCTACGGCTGTTCTGGCCGCCAGTGAAGATGTAACCGAGTATATTACCGAAGATAAGGTAATCATCCTCGACCCACCACGTGCTGGGCTTCACACCGACGTTATCGACCGCTTGTTAGAAGTAACGCCAGCTCGAATTGTGTATTTGTCATGTAACCCAGTTACTCAGGCCCGCGACGTCGCTATGCTTGCCGAGAAGTACGACGTAACCTCACACAAGGGATATAATTTCTTCCCGCGCACACCGCATATTGAGAATTTGGTAGTCCTCGACTTACGCAAATAAACTTCTATTAGTTCATGATAGTTTAATAGTATTTCCATATAATTAGTATATGGATGAAGATATTCTCAGTAAACTGTATATCAAAAATGCTATGCCTATGCAAAAAATTGCTGAGCATTAAGGTTTTTCGTTAAGTTCCTTGTTGTTATTTGTGGTGTTAAACCACAGAAGATACGGTATGGATTACAGCTCTTTACGGACGTAAGTGAGTCTGTGGCGATTGATTTTTGGTTAGAACAATTAAATATTACAGGAAATCGAATTATGCCTACCATTAGTCGCATAAAAAGTGGTAAAATAGGCACGTACAGAACGAAAAACCAGTTCGGAGTAATGACAGTGTACGTTTTCAATAGGAAACTACGAGACTGGCTGGTAAATCAATTATATGTGCCGCGATAGCTCAGTTGGTAGAGCGCATCCATGGTAGATCGCATGATCCTGCCCATCTTTTGAGAAATTGATTGATGAATCCCGAATAACGGTTAAAGCCCACGCAGGGTAAGACCGTGGCGGTACTTGTAAAAGAGTTTCGCCCGAACGACTGACAAGGGAAGCTACGTCACCTGGTGATATGCTTAAGATACAGTCTAGCCCTTATCATGCGAATAATAAGATAAGGTGTAAGCGAAGGATGAGGTCTAGGGTTCAAATCCCTATCGTGGCTCCATAAGAATATATACCCCCCTTTAAGTTTAAAGGGGTTTTATTTTGCTTAAGGTTTGAAATGTATATACATTATGATAAACCTAATGGAAACAATTCAATTTAGGAGTAGCCAATATGACCGAAGCTTACGTTTTTCCATCAAACGAAAAGACACTTGAAGCAACAACTTTTTTTACCATGAGTGGTGAAGATCTTTTAAAATACAATCGTGATATTAATTTTTTGTTGAAAGATTTTACTTTAGAAAGTGCCCAACGCGAAAGAATAGAACGTAATCAAAAGTTGCTTGTTTTTGAAGTAAATTGTAGGTTGAATGAAGGCACTATGAAAAGAGTTCTTGGTGAAATAGCTGTCTCTTAAAAGAAGAGCCGCAAAATCACAGTATTTAAGTGCCAGTTTTTGCTATACTATACCTATGGCAACTTTTAGTTATGACATCGTCTCCGAATACGACAAAGCAGAAATGAATAACGTTTTTGCGCTTGTGCAAAAAGATATATCAAACCGTTTTGATTTTAAAAACACTCCAGCTGAAATTGATTGGATGTCCGATAAGCTCGGCTACAAAATTATCGGCGCAAATGAATGGCAAATTGAAAGTATTATTGATATCGTCCGTAAAAAACTTACTTCACGAAACCAAAGTAGTAAGGTGCTCGACCTTTCTAAATCAATTGTAACCAGCAACCTTAAAGCAACACAAGAAATTCCGTTTATTGCCGGGCTTACCCAAGATAAAGCCAAGCAAATTACAAAAGTGCTCCGCGAGGAAGTGCCGAAAGTAAAAGCTTTAATTCAAGGCGAAGAAGTGCGCGTTACAAGTGGCAGCAAAGATGATTTACAAACAGCAATGCGATTATTAGAATCACAAGATTTCGATTTTCCACTCGCTTTTACTAACTTCCGTTAAGATGGTTGAAAGAGGTGAGCAATTCTGTTATAATTGACCTCTGAAAGCCTCTATAGGCAAAACATTATTTAAAGGAACCTTATGGCAAAAAAGAATACGAAGCGCAAATTGGTTGGACTCGTCAGTGAACTTACTGGCCACCGTACCTATTACACTACCAAGAACACTCAAAACACCACTGAAAAAATCAGTCTTCGAAAGTACGACCCTATCGCACGTACACACGCTTTGTATGTAGAAACCAAGAAAAACCTTGGTCGCAACGAAGTTAAAGCTCGTAAGGGGTAGCCTTCGGTTTTCGAAGCTTAGTCTTCTTTTTGTTCATCAAGCATTTCAGCTAACCATAGCCCAGATGCAATTGAAGTTTCCAACACCGTCTTTGTAAGGCGGTGTTGTGTTATGTATATGTATAACTTGCCATCATTAAACTCGACACCATGTGGCCAAAAACGTGAAGCGATGCCCGCTATAATAGGCGAAGTGAGTAACTGTTCGACGTCGCTTGTGTGGGTAGTGCGGGCAAGAATTTGGTAACGGCCATGCAGCTCGGAACTATGGTTTTGAAACAGCATTGTGTTCAATGGCTGCAGGTAGGGCTGAACAGTAAATAATTTATCGTATTCACCGGCTTCTCGGCCAGTAGGCGTAAGAAAAACATGCGGGGCCTTATTGATATGTAAATCTATTTCCATAATGCACCACAGCTGCTCGTGCGAGTGTGTGCCGTGTTTGTAGCTATCGAAACGGTCAACGAGTCGGAAGTTATAGCCTTCGTACGTGCCAACAATGTAGTCAGCATCTATGTGAGTAAGCGACGAAGTAAAACCACGAATAGCCTCGTAATCGTCATCGTGCTGGTTGACGAGCCCAAAGTGCACAAAGCCCATTCTATCGGCAAAAGTTTTTAGTACTTTTGCGCGGTTGCGAAGTTGTGGCGAAAAACGCCGTACCATATGCCGAAAGGTAGCCACCCGCGCCAACATTATTTACCTTTTCCAACGAAATCAATCAGTGTCGAAACGTATTCAGCATGCGACCAGGTAAGAGGAGCCGGTGAAATAAAAGCACCATCTACAGGGTCGATTTGTTCGCTTAACATACCGGTTGGCATGGCGTGCGACTTAATCCAGTTAAGAATTTTTAGTGCGTCCTGATGGTTGTCTTTTTCAATTAAGTACTGGGCGTGCCATAACGTAGTGATGTACCAATAGTTGCCAGCAATACCTTGCTTAGTGCGGCGGTAATCATCATCTTCAGAACGCGGCAAGCCAGGGTTGTCGGGGGTAGTATTAAACTTAGTTTGAATAGTAGCAATGGAGGCTACTATTTCGGGACTATTGGAATCAAAGAGTCCAAATAGAAACGCAGCGTAGGTTGATGAGACATCTAACACTGGATCGTATTGTATTTCACCTTTTATGACATTAATGCTACGGTAGAACGCTTGACGCTCTTTGTTAAATAAATGCTTATGAGCTGCTACTTGCATATCTTCGGCTGCAGTGCGCCATTTTACGGCACTGGCTTCTTCACCAGCTACAATGGCTATTTCTGAGGCTGCGATAAGAGCTGCATAGGTAACAGCGGTAGTATATGTGCTGGTTGCGAATGTTTGTTCCCATAGGTCATAACTTGGTTTAGGTAGACCGCTGGTTGCATCGACAAATTCAGACATCCAGTCGGCCATTGGCTTAATCATGGAGTGGTAGAATTCTTTAATCAGTGAGCTATCTTTGCTTAGCTGATAGAACTGCACAAAAACAAATACAACTAAAGCGGTTTCATCTTCTTGAATTGGGGGTGAAATAACACCGTCGGCATGAACATACGGGTGCCAGCTGCTTCCTAGCGCACCATCGGCGCGATATTTGTGCATTAAGTAGCCCTGAGGATGAAGCCCTCGTTGGCAGAATTCGAAAAAACGATAAGCTTCTTGGTAGTACCCTAAGCGAATTAGTGGCCAAATAACGTTGGCACCATCACGTGGCCACGAGTAAGCGTAGGCGTCGCGAGAATAGTTTAACATTGTTGTATCGGTGCTGGCCATTACTGCGCCGCGTTTATCGATTTGTGATTTAATAATCATCATACTCTCTAAAAATAGATCTTGGTGGTCTTTTGGTAGGCTATTTGCAAAGTCAATGCTTGGCTTTAGCCATTCCAGCCACCACGCCGAGGTTTTTTCGATACGGGCATCAACACCTTGGTCTAGCACTTGTTTATGAATATATAACGCTTCGCGGTTGCTCATACCGGCAGCAATCCAATAGTGCACACGTTCCGATGAGTGGGCTTCGATGTGTAGCGAAAACCTTAAAATCGAATCGACACGGCCGTGCTCGACATAGTTGCCACCAAGCTCACCGTCTTCGGCATCTTTGTAGGTTCCCTCATGGTTTTCAATACCAAATAGCCCTATAGAATGTTGGTCGAATGGCTTACCGTCAGCTGTTTTACCGGAGATGACAAAAGCGCGACGACCGCGATAATGTAAAATTGCATTACTGTCGGGTAAATATTGGGCGGTATCTGTATTGCTTCGTGAATCGCCAATTGCAAAAGCTTGGTACATAAACAAACGAATATCACGGGCTTCACTATGTGTGTTGACGACATGAATATTACGCATAAACACACTCATATCAGAGTCGACGGTGTCATCGAACTCAATAACAATACCAAGCGCCATATTTTTAGCAATGGTATGGCCAACTAAGCTATTACTTGGGTAATGATGGCTGAATGCCCACGTATCGTCATCAGTCCAGCTTAAGATGCCATCAATCCAAACACCTACCTTGTGGCGTAAAGATGGGCCGGCGACGTGATTTTCGAAGCCAACGTAAGGATAGTAAAAATCGTGCACCACCCCGTACTTATTCAAGCCAACATGAAGTTCGCCGTTGCTGAGTACGATTGACCTAGCCACTTAAGCCCCCAGTGCGATGCGTTTCATGCAAACGCCAGCGGATATCACGAACGGCGTTAATGTAATACAAAAACGCGTCGTAAGGAGAGTCGTAAGGGCTGAAATAAGCGTGAACATCACCATCGTTAAACCACTTGGTACACATATAGTAGGCATGGTCGGAGGTTTGCAGTTTGCGCCAATCGGCAATCAAACTGTCGTCTTTGGTGCGAATAATATCATCTTCCAACGAATAAATGTGTTTCATAGCTTCGTGTTGCATACTATTGCCAAGCCAAGCAGTTAAATCGCGTTCGCTATCGGCCCAGGTAACAGTATTAGGCATGCTAATAACGCCAGCTGGTTCGTGGGCGGCAATGGCTTCGGAGGTAGTGTAGAAAGTATTGTTCTCATCTTCTAGCCAACGGCCGACAAACTCTTCAAAGAAATCAAAGATTCCGGTATCTTCCCATTGGTGTTCGCCAAAGGTTTCGTAATCCATAAATAAGTTCACGAGTGGCTGGTCTTGAATAGAGGCTTCAAGCCATTGGTTATACTTGTTTGCAGTTAACGGCCATTCTTGCCATGATTGGTTACTAAAGCGGAAGGCAAGATCGTCGCTGAGGCGGTAATTTTTAAGTAGCAAGGCGATATTTTCAGTGCCTTCAGGTTTGTACACGAAGTTTGGGCTGCGCCAATCGAGAATTGGATCCCAGCCTTCAGCTAAAATACCCTTGAAACCGTACCCATCTGCCCATTTTGCAAGGTCGTCGTTGTAGGCCAACTCGGTGTTACGAAACACATTAGTTTCAACACCAAATAACTCACGGATTTTATTTTTATGAGCTTCAACTTGTCGTTCAAATTCGGTTCGGCTATAGAAGAATGCGAGTGAATGGTAATACGTTTCAGCAACAATTTCAACCTTACCGGTGGCTACAAGGCGCTTGAAGCTATCGATAACATCTGGCGCCCATTGTTCGGCTTGTTCGATGAAAGTACCGGTAATACTTAAAGATACTTTGAAATCTGGGTGAGTATTGAGCAGTTTTTCAAGCAGCGCGTTCATTGGGCGGTATGATTTATTGGCCACCTTATTGAAGATTTTTTCATTATTTCGGTTACTTTGAGAGTCGGGATCGACGAAATAATTATGGTTTTCTGAAGTGTCGAAAACACTATAATCACGTATGCGGTAGGGCTGATGGACGTGCATATAAAGCGTTATGCCGCGTTTGTTTATGCTCATGCGAAGGTACCTACTAACTCACCGGATGGCGTTGCTTTAACGTATTGGCTCATGCACTTTTTCGCAACGTCGTGCCAAGATATCCGGGCATATTCGTTAAGAACATTTGTACGAAGCGATTCTTTTAGGGCTGGAGAGGTTGCAATGCCAACTAATTGGTCGGCTAAACGTTCGACGTCCCAAAAATCGTAACGAAAAATACTTTGCAATACTTCGCCAACACCCGATTGGTTGGTAATAATAAGGGCGTTGTCGTGATGCGCCGCTTCTAAAGCAGTTAAGCCAAATGGTTCACTAATTGAGCTCAAAACGAATACATCCGACACACTATACGCATCGCGCCACTGTTTGCCTCTTACGAAACCGGTGAAGAAGATTTTGTCCGAGATGCCTAAGTCGGCTGCTAAACGAATAAGTTCATCACGCTGTTCACCGTCGCCAGCTAATAGCAGTGCAAAACGATCGTACTTTTCTGATGCTCTCGCAACGGCACGTACCAGGTTAGCCAGGCCTTTTTGAATAGTGAAGCGAGTAATGGCACTAATAATGGTGTGGCCTTCGTCTTTAAGGCCCTCTAAGTAACGGTATGTACGGTTGTCGTATTCGTAGCCATCGTTGAGGCTTTCAGGGTCGATGGCGTTATGAACAACTTCAATTTTATCGGCTGGAATACCGTATTTTTTTACAATAATGTCTTTTGTAATGGCGCTCACGGCTAAAATGCGGTCAGCCATCATAAGACCTTGATATTCAATTTCGTGAACAATTGGGTTGCCCTGGTTGCCGCCAGCTCGGTCAAACTCGGTGGCATGAACGTGCACGACAAGAGGCGCGTTGGTAAGTTGCTTAGCAAGCATACCGGCTTCCATTGTTAGCCAATCGTGGGCGTGAATTGCATCAAAAGTTTTACCTTCAACTAATTCTTCGACAAACTGTATATATCGTTTTTGGACATCTCGAATGGTCTTAAGTTCGCCAAGGTCGTCTCGGCTAACTTCTTCAAGCAAGAAGTTAGAATCGTAGGCGCCCATGCCAAATTTGTGAAGCGGGGACAGCTGGGTGGCGCTGTGGATCTTCATAAAGTCCACATTGTCGTGTTTAGCCGAGTAGGGAACAACAAAATCGATGTCGGCACCATTACGGGCTAAAGCTTTTGATAGATAATAACATGCAACTCCCAAACCACCACTATTGTGTGGAGGAAGCTCCCAGCCCAACATTAAAATTTTCATACACCTTTTTTACGAGTCGCCATGGCTGCTCGTATCGCTCCTTTATTTTTGGCCACGTTTTCTGCCCGTATTATAGTTCTAAGCGTAGGCTTTTACAACAGCACTTACGCTTTAAATGAAAGATTGTTGTTTAATTTTCCACAGCCGGCAATTCGTGTGCCCGCCAAACAGGAATTGCTTGCTTAATTGGAAGCAGCTGACAGTAGCCATATAATTCCATGAGGCGTCGGGTAAGCGCCCCAGACCTGCCGGCAACATAAATACCGTGCCATTCCGCGTAGCCCCATTTTGGCCCCAGCGGGATACCCCAAGGTGATGATGTTGGGCGAAACCGTTCTTGTGGGCGTTTGGTTGCCAGGCGCGTGATGTTGCTAGCTACATGCTTGGCCTGTTTAAGGGTTGGCCAAGCAGTGCCGCTGAATTTAACGGTGCTGCCATCGCCAATAACGTAAACGTCATTTAGCGCTTCGAGGTACGGGTTTACATTTACCCGGCCATCATTCGCTAGCTGGAAGTTTGCGGCATTGTGTTGGTAGAACGGGTTATTAGCTACACCAGACGTCCAGATAGCTGTAGTTGTAGGGTATGACTTGCCATTTATAATAATTTTATCGTCTTCAAGTGCACTTACCTGGTGGTTAGTACGCACATTGATGCCTTGCTTTTTCAGTTGTTGAGTAATTTTACTTGATGCAGTTTTAGATACATGCGGCACAATACGCGCAGCTGCTTCTACTAAAGTCACTTTTGAAGCCGTTTGTTTTAAACGGTAGGTCGTAATAAGTTGTTTTAAATAATCGTTTAAGGCGGCAGCCATCTCTACACCAGTTGAGCCAGCGCCAATGACAAAATATTCTTTATCAAGTTTTTGGTGAACAAGTTCATCGTGAATGTGCTCGTGAAAATCTTTAATTTGACCGATATTTTTTATACCGTAGGCGTGTTGTTTAATGCCTTTAATATTGAAATAAGTGGTAACCGAGCCAAGCGACAGTACTAGCTTATCGTAGTGGTAATCTTTTTTGCCGCTGATAAGGTGGCGTTTAGGGTCGAACGATACAACTTTATCTTGTACTAATTCGACATTTGGATGGTTTGCAAAAATAGTCGTAAGCGGAATAATAGATTCGGCAATGTTTTTGCCTGTAGCGGTTGCATATAATGTAGCGTGATGCAAAAAATACGATTCATCAGAAATTAAGGTAATTCGGCCAATCTGTTTTTTGCTTAACTCTAAGGCAGTTTTAACACCGCCAAAGCCCCCACCAACAACAACTACATGCATTTTGCTCTCCCTTTTCTAGTTATATTTATGGTAACAGGGTAATGCTTACACGTAAAGACTGGGTGAGTGATGGTACAATACTTTTATGATAGATAAAGAAGACGTCGCGACTTTCAGCCGTATTGCCGGTATCGCTTTATCAATTTCTTCAGCAACCATCATGTTTATACGGCCTTTCGATCCGGTCGCAAATACCTTGGCGGTTTATTTTTTGCTTATTGGTGCGGCGGTGTTGGTAATGGTAGGGCAGCTACTTACTTTTGCGCTTAATACAGCGGGCTCGTTTAGCAATACACAGAAGCGAAATGAATCGTTATACGACGTGGTAACTATTGGCGTAGTAATGGTATTGTTTGTTATTTTTTATGTTGTGCCGTTTATGCAAAAGCACACAAATATGCTTGGCTAATGTTAGCCTTTAGAAAAGGACAACAATTTGGTATAATGGTGGAGCTTAGGGGTATAGTACAGCGGTTAGTGCGTAGGTTTCCAAAACCTGAAACCGTGGTTCGATTCCACGTACCCCTGCCAAGCATTAGCATTATATAAAAGTCTCCGTTTTGGAGGCTTTTTGTTATGATGAGAATATGAATCTAGACAAAAAAGCGAACGATAGAAGAACTGTAAAAGCCGGTTGGGTCATAATCTCTGCGGGTGATAATGGATTTGATATACTTCAGTTTACTATTAATGTAAAAGATATAAGCGAATCATCTCAAATTTCCGATGATATTTCATCAATGATTATGAAATACGGACGTCCAGACGATGTGTTCAATACTCAAATATCATTACGTGATTGGCGTGTTGAGATTCTACTCGCATTGCCAACGGGTACATGGGGTACAATCGCTCAACAAGAATTCGCTACTTCGATTAGCGAGATTTATAGTTAGTAAAAGTTCGAAGCTCGTCCACCAACGGCTGTCAAGCATTAGCGCAATGAAATTAGTCTCCTAATTGGAGGCTTTTTGTTATAGTAAATCTAATATGCAATATCTTTACCATCACGTACCAAAAAATCTAGAAGGTACTACGTTGTATCCACTAAGCGTCTTGAAATCAAAGATGCCTGAGGTATATAAGAATGAAATCTCAAAATACGATAGCCGTGAGCATGTTACTCAACAAAGAATCCCACTCTTGGATGATTGTTTATGGAACGAGGTTATTTTTATGACTGCAGTAAATCCTCAGGAGTTATTTGAAGCCAGAACTGAAGCTGGATGGAGTAAGATTCCGCCGCAAAAATATTTCAGAATAGACTCGTCTACTCTCAATCAAGAAAAACTTGCGGTCTACTTATTTAAAGTTAAAGAAATTAATGCGAAAAGTGGTGTTAGGCCTGACGATTTTATTAAATTTAATCAAAACGATATTGATGAATACGCAATCTTGCCACAAGAAACTAAGAATTATTTTAGGTATGAACACGACCATGGTCAGCCAAAGATTAGACTTTTCTATCGCTACATTCCGCACGTTTTATATAAAGGTGAAATTGATATCTCAAATGCCGAAATAATTACAATTGCTTAGTGGCAAAAGCTCGTAACTCATCTACTAGGGGTTGCCAAGCATAAGCATAATAAAAAAGTCTTCGAATTGGAGGCTTTTTGTTTGATATAGTTAAAGAATGCATATCAACTTGGAGAAATTAGCAAATGACGGACAGTGGATATTTGCCTACTTATATAAAGGTGAATATTATGCCGAAGACATAATAAGTTTAGACAGTTTGTACAGTCTTGAATATATAGATACGAAGAATAATGAATATCAATTATGGCACTGGCCTTCAGGTGAGATATATAAAATTGAACCCGACAGGGAAGTTGAATCCAAAGACATATATGCGTTACCGAACAATAAAACGGGTACAACATGGCTTCCAAGGTTCACAATAATAAATACGGATAAAGAAAAAGTAGATTTATCTTTCCGAAAAATCAGTAGTTTGAAAAAAGGCAAAAGTACGAAGCTCGCCCACTAACGGCTGCCAAGCATTAGCATTATAGAAAAGTCTCCGTTTTGGAGGCTTTTTGTTATTATTAATAAATGAATACCGAAATTGAAGTAAAGTTCATTAATATAGACCATGATATTATTCGTGTGAAGCTTAAAGAAATCGGTGCGGAACTTGAGTATCCAATGCGTTTGATGAAAAGAGTAACGATTGACTCAAGCGAAATGCGATTAAAAAATGCTTTTTTGAGAGTAAGAGATCAAGGCGATAAAGTTACACTTACATATAAACAATTCGATGCGCAATCAATTGATGGTGCTAAGGAAATTGAAGTTACTGTCAACAATTTTGACGATACGGTTAAGTTGTTTGCGGCGGCCGGCTTACCTTATGGGTCATTTCAAGAAACTAAAAGAGAAACTTGGAAACTTGGCTCAACTGAAATCGTGTTAGATCTTTGGCCTTGGCTTAATCCGTATATTGAAATTGAAGGTCAGTCAGAGAATGACGTTAAGAAAATGGCCGATTTGCTAGATCTCGATTGGTCTGAGGCTGTATTTGGTGATGTCATGGAGGCATATAGAATTCAATATCCTCACATAGATTCTAACGATACAGTAGGAAACGTTGCGGAAGTTAAATTTGGCGATCCTTTACCAGATTTTTTAATGAAATAGTTCGTAACTCGTCCAGTGGTGGCTGCCAAGTATAAGCGATGTAAAATAGCTTTCATCTAGGAATCTCTTTTTAATGTAATTGTATATATAAAAATAACAGCATATGATATCTTGAGATTATGACAAAAAAGCAGAAACTTAATACACAAGAACATATAAACAAATATCTCATAGCCGCCGTGATACTACTGGGGTTATTTAGCCTACTAATCAGCTGGGCTTTGTACCAATCCGAAAAGAACAGTTCGGAAAAAATTGATTATGTTGTTCAGCGCTTATTTATTCTCGAAAATAAATAATTAATATTATAAAGTTCGAAGCTCGTCCACTAGGGGCTGCCAAGCATTAGCATTATAGAAAAGTCTCCGTTTTGGAGGCTTTTTGTTATCATTAATAAATGAATAAAAAGAAATCTTTTACATTTACCTACGAAGGCGTAGATCACGATGCATATTCAATTGGCGATCAAACTGTTCCTAATCTTAAAGACGTCATCACAGTACATGCCTTACCTCTGACAGAAGATAACGAGGTAGTTGTAGTGAATGTACGAAGTCGTGGTATAGATATGATGGGTGGGCATGTTGAGCCTGATGAAACATCCGCACTCGAAACTTTATATCGTGAAATTGACGAAGAGGCGCAATTAACTATCAAAAACCCTGTCCTTCTTGATGTACTAGAAATAAAATCTGAGCTAATCAATGAAAATGATCGAAAATATATAATTTTATATACAGCTCGTATTGATAAAATGAATGACTTTATTCCTAATGATGAAATTAGTGAGCGCCTAACGCTAGAAATTGATCAGTTTGCGGATATGTACTTTGGCAATGCTTCTACGTATATTAAAAATCTGTACAGACTTGCACTGCGAAAGTTCTAAGCTCGTCCACTAGAGGCTACTCCGTAATTAATTGCTGAACCGGGGTATTTCAAACACGCTACGTCAAGGCAGAGAAGACATATGCCTAGACCAACGATTTATGGCAAACATATTTAATGCTCACGCACGGTCGAGACAAGTCCGTTGTATTTACATATATTCTATTATGTGCTATAATATAATCATGATTATGGAAAAATACAGAGATGATGCAGAATCACTCGTTTCCGCAGTGCCGACCGATCTACCTGTGTCAGACAGGTTAAATCACTTAACGCAAAATGTTTTTCAATACGGTAAAGAAGTGTATCCCGATATGATTGATTATGCTTCGACATTCTGTACAGATAAAGAAACATTCTATGTAGTCGAACGGGAATCTCTAGACAAAACAGATTCAGAATTGGGCGAATTATCCCGTAGCTTAAAAGGCCTGGCATTTGTAGCTTGCGCCAAAACACTGCCGTCTGTTTTAGTACTACCTAAACATGACAGTACTAAAACTCTGGCAAACGGCTTAATACTTACGCACGAACTCGAACATATTACCGAAAAAAACGAAGGATTATTCGGTACATCTATAGGAGTGAGGGAACGTCGCGCTTACAGTACAAATATTGCGACGGCAGCTGCTATCGATGGAACCGACTTTACAAACTATATCAATAACTGGCCACTTACATATACCAGAGCAAACGGTTCAGTGGATATTTCCTTTCATGATATCGATTGCCCCGAACCGCCTAAAGATACCTTTGTCCACGATGTCTGGCGAGAGGGTGAATCGAGTCGAATTTTCTTACAGAGTATGGGCAGAGCTGCGGCATTCGAAGCCGTCACATCGGACCTGCCAGTAAACGTAGCGAATGAATTAGCAGACGGATTGCACACGTAACCCGTTATTTACTTCCATATTAATCAACATAACGGTATTATTTTTGAACCAAAAAGTCTTCGTTTTGTAGGCTTTTTGTTATTATATACATAGCATGAAGCTTATTTTCATATATGGCCCTCCAGCCTCCGGTAAACTTACTATAGCAAAAGAACTTTCCGATCTAACGGGCTATAGTATTTTTCATAATCACCAAACACGAGATATTGTGCGTGAATTATATCCAGAAACTTTTTTCGAGAACTACGACCTTGTTGATACACTACGCTTAGATATATTCGAATATGCAGCGAAACATGACACCAACCTCATCTTCACATTAGTACACGACGATCCTGATGATATTATTTTTGCCGACAAGGCTATAAAGTCTATTGAGAACAAGCAAGTTACGGTATGTTTTATTGAAGTAACAGCACCTAATGACGTTCTGTTAAGCAGAGTAGACAATGATTCACGCAAAGAGTACCGAAAAATGCGCGATAAAGCTAAGCTTGAAAGGCTTCTTCGTGCAGGCTTTTACGGATCACTTCCGTACGAGGGAATTCTCAAAATTGATACTGGGTTGATGAGTGCAGATGAATCAGCTATGTTGATTGCCGAACACTTTCGCCTTCCAGCACATAAAGGTTCTAAACTCGTTCACTAGGGGCTGCCCAGTGGAATTATAGAAAAGTCTCCGTTATGGAGGCTTTTTGTTATACACTATCACCAATGAATCAATCAGAATGGACAATAAATGACTAAAATACTATTTGCTACTGGAAACCAAAGAAAAATTAACGAAGCTAATGACACACTGAAAAGCTACAATATTATTGTAAACCCAGTATCTATAGAAATTGACGAGATACAGCACCACGATCCAGTTGAGATTACTAAGGCAAAAGCTCGTGCAGCTTTCACAGTTCTTAAAGTACCCGTAGTCGTATCGGATACCAGTTGGTCGATTCCTGCTTTGGGTGGTTTCCCTGGTGGATACATGAAAGATGTTGGCATTTGGTGGAGTGAACACGATTGGTTGAATGTTATGTCCGGTCATGAAGATAAGTCCATTATTCTTCAGGAGCACTTAGCTTACTACGACGGCGTAGAGCTCATTCATTTCTCACAAGACTATGATGGTGTTTTTTTAAATCAAATCCAAGGACCGATCGTTAACGAAAAGGAGTCTTTTGAACGCGTAGCATCACTTGATGGCTCGCTAAGTTTGGCTGAGGGTCAGGCGAATAGAATTAATAATGGTGAGAAAAAGCAATTAGCTCACTGGCAAAAATTTGGGGAATGGTTTAATAATCAATAGTTGATAAATAGTAATAGAAGTTCGCACCTCGTCCACTAGGGACTGCCACGCATTAGCATCATTAAAAAGTCTCCATTTTGGAGACTTTTTGTTATGATTAGGGCATGCTTCCAATCTTTATTACCGGCAACCAAAATAAAGTTAACTATCTGTCCAAATCACTTGGCATGGTTCTTGATCATCAAAAGATAGATCTTGATGAAATCCAATCACCAAATCCTATCATCGTTATAGAGCATAAAGTACGGCAAGCTTATGAGCTTATTAGAAAACCGGTTTTGGTAGAGGATACGTCTCTGAGCTTTAACGCATTGGATGGATTACCTGGGACGTTTGTAAAATTCTTTGTAGAAGCTAACGATGGGCTTGAGTCAATGTGCCGTATGTTGGATGGGTTCGATGACCGCAGCGCTTATGCGAGCGCTGTTTATGGATATTATGACGGAGAGAGAATGGAATTTTTCAGTGGCAGGCTGGATGGCTTTATCACTACTCATGCGCGCGGTGAAGGAGGCTATGGTTGGGATAAGATCTTTGAACCAATTGGATATAACGGGCTGACTAGGGCCGAGTTGTCAGGCCAAGATGATATAGAATCGTATAATAAAATTCGGGACTTTGACACACTTAGGTTATTCTTAAAATCTATTGAATAAGTTCGAAGTTCGTCCACTAGGGGCTGCCATAAAAATTAGATCATCGTTTATCGATGGTCTTATTTTTATTATGGAGCATGTCGAGTTGAAACAGGATCTGCGAGAGTAGCGAGTAAGATCGTGGTTCGAACACGAGGAGAAACGAAAATATGTTTAGATATTTTCGTGTGACGAAGCTGTCATCTTTAGATATTGCGCTTTTCTCAGGGATCAAATATACAAACTTTGTATATTTGACAGGTACAAAATGGTCTATTCAACGACCCAGTTTGATCCATTACTTATAAAGTCCAAGCTCATATTTTGGATAGGTAGTGTGGCCGTCGTGCTGCCGTTTATTGTCTGCGCGCTGGTTGTGGCGACTGTAATAGTG
>Ga0326733_1000227_pt1 | contig 17729 bp, 18 predicted proteins | sample 14_GP2_308_FD_207946 | JGI IMG/M metagenome (GOLD analysis project Ga0326733, IMG submission 207946) | Glacier ice microbial communities from Ngari, Tibet, China - 14_GP2_30.8 | ecosystem: Environmental > Aquatic > Freshwater > Ice > Glacier | place: China: Ngari, Tibet | collected 2018-07-17 | reverse complement strand
GATATTCCTTCAGAAGCATTTATGGTTATGCTAAAACGCGACTAAGTTCTGTTACAATGCTTAGATATGAATTTACTCGAACAAGCCATTAACAAGTATCAAATGCCAGAGAATGCTCGTAAACTTTTACACGAGCACCCGTCTTTAAATATTGCCGGCCCAACTGGTGCGGGCAAGGGCACTATGGCTCAGCACCTTACGCAAACCGGTAACTATATACCGGTTGTCTCTGATACAACCCGAGCAAAACGGACATTTGGCAATGGGTATGAAGTAAACGGTGTCCATTATTGGTTTATTGATGACCAAACTGGGCTTAAAAAGCTGAGCGACGGGGAGTATATCGAAGCCAAGTTAGTCCACGGCGATACGCTGTATGGTACAAGCATTACGTCGTATAAAAGGGTGGTAGACAGCGGTCGTACGCCAATTTTAGAAATTGATGTTCAAGGCATGGAAGATTTAATGGCGGCAGCGCCTGGCTTTGAAGCTATTTTACTTTTGCCACCAAGCTTTGAAATTTGGGAACAACGCATTGATGGCCGTGGTGATATGGACCTCGAACAAAAGGTTCGGCGTTTCCGTACGGCACTACTTGAATACAGTAAACCTTTGGAAAACGAGCATTTCTTCCCTGTTATTAATACCGAAGTACTTGAAACTGCTGAAATTATTATGTCAGGCGAGTATCGTGAAGCATCGTACCGTAAAAAAGCCTTGGCACTTGCTGTTGAGCTTCGCAGTGCAACCCAAAATTTTCTGGATAGCCACCAATAGCATTGGCACTCATTGACAGCGAGTGCTAAAATTCGCTACAATGAACATATGACCGAACGCCAACGACTCATCCTCGCCGCTATCATCGAGCAGCATGCTGAAATTGCAGCCCCTGTTGGTAGTGTTATGCTTGCTAAGTTGTTTGGTGTTTCGAGCGCTACAATTCGTAGCGAAATGGTAAAACTAGAAGAAATGGGCTTTATTGTTCAACCCCACACCAGTGCTGGGAGAATTCCAACCGATACCGGCTACCGTTTTTATGTAAACAGCTTAAACGAAGTACATGCCGGAGAACCTCAGCTTCCCAATCGCAGTGCCAAAGCGATTGATGCCCGAGTTAATACCAGCGGCGACAGGGCTGACCGAGCGATACGAAGTGCGGTTGATAGCCTGGTTGATTTAACGCAAAACTTAGGCTTAGCCACAATTGGCGACGAACTATACCTAAGTGGTATTGGCAACCTATTTTCTCAGCCCGAATTTATGCACGGCAACCACGCCCAGGCAGTTGCCCGGCTTCTGGATAACTTAGAACCGTGGCTGCGTGAAGCTGCACCAAACGAACCATTAAATGTCTATATTGGCTCTGAAAACCCAATTGGCAAAGCAAGTGGTGTAACGCTAATTATTAGCCGCTTCCGTTCGCCGTACAGCGATAATAGTTACATTGGTGTACTGGGGCCTACTCGCCAAAGTTATGACAAAGTTATGCGCTTAGTGCGGCATACCGGGGCAATGTTAGAGGAGACTTTATAGTATGGCTGAATGGATAGGGCATTTTATTTCGAACTGGCCGTTTTGGGCTGTCGTTGCTATGCTGCTAATCATCAGCACTGTATGGGTCTTTTATTTTTTTACTAGTAGCGTTACAGACTATCCATGGAAGAAAAAAGAATGGTGGCAGGACCGTCATGAACGGTTAGAAAAAGAAGCCAAAGCCAAACGCTCGAAACCGAAATTTAAGAAAGGACAATAATTATGCCAAAATCAACTCCCAAATCAAACCCACAGCCAACGCCAAAAAAAGCTCCAAAATTAGATGACCGCGACGAAGAAATTATTGAACTTACCCTCGACCTCCAGCGCACCCGCGCCGATTTCGAAAACTACCGAAAGCGTGTCGATGCTGAAAAGCAGGCTGCCCGCGACGGAGGTGCATCTTCGGCGGTTCTAAAACTCCTTCCCGTTATTGATAATATCGAGCGAGCTATTGTGTACACTCCTGAAGAACTTAAAGATAATACTTGGGTACAAGGCGTCGCCGGACTTGTGAAACACCTTGAAAAATCTCTCGATGGTTTAAACGTTGCTCGTATTGATGCAAAACCAGGCTCTGAATTTAACCCTGAATTTCATGAAGCAATTCAATTTGATGAAGACGCTGAAGGTGATAAAGAAGTTATTGCTGACGAGCTACAGGCTGGTTATATGCTGAATGGTCGCGTTATCCGGCATGCAATGGTAAAAGTTACCAAAAAGTAATCCAGCCTCCTCTGTTCGGCTTAAAACACTCATGTTATAATTTCCCTTAGATATGACGAATAGCGTGGGTGTGGAAGAGAAGAAGCTGGATGCTATTCGTAGCCTTATTGAAGTTTTTGATAACGACCCAATTAGCGCTGCACGGGCTTTTCGCGAGTATGCCCTAAACACTGCTAGAAAGAAAACTGAAATAGTGGCGCCCAAAGGTGCCGTGTTACTTTCTGTTCGAGATTTAGTTAAGACATACAAACGTGGACGTCAAAAATTGATGGTTCTTAACGGCGTTACGCTGGATATTCACGAGGGTGAGTTTGTGGCCATTACTGGGGCAAGCGGCTCGGGAAAAAGTACATTACTGCAACTTATGGGCGGGCTAGATAAGCCAACCAGCGGCGAAGTGAACTATGGTAATGTAAACCTCGCAAAATTATCCGATAGCAAATTATCGCTATTTCGCCGACAAACGGTTGGTTTCGTATTTCAGTTTTTTTATCTTCAACCATTTCTTCGATTAAATCGTAACCTTGAGGTACCGGGTATGTTTGCTCGTACAAAACGTAGTTTGCGTCAAACTAAGGTAAAAGAGCTGACTGAAAAAGTTGGCTTAAGCGATAGGCTGAAACATTTCCCCAAAGAATTATCGGGTGGCCAAATGCAACGGGCCGCCATCGCTAGGGCGCTCGTTAACATGCCGAAGATTATCCTAGCCGATGAGCCAACCGGAAACCTCGATAGTAGAAACGGGGCTGCAATTATTGAATTATTCGAAACTATTCGTCGCGAGTTTGGAACAACCATAGTAATTGTTACGCACGACCCGAGCATTGCTAGGCGCGCCGACAGAGAGATCCGTATTCGAGATGGGAAGCTAGAGGTATGATACGTTTTAACGATGCTGCAATCTTAGCGTACACAAAACTACGCACTCACCGCATTCGTACAGGTATTGCAATTGCCGTTGCCGGGCTACTGTTCGGGCTGATTGCGGCCGTTATTATAGTTGCGCAAGGTGTATTCGATAGTGTCGACCGTTTTAGTGATGAAGGTTTGAATAATCGTACTGTTTTGTCGATAGCACACGTTGGGCAGAGTGGTGAATTTAACGAGTACGAACACATGAATGATGCTGAGTTTGTATTGGAAGTTGAGGCGGCCCATAAGGCATTGGTGCTTAAGAAACAGACGGCTGCTAAAAAGTTTGATGTTACCTATACACCCGAAATGCAAGACCCGTCGCCTGTTGCCATCGACCCTGCTACGAAGCAAAAAACCATTGCCGAATCGGGCCTTGAGGCCGAAGCGGTGCAGCAAATCGCAGGGGCTCGCCGACTTGCAGCCTATACACCCTTTGATATTAATGCGTACATTAAACCGTATCCGACTGCTAAAGTACTTGGGCTAAATAGCACGTTGCAGCCAACCGACGGTATGCTTGCCTATATGAGGGACGCAAAAGAAGCTTTGAAGCAAACCGGAGCAAACCGTCAGCAAATGTACAGCCAAGATAACGAGGCTCCGATGCTAGGTGTTATTGAAGCTTCACTTACCAAGCCGTTTATTATTGATAAAAACTTCGACACATCTAAGGGTGAAATTCCAGCTATTTTCCCCTATTCAACGGCAGAAAAACTGTTAGGGTATAAACCACTTTCAAGTAAAACTCCTACAAGTGAAAAGCTTAGTCGGTTGGGCGAAGTACGTTCAAAAATACGTAACATTACAGCGTCTTATTGTTACCGTAACCAAGCGTCCTCGTTGCTTCTGTCGCAGGCGATTGCCCAGCAGGCAGAAATTACCCGCAACGTAAGTAATAAAGAATATACGAAGCCGCAGCTTCTGTACGCGGTACCTAACGAGGCAGACTGCGGAGCTATTGTTGTTACTTCAGATACCCGAAACGCCATTGAAAAAAAGCAAGAAACAAACCGAATATCGTACGAAAAAGAAATTGGTGCATACATTGGTGAACCAACGCAGCAAAAAGTTGTTGTACGGGGTGTCGGTGTTGCTGGTGATATTTCTACAGCTTCTGGTGGGTCGGTAGGCGGAATAGTTCAAGGCCTGTTAGGGTCGTGGCTTGGCTATAATACGCTGGTAATACCAGAGGACATGCTAAAAGAAGTGCCAGTACAGTTTCGACCTGAGGCAATATTTAGCACAAGCCTCAAGAAAATTTCAAATTACGCTTATTTTCCATTCCAGTCATATCTTGTAGAATTTAGCGATAAAACACAGGCGCGGGCGTTGATGGAAAAAACCGGTTCAACTCTCGGCGGGGTGGGGATGGGCGACGTGTACGTTTCGCCATATGGTAGCGGTGTATTAATTGTTGACGAACTGCGAAGAATGTTCGAACAAGTGTTGGTATGGGTGTTTTTGATTGTTGGTACGGTTGCAATTATTATTTTGGGAAGTATGATTGGCCGAACGGTAGCAGAGGGGCGCCGAGAGAGTGCTATCTTCCGGGCGATTGGCGCTAAACGTAGCGATATTGGGGCAATTTATGGCATGTACGCCTTGTTGTTATCGCTCAGGGCTGTGTTGTTTGCGGCTATTCTAGCCTTAGTACTAGCGCTAACAGTTGAGATTTTGTTTTGGCACGAAGCAACACTCGGCGCACGCCTGGCGTATGCTGCCTCCGATACAACCCGTGAGTTCCACTTGTTTAGTCTAAACTCGCCGTACTTGTTGGCGATTGCAGGCGTTATTATAGCCGCCGGTGTAATCGCTTCCATTATTCCTATTTTGCTAGGGGCACGGCGGAGCCCAATTAAAGATATGCGCGATGATACTTAACTGAAATGATTAAATAAAAACCCCGCATAGTAGCGGGGTTTTAGTGTCTGATCCTAAACCCATTTATACAAATGACCTTAGGATCAGACAGGGAAGGTTCCTTGTCTGACCACTAAATCACTTCAAGCGTTGCGGCCACGAAACGGATGACGATGCTTGCTTAGATGTGTGAAACACACACAAAGCGTATATACATCTTTGTCTAGGCCGTTAGATAACAAGGGCAATGTCTTTTGGACATAAGCCTCGACTTTGACATTGCCGGGACAGTTGTCATTGTAAAGCTTGATGAGTAGCTCAGCTTGACTGCTCCCGTATCCGTCGATGTCTGCTCGGGTAACTGCCATCTTTGCCATACGCAAAACGTACGACTCCGGTGTTACGATAAGCTCGTATTGACCATTTTGCTGGTGGCATCGTGCGATATAAAAATCGCGTTGAATACTCGCTACATACTGGGCAATCTTTTCCTCCGAAAAGACTAGCCTGTCGGTGGATGCAATTGACATGGAGTTCCTTCCCTGAAATATAAAAACCGCCTCAAGATTTCTCTCAAGCGGAGTCACTTCTTTGTGGGTATTACTACTGTAGTTTTTTGGGCTAAATAATTTCTATCCGTAAAGACCTATCGATAATAATCCTAAAGTAATAAAAAATCAAGAACTTTTTCAAGAATTCTATAGTCTGGCACTCTTGACACACGAGTGCCAACTTGTCTATAATAAAAATACTTGGCAATCTCCAAGCGAGAGTGCTAAAATAGATTTAATTACATTTGATAAACAGGAGAATATAATATGGGTAAAATTATTGGTATCGACCTTGGTACAACTAACAGCGCCGTAGCCTACATGGTGGCGGGAAAACCAGAGGTTATTGCAAATGCCGAAGGTAACCGTACCACTCCAAGTGTCGTGGCTATTAATAAATCGGGCGAACGTTTAGTTGGGCAAGTCGCGCAACGACAACGGGTTACCAATGCTAAAAACACTATCTATGGTGTAAAGCGTTTAATCGGTCGTAAGTTTGGCGATAAAGAAGTCCAAAATGACCTCGATATCATGCCATACGAAATTGGCAAAAAAGGCGATGGTGTAACTGTCCGTCTAGGCGATAAAGATTACTCACCTGAAGAAGTATCAGCTATGATTCTTTCTAAGCTCAAAGCCGACGCCGAAGCGTTCCTAGGCGAAAAAGTCACCGAAGCTGTTATTACAGTTCCTGCGTACTTCGATGACTCGCAGAGGCAAGCTACTAAAGACGCTGGTAAAATTGCCGGCCTCGAAGTGAAGCGTATTATCAACGAGCCAACCGCCGCTGCCTTAGCCTACGGCCTTGAAAGTAAAAAAGAAGAAAAGATTGCCGTCTTTGACCTCGGTGGTGGTACCTTCGACGTATCAGTGCTTGAACTTGGCGACGGTGTATTTGAAGTTAAAAGCACCAACGGTGATACACACCTCGGTGGTGAAGACTTTGACAACCGTATTGTTAACCACTTCCTCGATGCATTTAAAAAAGAAGCCGGCATTGACCTTAAGGGCGACAAGGCTGCAATGCAACGTCTAAAAGATGAAGCCGAAAAAGCTAAAAAAGAACTTTCCTCTACTACTGAATACGACGTAAACTTACCATTTATTACCGCTGATGCCGATGGTCCTAAGCACTTCGAGTACAAACTTACTCGTGCTGCCCTTGAAGAGTTGGTTAAAGACCTCATCGACCGTTTATCTGAACCAGTTGAAAAAGCATTAAAAGACGCTGGCCTAAAAGCAAGCGAAATTAATGAAATCGTCCTGGTTGGTGGTATGACCCGTATGCCTGCTGTGGTTGAAAAAGTTAAATCAATCTTTGGCAAAGAACCACTTAAGGGTGTAAACCCTGACGAAGTTGTCGCTATTGGTGCTGCTATTCAAGGTGGAGTACTCGCTGGTGATGTAAAAGACGTTCTTCTTTTGGATGTTACCCCACTCAGCCTTGGTATTGAAACTATGGGTAGCGTATCGACTAAGTTAATCGAGCGAAATACAACTGTCCCTACTAGTAAAAGTGAAACATTCTCAACTGCGGCCGATAATCAAAACCAAGTTGAAATTCATGTTTTACAAGGTGAACGTGAAATGGCCAGCGACAACAAGTCGCTTGGGCGCTTTGTGCTTGATGGCATCGCCCCAGCGCCTCGTGGCGTGCCGCAAATCGAAGTTACTTTCAACCTCGACGCGAACGGCATCTTGAATGTTAGCGCTAAAGACAAGGGGACTGGTAAAGAGCAATCTATTACCATTCAAGATAGTGGAAACCTAAGTAAAGACGACATCGAGAAGGCACAAAAAGATGCCGAAGCCCACGCTGAAGAAGATAAGAAAAAGCGGGAATCGGTTGATGCACGTAACAGCCTTGAAAATACTATTTACCAAGCTGAAAAAATGCCTGACGAATTCAAGGACAAAATTTCCGATGAAGATAAGAAGCTTATTGTAGAAGCTGTCGAAGAAGCTAAGAAGCACAAAGATTCTACCGACAAAGAAGAACTTGAAGCTGCCACTAAAGCCTTAAGCGACGCCATTATGCCTATTGGGGCAAAGATGTACGAACAAGCCGCTAAAGATGACTCTGAAGGGGAAGCACCTGCCTCTGAAGACGGTGAGGATAAAAAATCTGATGAAGCTGTAGAAGGCGAAGTTATTGACGAGAAAAAAGAGAAGTAAATTTCTTAATATCAAATAGCCGGTAGTAATACCGGCTATTTTTGTTGGGAAGTCAAAACCCCACGACTGGCTGTCGTGGGGTTTTGACTTATTTTATTCTTGAGGTAGCTCCAAAAATAACGCCGCCCAAATCATTCCAGGATCAGCACGGTAAAATGGTGCATAGTACCACGAACCATCCGGTGCAAGCAGTTCAGGGTAGCTTCCATGGCGTTCAATTAATGTACTGAAGCTTTTGTATTGTTCAACGTATTCAGCGCGATTATGGCGTTTTAAAAGGTGAAGGTAATACGTAGCGTGCCACGTCCAAATACTGGTTTCGGTGTAATTTGGCATAGAAATTGGCCCCATGCCAAAACGGTAACGAAGGGGTTTCTCGGGCACTTCCCCGTATCGTAATGGGTATGGCTTGTTAAGCTCTTTTTTATTAATATAATCTAACGTTTTACCTACCATCACAGCATCATTTACGATTTCTAAGAAGAAAGGAATTAAAGCGCTGTCAGAACTATATGTTTGGGTTGTGCGGTCAGCTCTAAAATATTCGCCCGTCCAATAAGAATGAATAAGGATATCGCTGTAGCGTGCTGGGAGATGATGAAAATCAACCAGGTTTAACTTTTCTACACATTGGGCCAATCGCCCCACTAATGCAATCGAATATGCGCTTCGGTTGTAATACACTGCATCGCGCATTTCCGCAAAAACAATGTTTGGCAAAATATCACCGCTCTCATCTAAAAACATTGAAGTATATTTACGCAGCTCTTTATTAAGAAAAGCTATCTCTACTTCGTTTAATTGATACCCGCTTACTAACAACGAATGTAGTAACCATGGTAACGCATCAATACTCGGTAACCCTGGTGCGTTAAAGACATTGCCGGTTTTATCGATACATAGTTTAACAGTGCCAGCACGCATATAGTGGCGAAGCGCCCACCTTAACGTATGGTGTACGCGGGTGGTATGGTTTAAATTAACTAATGATTGAGCGACGGTACCAAAGTCGCGCATCCAAAAAAAGTTATAGTGCCCAAGGCTTGTGCGGTAAAAATCGCCGTACCATAGACGGTCAACAATTTGTTGGCAAATTTCACGGGCGTTACCTGGAAATCGTTCAATTTTAGAAAAATAACGGTTGTACAGTTGTCGGTACTCAGCATGAATGAGTCCGGCAACGGCACCGATAGCTCGAATAAAAGGTTTCATCATTACGGTCAGTATACCTCGAAATATCAGCAAACGAAATACCATAAGTTATAAGTAAGGAGTATAATAGAAGCACATATTATAACCAAGGGAGGGTAGCGTATGGATGGTTTAGGGATTATAGGGTGGATTGTTTTGGGTGGTCTCGCGGGCTGGGTAGCTTCAATGATTGCCGGCACAAATAAAGGCCAAGGCTTACTAGGTAATATCATTGTTGGTATTGTTGGGGCATTCCTTGGCGGGTTTATCTTTGGGCTGTTTGGAGGCTCGGGTGTAACTGGGTTTAACCTAGGTAGCTTCTTGGTTGCTTTGGTTGGCGCTGTCGTGCTCTTGTTCATATGGAAAGCTATTACCGGCCGCCGAACCGCTTAGTTTGTCATTTGCTCGCAACCTACAACTAGCACTCTAGACATTTGAGTGCTAGTTGTTTTATACTAGTTACAGATATGAGTAAACGAGATTATTACGAAGTCTTAGGCGTGCCTAAAAGCGCCTCTGCCGATGAACTTAAAAAAGCCTTTCGACGCGAGGCAGTTTTACACCACCCAGATAAAGAGGGTGGTAATGAAGATAAGTTTAAAGAATTAAACGAAGCGTATGACGTTTTAAAAGATGCTCAAAAACGACAGCGTTATGACCAATTCGGACATGCCGGTGTAGGCGGTGCTAGTGGCGGTGGCTCAGCAGGCGGCAGCCCGTTCGAAGGTTTTGGTGGCCAAAGTGGCAACTTCGACTTTGGTGATGGCCTTGGTGATATCTTTAGTCAGTTCTTTGGCGGCGGTGGGCAACGGCAACGTGCTCCTCAACGGGGCCGCGATGTTGAAGTTCAACTTCAATTAACATTTGAAGAAGCGATTTTTGGCATTGAGCACGAAATGACCCTCGATTTAGATGATACCTGCCAGCACTGTAAGGGTACTACTGTCGAACCGGGCCATAATATGAAGACTTGTCCAACTTGCCATGGTGCTGGCCAGCAAACCCGGGTTATGAACACGATGTTTGGTGCAATTCAGCAAACTGTCCCATGCGACACTTGCCATGGCCGTGGCAAAATACCAGAAAAAGTATGTACTGTTTGTAAGGGCACCGGTACCCAACGTCATAAACAAGCAATTAAAGTTAAAATTCCGGCTGGTATTGATGACGGCGCAACTATGCGCCTAACCGGCCGAGGTGAGGCTATAACCGATGGAGAAAAGGGTGACCTTTACGTCCACATTCGTGTTAAAGCTGATAAAAAGTTTACCCGTGAAGGTGATATTATCCTTTCTGAAGAACACGTTGGTATGGTTAACGCTGCCCTTGGAACCGAAATTGAAGTTCCAACAGTCGATGGTACGGTTAGAATGAAAGTTCCAGCTGGCACGCAATCGGGTACCGATTTCAAGCTTTCTGGGCACGGGGTTCCACACATGAACAGCGATAAGCGCGGGCCGCATATTGTCAGTATTGTTGTGGATACGCCGACTAAGCTTTCTAAGAAGCAAAAAGAGTTGTTAGAGCAACTTCAGTAGACCTATAACTTACCTGCCATTTGATACATGAATCTGGAAACCCGAATGACGGTTATACTTGACTTTTTATACCGTTAGTGCTATAATAATACGGTTATGAAAGACTTCGAATCATCTAGCTCCAATGAGCCTACGATTGCAATCCACACCCTTCCAAATTCGAGCAATCAGTCGGTTAGCCGCTTTCTGGATGGGGGTAGACTTGTAGGTGATCTAAACGATCGTGGTTACTCTGTTAACCTTACGAATCGTGATGTTTTTGATGCAACTTCAGCCGCTCAGCGTATTTTAACTGACGGCAATGGCTATACATTACAGACAGTCGATAGCGACAGCTCTTCGATTCGGGCTATGTATAGTCGTCTTGTTAACCCAGTACGTCGACCTGGTACAGAGGCGATTCCAAAACTTAACTCAAATGAGTTAAAGCAACTTGCCGGTTCAAAAATAGAGCTATATCGACAAGTGCTTTCTGAATATCAAGTGCCTATGCACCTTGTTTCGATGGAAGCTGTCGATTTCAATGCAACCGCTGATTTGATTCACTCAGTTGCTACGGATATGGTTGTTTTAAAAGCCAATGGTGGTTTCGGGGGTGCTTCAACAAACGTGTTCGATAAGAAAAATGCGTTAGCTTGGATTGCTCAGCAAATTGAAACTGGAAATGCAAAACCACAAGTCTTACAGCCTAAAATTGAATTTGGACGTTTGCCGGATAGTATCCGTGGTGTCGGAGAAGATTCAGCTGCGCTTGTTGAACGTGCTCGTAAAGAACAATTACTTACTGAATTACGTTTTTATGCCTTAAAAAATAATGAAACAATCGATACTATTCCTGTCCTGCGAGTTGTCATGGCAGCTGGTCAACCAATGCAAGGCTCTAACGATGTATATGTAGAGGTTGAATTATCGGATGACCTACGCGAGGTGCTCGATGAAACAACTCGGACGGTTGTTCGTAAGGCGACGGATGTCTCAAATGGCGATAATTATGCAATCGGGGCTGTTGATTACTATTTTGACATCCACGGTCTTCCGCACGTAATGGAAGCTAATTTTCGCGCACCAGGCTTGCCCGAAACTAAAAAATTACCACGCGCCGGACGCCTAGCACACACCCTAATAGCAGATATACTTGTGAATATGGCAGATAAAGAAGGAGGCCACAATGAATAAAAAAGAAGTACTCGTTTTCTTCAGTTATCGCAGCCATAAATATGGTTACATCGAAATGCTGTTTGACCGGTTCGTAGAGGCTGCGCGTTTTAGCCGCCCCAACCTAACACTTTATCGTGGTTCGTTAAGCGACCTACATATTCAAATTAAAGATACGCACCTTTCGATTACAGAATCTTTAACCGGACGAAATATCGATACATTTGACCTAGTTTATTTTGAGCTTTGGTATAAGGCACAACAACAAGCACTGGCTGCCGCTCGACTACTAGAGCGCAAAGAAGTTCCTTACTTTAGTAAAGAAATTCATGAGATTCTTCCTATGACCAAAGTTGGCGAACTTGCTGTTTTAGCTGATAACGACATTGCTATTCCTAATACGTTTACAAGCAGCCGTCGTGAAACCAAAAAAGCATTTAAGAAGCGGCCGCCACTACTATTTCCATTAATTGTTAAAGCTGCTGACGGATACGGTGGAAAGGACAATTATCTGGTACGTGATTACGGGCACCTTGTTGAAATCCTTGATACAAACAAGACATTACGATTCGTAATTCAAGAATTTATTCCAAATGATCGCGATTACCGCTGCCTGGTAATTGGTGGTGAGATTAGTCTCGTACTAATGCGATCTCGTGATAAAGAGAAGGATACTCATCTTAACAACACTTCGGCTGGTGCCGTCGGTGAAGTCGTACCTGTTGCGGTTTTGTCTCAGGAGGCTCAAGCAATTGTTATTAAAGCCGCAAAAGTATTAAACCGCTCTGAATTTGCAGGCGTTGACCTTATGCTAAATAGCGAAACGGGTAAGCCTTATATCCTTGAAGTAAACCAAACGCCACAAATTGAAATAGGCGCAGAGGTTCACAAGAAGATGGATGCTCTTTTAAGCTACATGTCAAAAACTATAGGAGGAAATGATGGAAAATAAGCCACTAATCATCTTTGTTTTTTCAGCAGAAGGCTCACAAACAAGCACACGTTACGCAGGCTTTGCGCGCCGGCTTCAAAAAGCGGGCGGCCTAAAGAATTCAGATGTCCTAACCGTAGCGCTCGAAAACCTACTGTTTACCGTTAGCGAGGATGGTAGTGCTGATGTCGTTGATATGTCTTCAGGACGTAGTATGTCTGAAGCAGCGCTTATTTATATGAAAAGCAGATGGGGCTTCCCTGAAGAAGCCAGCGCACTTGCTAACTACCTATTACACAGAGGAATTCCATTCATGGACACCTCGGCTCTCGGTTCGGTTATGTCTAAAATTGCAACTACCATGCGCCTGTGGGGCAGCGGTGTAGCGGTTCCGTTTACACTGTATGTACGCCGCCATGACAGAATGGTTACTGCACTCCGTAGCTATGAACATCAACTTGGTGAACGGTTCATTCTAAAAGATGCCAAAGGAGCAAAGGGCAAGTTGAACTTCTTCGTTACTTACGACGAAGCTTTGGTTGTTCTAGAGCAAAATCCTGATGTACAATTTGTTGCCCAGCGATTTATTGAAAATGACGGCGACTACCGTGTTGGCGTTTATGTTGGTAAATCAGCATTCGTTATAGTACGCAAAGGTTCTGGTGATACGCATTTAAATAATACGTCGGCCGGTGGAACTGCAACGTATATGCCAGTGAATGAACTTTCAGCAAAATACCGTGCCCTTGCTGAGAATGCCTCTCGAGCAGTCGATTTACAGGTATCGGGAGTTGATATTATTGTTGACCGTGTAACTGGCAAGCCATATATCCTCGAAGTAAACCAAGGCTCGCAAATTGTAACCGGAGCTTATACCGACGAAAATATGATTGCCTTTGCTAATGCACTTGAGGGTGCAGTCCGCGGCCGATACGTACGTAAGCGAGCGCAGCCAACCCGAATGATCGGCCGTCGGTCAATCGCAAAGCTTAAAGACTTAGGTGCTGTAAAGGTGTTTGCAAAAATTGACACAGGAGCATATTCATCAACCCTGCATGCAAAAAACATACATACCGCAGTCAATGAAGATGGCGAAAGAGTGCTACGATTTGACGTTGTACCGTCGGCGCAACTTGAAACAAAAGATGGAAAAATTCAGACGGTTGAAACAAAGGACTTCTTTGTTCAAAGGGTTCGTAGTTCGAATGGCGTTACGGAAGAAAGGTTCAGTATAAAAACTCGAATGACGCTGGAAAGCCGGATATTTTCCGCTGTGCTCACTCTCAGCGACCGATCGGAAATGGGATATCCATTACTGATCGGACGAAGGTTGATTCGGTCTAGGTTTATAGTGAACGTCGAGCTCAATGAAGACAATAGCTCTGAGTGGAACTATTAAGATTACATTGACAATAATTATAACCTAAGCATACTTGTAAAACTTAAAAGAAAGATATAAGGTTCAAATATGAAAATAGCGATTCTTTCAAAAGGCTCAGCAAACTACACAACACGTCGCCTAAAAGAAGTTGCGAAGGCACGTGGGCACGATGTTCGTATTATTAACTATGCCAAATGCTACGTTGCTATCGAAAAAGACAAACCGGTAATTCGCTACAAGGGCGAAAGTCTTGATCACTTTGATGCGATTATTCCTCGTATCGCACAAAGCTACACAAAATATGGAACGGCTATGGTTCGCCAATTCGAGAGCCAAGGTTCATTTACGACAGCAAGCTCTATCGCTATTACTCGTTCACGCGACAAACTGCGTGCATATCAAATTATGGCTAAAGCTGGTGTAGCAATTCCAAAGACGGTATTTGCTCGCGAAACGGCAAACTTTGAAGATGTTATCTCGCTTGCTGGCGGTACCCCGCTTATTATTAAGGTTGCTCGCGGGACACACGGTAACGGGGTGGTGCTTGCTGAAACGCCAAAAGCAGCTAAAGCGGTAATGCAGGCCTTCTATGTTGAGGGTGTGAACTTCTTGGTGCAAGAATTTGTTAAAGAATCTGCAGGTGAGGATATTCGTGCGCTTGTTGTTGGTAACCGTGTTGTTGCAAGTGTAAAACGCCAAAGTCTCGATGACGACTTCAGGTCAAATACCCATCAAGGTGGTGTTGGTATTGCTGTTAAACTTACCGATGAAGAGAAAAAAACTGCACTTAAGGCTGCCAAAGCAATGGGGTTGCCTATCTGTGGTGTAGATATGATGCGCAGCGAAAATGGCCCTCTTGTACTTGAGGTAAACTCATCTGCAAGCCTCAAAACTCCAGAAGCAATTACAAAACGCGATGTTGCTACTAAAATAATTGAGTATATCGAACAGAATGCCAAACGTTCAAACAAAAAAGACCGCATCGGCGCGTAACTCGCTTCTGCTATACTAGTTCACATGGACAAACTACGCTTGTTAGTATGGCGGCCTTCGACTACCATCATTTTGATTGCTGGTGTGGTATTAATATTGGTTGGGTTGGTCGTTTCTTTTACGATAACTACATTTAGGCCAACTACTCAGGTACACCTAGGAAGTGGAGTGTATTCTTTGTGGCTAGCCGACACAAACGCAACCCGAGTTCAGGGTTTATCTGATGTCGATACATTGCATATGAATGGGGGGTTGCTGATAGCCTTTGACTCAAATAATACCCACGGTATCTGGATGAAGGATATGAATTTTTCACTTGACCTTATATGGCTTAATAGTGATAAAAAAGTTGTTTACATTGTTAAAAATGCACCTCCTGAAAATCCAGCTCGGACGGTATATACACCAAAAGACCCTGCATTATATGTTCTTGAATTACCGGCCGGGAGTGTTCAGAAGGCTGGAATAAAAACTGGTGATACTGCTAGCTTTAAGGTAGCTGTATAATAGCATTATGGTAGTACCTGCAGTATTTATTGGACTCGCACTCATATTGTTTATTGGTTCATTTCTGTCAAAACGTCGTTTTGGGCTGTTGGGGCTGGCATTAACGGCCGGTGCGACGTTAAGTACAATATGGAGCTATGATGCTGGGCTTATTATTGCAAGTACCGGGTTGGTTCCTGCTGGGCCGACAACTAATGCCGTGGCATTGTCGCTCGTAGTGTTATTACCTGTCATTGTATTGTTATTTCATGGGTATAGGTACAAAGCCATGTTCTCGCGTATTATTGGTTCACTTTTGTTTACCGTACTGGCGCTGGCGTTCTTGCTTGAGCCAATTGGGTTTGCTTTACCCCTTGAAGGGACTTCAGCGTATTTATATAATCAAGCAATAAGCTATAAAGAACTTGTTATTAGTATCGGTATTATTTTGGCGGTTATCGATTTATTCTTTACAAAACCAGCCCACGTGGCCGAAAAGAATAGCAAGAAGAAATAGCTAACATTGACACATTACCCCCGTTGCTATATAGTGCATAAGGTCGTGGGCCAGTAGCTCAGCTGGTTAGAGCACCTGCCTTTTAAGCAGGGTGTCATGGGTTCAAGTCCCATCTGGCCCTCCACAATAAAGAACATCCCATTTTCGCTACCGGGGGTGTTTTTTATTTGGAAAGTTTTATAATTGAAATAGAAAAGAGCACACGTAGGCTTGATGATAAAAAATAAAAATTCTATAAGTAAACCATCTTTTGAAGGTGTAAACCTAGGTGGGTGGTTATTGGTTGAGCGCTGGATGACGCCATCGTTATTTAAAGATACCGATGCGCAAGATGAATTTAGTCTCATGCAGACAAAAATAGGTGCTACGCGAATTGAAAAACACCGCAAGTCGTTTATTACCGAGCAAGATTGGAAATGGCTTGCGACTAATAATGTAGCCTATGTTAGGCTACCGGTTGGTTACTGGGTGTTAAAAAGTGATCCGCCGTATAAACATGCACAAAAGCATTTAGACTGGGCCTTTGCTATGGCCGAAAAATACCATATTCATATTTTGCTTGATTTGCACGCGCTAAAAGGTTCGCAAAACGGAACAATGCATAGCGGAAAGGTTGGCCCTGTGCAGTGGCGCAGGCACGAGCAAGAATCTCTCGTTGTGTTGAAGGAATTAGCCTTAAGGTATCGTGAATCGCCTGCTCTTTGGGGAATTGAAATTATTAATGAGCCAAAGGTAATTGGTAATTATATTGCGCTGCTACGCTACTACCGCGACGCCTATACATTACTGAGGGGGATAGTAAAGCCGGGTACCTACACGGTATTCCAGGATGGGTTTGCACCATTGCTATTTTCGGGCACGCTATGGCAGCGAAAAAAATATCCTATTGCTATGGATACACATTTTTACTTAGCTTTTCCAAAATTATTATCTAAACTTTCGCCCCAAAAGTACGATTATGTTAGAAAAGCGCTGTTTGGTACTGCGTTGTTGCTTACATGTTGGCGTCAGCCGTTAATTGTAGGTGAATGGAGCTCTATTTTGCCTCAAGAAATGTTCAATCGTACACCGCAAGCGCAGCATTACGCTATGTTGGCTGATACTATTGAACGTCAACGGCGTATATACCACCGGGCAATGGGCCGATTTTACTGGAATTACAAGACTGAGGGCGAGGGAATGTATAACTATCGTTCATTAGTTGAAACTGGCACAATAAATACATAACTATCACATTTTTCATCGCTATTATAAGTAGGTGGGTTGGTGGTTTCGGCAATTAGTACATTCGTCCTGGGGCATTGCCGTGCTTTGTGCCACGTTCGTAATTGGTGTATGGTTGGCGCTTTTGTTGCGGGTGCCAATTTGGCTTGGCGTGGCAGTACTCCCATTGGTAGCGGTTTCTTTTTGGCATTTGCGGGTGTATATTCTACCCATTCTTGCTTGTAGCGGGCTATGTATTGGCCTGGGGTACGGCTCGGCGGCACTAGGCGAGCGCGATGCCTACGCATTTTATATTGGGCATTCCGTAACACTGTTCGGGAAGGTCAAAGAAGACCCTAGCCGAAGTAGTTCAGGTCAGTTATCTTTACAGCTCGATACTGTAGATATTGAAGGCACGCAATTGCCTGGCAATGTACTAGTTAGTGTTGCTGCTCGCGATATAAAACGCGGCGATATTGTGCGTGTAACAAGTTTGCTGAAGCCAGGCTTTGGTAGCTTTCCGGCTAGCATGAGCCGGGCAGCAGTGCTGTCGGTGGTTCGCCCTGTTCCCGGT
>Ga0326733_1000226_pt1 | contig 17737 bp, 14 predicted proteins | sample 14_GP2_308_FD_207946 | JGI IMG/M metagenome (GOLD analysis project Ga0326733, IMG submission 207946) | Glacier ice microbial communities from Ngari, Tibet, China - 14_GP2_30.8 | ecosystem: Environmental > Aquatic > Freshwater > Ice > Glacier | place: China: Ngari, Tibet | collected 2018-07-17 | reverse complement strand
GTTTCCCGGTGCTGCCGAAACCGCCGACACCGCGGTCGCTGGTATCAAATTCATCCACGACATTGAACGCAACCTGCAGCACGGGTACGATGACCAATTGCGCCAGACGCTCCATAGGGTTCAAGACAAATTCTGCCTGGCCGCGATTCCATGTCGAGATCATCAGCTGACCCTGGTAATCGGAGTCTATCAAGCCAACCAAGTTCCCCAAAACGATGCCATGTTTATGACCCATGCCGCTGCGTGGCAAGATCATCGCTGCATAGGCTGGATCGGCAATGTGGATGGCCAGGCCGGTCGGGATCAAATGTGTTTCGCCTGGTTTGATGGTGACGGGTGCATCGATGCAGGCACGCAGATCAAGGCCGGCGCTGCCGCTGGTTGCATACGCTGGCAATTGCTCTTTCATGCGCGGGTCGAGAATTTTTACGTCTATTGTTTTCATGTGAACGATGTCGGGAAGATTTGGGCACAACGCCAAGGCGATGCGGTTTGATTAATTATTTTTAGATTACAGGCGGCTGGCTATTTCGCTGATCAACTGGCGCGCAAGTTTTTGCTTGTCGGCGAGTGGCAGCAGCTTGTGGCCTTGCTCATCGAACAGCACCAGTTCATTCTGATCCTGCCCAAATGTCTGATGACCGATGTTGCCAACGAGGAGAGGAATATTTTTCTTCTTGCGTTTGGCTTCGCCGTATTCCTGAAGGTTTTCAGATTCTGCTGCAAAGCCCACGCAGTACGGATGTTTTTCCAGCGCGGCCACTGCGGCCAGGATATCGGTGTTTTGCTCGAACTCGAGTTCAGGTGCTTTGCCGTCCGCACCTTTTTTTAATTTTTGTGCGCTGACATTTTTCACACGCCAGTCGGCAACAGCCGCGACAGCGATGAACACATCTTGCGACGACACACGCGACATGACGACATCGTGCATCTGCTCGGCAGTTTGTACATTGATGCGATGCACGCCATATGGCGTTGTCAACGCAGTCGGGCCGGAAATCAACGTGACGTCTGCACCTGCTTCACGCGCGGCGCGGGCAATCGCATAACCCATCTTGCCGGAAGAAAGATTGGTAATACCACGCACAGGATCGATAGGTTCGAAGGTCGGGCCGGCCGTAATCATGACGCTTTTACCAACCAGTTGGTTAGGCTGAAAGCACGCGATGATTTCTTCGAGTAAGTGTTCTGGCTCCAGCATGCGACCCATGCCGGTTTCGCCGCATGCCTGTTCGCCGGCATCGGGGCCGAGCACTGCAATGCGGTCTGCTCTTAATTGTGCGACGTTGCGTTTGGTGGCCGGGTTTTGCCACATTTCGACATTCATCGCCGGTGCAACCAACAAGCGCACGCTGTCAGGACGTGCCACGCACAAGGTGGACAGCAAATCGTCGCATGCGCCATGCGCAAGCTTGAAAATGAAATCGGCGGAGCAGGGCGCAATCAAAATGGCATCGACACCGCGTGTCAGATCGATGTGCGGCATGTTGTTGGAAACCCGCGCATCCCACTGATCGGTAACCACCGGATTGCCGGATAAGGCCTGCATCGTCACGGGTGTGATGAAGTGCGTTGCAGCGTCGGTCATGACAACTTGAACGATAGCGCCAGCCTTGGTCAGCGCGCGTGTCAATTCTGCGGCCTTGTAGCAGGCTACGCCGCCAGTCAATCCGAGTACTATTTTTTTACCAGCAAGATCCATGGTGACTCCTGAAAGATGTCGCGGGCCAGTTTAACAGTTCAAGTGCCTGAAGCCGGTTTTTTGCCGCTCCGTAACTCATCGTAAACAAACAGCACTGCACCTATGCAAATCGCGCTGTCGGCGATGTTGAATGCAGGCCAATGCCAGTTCCCAATATAGACATCCAGAAAATCGATGACATGACCATACAGCACGCGGTCGATCACATTGCCGATCGCGCCGCCGAGTATCAATGTCAAGGCCCAGCTCAACAAACGCTGACCTGGATTTTTTTTCAACAGATAGATGATGAAAATCGATGCGCCTATGCCAGCCGCGGTGAAAAAATAACGCTGCCAGCCAGATTCTGAAGCGAGGAAGCTGAACGCAGCCCCCTTGTTATACACCAGCACCAGATTGAAAAATGGCGTAACCGGCATCGATTCTCCATAGGTGAAGGTACTGGTTACCGCGATCTTGGTAATTTGATCAAGAATGATCAAAATCGCAGCGATGCCCAGCCAGCGGGCGATACTGGTGTTCGTAGAAGGGTTGGTTGTCATCAATTCTTTCGCTATCAGTTCAGTCTATCGTTATGCAAAGCGGCGCGCTTCGCCTTTGCCAAACAGGTTGGTTACGCAACGGCCGCACAATCCTTCGTGTTCCGCATGTGACCCTACGTCGGCGCGATAGTGCCAGCACCGTTCACATTTTTGATAAGTTGATGGCGTCACGACCACAGATTCTTCTTCTGCGCTGGCGACTTTTTCCACGCTGGCTTGCGAAGTGATCAAAACGAATTTCAAATCATCTTCCAGACTTTCCAGCGCTGCAAACTTGTCGCCGCTGACTTTTAGTGCGACCTCGGCCTGCAACGATGAACCGATGCCGCCGGCTACGCGTACTTCTTCCAGTTGCTTGGTGACGTTGTTACGTACATCGCGCAGTACCGTGTACTTCGCCAGCAGAGCTGCGCCGTCCGCAACCTCAGGCAATTCGTAGTGCGTTTGCGTAAAGATCGTGTCGCCCGCTTTGTCGCCAGCAAAAATGACCCATGCTTCTTCCGCAGTGAAAGACAACACCGGAGCCATCAAGCGCAGCAGCGATTGTGTCAGGTACCAGATTGCGCTTTGTGCGGAACGACGTGCATGCGAGGTGACGCCGCTGGTGTACAGCCTATCTTTCAAAATATCGAGGTAGAAGCCACCCAAATCTTCCGAGCAGTACATTTGCAATTTTGATGTGATCGGGTGGAATTCATACACCTTGTAATGCGCGACGATTTCCGCTTGCAGCGCATTCATTTGTGCAATCGCATAGCGATCGATTTCCAGCATGTCGGTCACCGGCACCAGATCTGTGGACGCGTTGAAGTCGCTTGTGTTCGACATCAGGAAACGCAAGGTATTGCGGATGCGTCGATAGCTTTCCGTTACACGTTTCAGAATTTCGTCAGAGATCGACAACTCGCCGGTGTAATCGGTCGATGCAATCCACAGACGCAGAATGTCTGCGCCCAAGGTGTCGGAAATCTTTTGCGGCGCCAACGTATTGCCTAGCGACTTCGACATTTTTTTGCCTTCGCCATCGACAGTAAAGCCGTGCGTCAACAAAGCCTTGTATGGCGGACGGCCATTCAGCATTGATGAAGTCAACAATGAGGAATGGAACCAGCCGCGATGTTGATCCGAACCTTCCAGATACAAATCAGCAGGGAAGGCCAGTTGTTCCTTGTGCGAACCGCGCAATACCGTTTGATGCGTCGTGCCGGAATCGAACCAGACATCCAGCGTGTCTTTGTTCTTTTGATACATCGCCGCTTCGTTGCCGAGCAAATCTTTTAACTCCAACGTCAGCCATGCATCAATACCGCTTTTTTCGATCAGCTTGGCGATTTGTTCCAGCAACTCAGGCGTGCGCGGATGTAATGCGCCGGTTTCCTTGTGCACGATGAATGCCATCGGCACGCCCCATTGACGTTGACGCGACAAGGTCCAGTCAGGACGATTGGCGATCATGCCGTGCAAACGCGCTTGACCCCAGTCCGGGAAGAACTTGGTTTCGGAAATACCTTTCAAAGCGGTTTCACGCAGTGTAGGCCCACCATCTTTTGGCGTGACATCCATGCCGGCAAACCATTGCGAGGTCGCGCGATAAATGATCGGCGTTTTATGACGCCAGCAATGCATGTAGCTGTGGTCGAACATTTTTAGTTCGAACAATGCACCCGCCGCAGTCAGTGCGCTGCAGATTGGTTTTGATGCTTCCCAAATGGTCAGACCGCCGAACAGCGGTAGCGTCGATGCGAACTTGCCGTCGCCCATGACAGGAGTGATGATTTCGTCATCCTTCAAACCATGCGCTTTGCATGAAATAAAATCTTCGATACCGTAGGCAGGCGCGGAGTGAACGATGCCGGTGCCACTATCGGCCGCAACGTATTCGGCCAGATAAACCGGGGAAGTGCGATCGTAGCCGGCGTCTTGCGATGCCAATGGATGCTTGAAGCGTATGCCTTCGAGAGCAGCGCCCGCGCAGGTGGCAATGATTTCGCCTTCCAGTTTGTAACGGGTCAGGCAAGCTTCAACCAGATCGGCTGCAAGTATCAACAACAATGGTTTGTCATCGCGCGATGTTTTAACCAATGCGTATTGCAATTCCGGATGGACGTTCAAAGCCTGATTCGATGGAATGGTCCACGGTGTCGTGGTCCAGATCACCACAAAACCATTTTCAGTCGGCAGTGTTGGCAAACCGAATGCTGCAGCGACTTTGGCAGGTTCCGCAAACGGGAAGCCGACATCAATCGCCGGATCGCGTTTGTCTTGATATTCGACTTCCGCTTCTGCCAATGCAGAGCCGCAATCGAAACACCAGTTGACTGGTTTCAAGCCGCGATAGACATAACCTTTTTCCAGTAGCGTACCGAGCGCACGCAACTCGTCGGCTTCGTTGCCATAAGCCATGGTCAAATAAGGATTGTCCCATTCGCCCAATACGCCGAGTCGGATGAAATCCTTTTTCTGGCGTTCGACTTGTTCGGTCGCGTACGCGCGCGCCTTGGCCAATACGTCGGCTGTCGGCAGGTTCTTGCCATAAAGTTTTTCGATCTGGATTTCGATCGGCATACCGTGACAATCCCAACCCGGCACAAACGGCGCATCGAAACCGGCCAGCGTTTGCGATTTGACGACGATGTCTTTCAGTATCTTGTTGACCGCGTGACCCAGGTGAATATCGCCGTTCGCATACGGTGGGCCGTCATGCAGGATGAACTTCGGACGGCCTTTAGCCGCCTCGCGGATTTTTTCGTAAATCTTTTTATCCTGCCATTGCTTGACCCATTGCGGCTCGCGCTTGGCGAGATCGCCGCGCATAGGGAAAGGCGTATCGGTCATGTTGACCGGATATTTGCTGGCTTGCTTGGCTTCTGGCTTGTTCGGCTTGCCGGATTTGTTTTCAGGCTTATTTGTATTGTCGGACATGGTCTGCTTTTATAAAGTATTCAGTTGGATCAAACGAACGGTATTCAATGAGTGCGTTCGATCGTCAAATTCGGTCAGTGGCGGATGTCGCAGAGTCGGCTATTTGTTTGATGCTCGAACTGAAGTAAGCGCGTGCCTGTACCGCATCGCGTGCAATCGCGTCGGTCAGTGTAGGCAAGTCGACGTACTTTTCTTCATCGCGCAGTTTTTTTAGAAATTCGACACTGATCAATCTGCCGTAGCATTGCTGGTCGTAGTCGAGCAGATGCGTTTCCAGCAGCACACGGCCGCTATCGTCTACCGTCGGCCTTACGCCTATGCTGGCCACGCCCGGCAACGCCTCATCTGCCAAGCCATGTACCTGCACGATATAAATGCCGGACAGCGCAGGATGTTTGTGGCCGACGCGCAGGTTCAAGGTCGGGAAACCGATGGTGCGCCCCAATTTTTTACCGTGGATCACATGGCCTGACATCGCATACGGATGTCCGAGCAGAACTTTCGCTTCTGCAAAATCGCCTTGTGACAAGGCGTCGCGTACTGCAGACGATGAGATGCGTGTGCCGCTGCTGGTCACGGTCGATTGTGATTCGACATGAAAACCGTATTGCTTGCCAGCTGCTATCAGTGTGGCGACATTGCCGGCACGTTTGGAGCCGTAGCAAAAATCTTCGCCGACAATCAGCCATTTGACATGCAAACCCTGCACCAGAATTTTCTCGACAAATTCCTGCGGCGACAAGGATGCAAAGTGTTCGTTGAAATGCTCGACGATCACGCGATCGACGCCAGCTTTGGCCAGCGACTGCAACTTGTCGCGCAAGCTGGCAATGCGCGTCGGCGCCTTCGATGGATCGCCGGCACGTGCCGCGAAGAATTCACGCGGGTGCGGCTCAAAAGTCATAACTGCGGATTCGATGCCCATTTTCGACGCGACTTCGCGCAGCCGTGCAAGTAAGGCCTGATGGCCTCTATGCACACCGTCGAAGTTGCCGATCGCCAGCGCGCACGGCGCACGGGAAGCAGCATTGGGAAGTCCGCGGAATACCTTCATTGAATAGACTGGAGTTGACGGGTAAAGCCGTCGCAAAACCCTGAATTATAAATGCTTTCGCCTGGCGCTCCCTCCTTCAAAATGGAAGGAAAGCCACATTTGAACGAATGGTCGGCTATTTGCTGCGATTACTTAGAGGCATCAACCACTAATAGAAAGCGACTTAGATGGCAGTTTGGGTTTTTACATCGCACCCCAAACCGCATTCAGCGCTGCAAGTGCAGCGATGCCAGCCGTCTCCGTCCGCAACACGCGCGGCCCCATAGACAGCATCAGCGCCCCTTGTGCAATCGCCAGATTTTCTTCTTTATCTGTGAAGCCGCCTTCCGGTCCTATCATCAGCGCGACTGATTGCGGTGGATGATGGCGCGCCCAGTCGGACAGGGATTGTTCGGCGCGTGGGCTGAGCATGATGCGTACGTGCAGATCCTGTTGTTGCGCCCATTGATTGAAATCGACCGGTTCGGCCAATGTGGCCAGGCGATTACGTCCGCTTTGTTCAGATGCTGCGACGACGATGCCTTGCCAGTGCTGCAGTTTTTTCGTGGCGCGCTCGGCAGAAAGACGGACGACGCAGCGCTGCGACGCGAGCGGCTGGATTGCATATACGCCTAGCTCAACCGCTTTTTCAATAATCCAGTCCATCTTGGAGGCTTCGGGCAACGCTTGTGCCAGCGTGATCGCGTAGGGCAATTCGACTTCGAGCGGTTCGAACAGTTTTACTTCGGCGGTGACGCGTTTTTTTTCAATTGTGCTGATGGTCGCCGTGTATTGGCCGCCTTCGCCATTAAATAGTGTGATGCGGTCGCCAGTGGCCATGCGTATAACTTGAATGTGATGGGCGACGTGGTCGGGCAGGGTGACGATGGTGCCTAGCGCAAGCGCTTGTGGGCAATAAAAACGAGGCATTTGTGATCCGTTGTTGTCGATCCGGCATGAGATTTCAGCCGATAGTGACGCTGCTTGTATTAATTAAAAGGAATTTCCAGGATTCGATTTTAGCCCCGACGGCGTCACTCTGGTAAAATATGCGGCTTCGCAGCAAAGACCTTTTTAATGCATGCAAGCCCGTATTTAGTACTGCTAGTTTGTACAGCATATGTACTGTATTTGATGCTGCTTTGATCCAGCATTTATTCTATTCTTCATTCGACTCGCCATCACTCTAAATCACATGACTTCCACGCTCCCGACTACCAAAATGGCCAACGCAATCCGTGCGCTGGCAATGGACGCAGTACAAAAGGCCAATTCCGGTCACCCCGGCATGCCGATGGGGATGGCCGAAATCGCCGTCGCTTTGTGGTCGAATCACTATTCCCACAATCCGGCCAATCCTAAATGGATAAACCGCGATCGTTTTGTCTTGTCGAACGGACATGGCTCGATGTTGCATTACGCTTTGTTGCATCTGACAGGCTACGACTTGTCGATGGATGAGCTGCGTAACTTCCGTCAAATGCATTCGAAAACCCCAGGCCATCCTGAAGTGGATGTCACGCCGGGCATCGAAACCACGACCGGCCCATTGGGTCAGGGCATCACCAATGCAGTCGGCATGGCGCTGGCTGAAAAACTGCTGGCAGCAGAATTTAACAAGTCGGATTTCAATGTAGTCGATCACCACACGTATGTTTTCCTCGGCGATGGTTGCCTGATGGAAGGCATTTCGCACGAGGCGTGCTCGCTGGCCGGTACGCTCAAGCTGTCGAAGCTGGTCGCACTATATGACGACAACGGCATATCGATCGATGGTCATGTTGAAGGCTGGTTCACCGACGATACGCCTATGCGTTTTGAATCGTATGGCTGGAATGTGATTCGCGCAGTTGATGGGCATGACGTCAGCGCAGTTGATGCCGCGATCAAACAAGCCAAGCAATCTGACAAACCGACATTGATCTGTTGCCGTACCGTGATCGGTAAAGGTTCGCCGAATATGGCTGGTACGCACAATGTGCACGGCGCGGCTTTGGGCGATAAGGAAATCGCCGCATCGCGCGAAGCAATGGGCTGGACCAGCGCACCGTTCGATATTCCGGCTGATGTCTATACTGCGTGGGATGCAAAACTCAAAGGCAGCAAATCGCAAGCCGAGTGGGATGCATTGCTGAAAGCTTACTCCGCAAAATTCCCTGAAGAAGCGTCAGAACTGACACGCCGCATGAGTGGCGAATTACCTGTCGACTTCGATAAAGTGGTCAGCGATTACATCGCGACATGCGTCGAGAAAAAAGAAACCATCGCCACCCGCAAAGCCAGCCAAAACGCGATTCAGGCGTATGCGCCAAGCTTGCCTGAATTCCTCGGCGGCTCGGCTGATTTGACCGGTTCGAACCTGACCAACTGGAAAGAATGCGTCGCAGTGCGCGGCGATCAAGCTGGCAATCACATCAACTACGGTGTGCGCGAATTCGGCATGAGCGCGATCATGAACGGGATCGCCTTGCATGGCGGTTACATTCCGTTTGGCGCAACCTTCCTGACATTCTCTGATTACAGCCGCAACGCATTGCGTATGGCTGCATTGATGAAGCTACGTTCGCTGTTTGTCTTCACGCACGATTCTATCGGCCTGGGCGAAGACGGCCCGACCCATCAATCGGTGGAACACGTATCCAGCCTGCGCCTGATTCCTAATCTGGATAACTGGCGTCCATGCGATACGGTCGAATCCGCAGTCGCGTGGGAACAAGCAGTCAAGCGTCATGATGGTCCATCGACCTTGATTTTCTCGCGTCAGAATTTGCCGTTCCAGGAACGTAGCAAAGAACAAGTCGCAAATATCAAACGTGGTGGTTATGTCTTGCGGGAGCCTGAAAATGCGGCGGCCGCAAAAGTAATTTTGATCGCGACCGGATCGGAAATCGAACTCGCAGTTAAATCTGCAGACGAATTGGAAAAACAAGGCGTGGCAGTGCGCATCGTTTCGATGCCATCGACCGATGTATTTGATCGCCAGGACGCAGCGTACAAAGCCAGCGTCTTGACCAAAGGTGTGCCGCGTGTCGCGATTGAAGCCGGCGTCACATCCTTCTGGTACAAATACGTCGGCCTCGAAGGTGCCGTGATCGGTATCGATACCTTTGGCGAATCGGCACCAGCCGGCGTGTTGTTTAAACACTTCGGCTTCACCGTCGACAACGTCGTTGCGGCCGCAAAGAAAACACTGGCGTGACCGAAATCACTTTCCGCCGCGCGACGGTAAACGATGCAGCAGCGATCGCCGCCTTGCGCGTGGATAGCTGGCGGGTAACTTATCGCGGCGTGATGCCGGATGCTTATCTTGACGGCATGCGTGCGGATGAAAGCACCGAGATGTGGTTGCAAGTGTTGAATGCAAATTTGCCGACGATTGCTGTCGTGGTCGCGGAAGCGGGTACGGAATTGGTTGGATTTGCAGCCGGCATGTTGTTGATGCCCGAGAAGTTTGATTTGAATGCAGAACTGACGGCAATTTATCTAAAACCGATTGCCCAACGCGGTGGTGTGGGCCGTCGTCTGCTGGCAATGGTTGCAAGCGCATTGCAATTGCAGGGCGCGACCGGTTTGCTGGTGTGGGTAATTGCCGGTAATCAGACGGCCCGTCAGTTCTACGAACAAATGGGTGCTGAACTTTTAATCGAACAGCCGTTCACATGGGATGGGCTGGATCTGATGGAAACCGGTTACGGCTGGCGCGACCTGACCACATTGCGGCAGGCATGCGCTGAATAAATTTCTATTTTGTTTGAATTTTCCAGGAGAAAAAGATGACCATTCGTGTCGCAATTAACGGCTACGGCCGCATTGGCCGCAACATCCTTCGCGCGCATTACGAAGGCGGTAAGAAAAATGACATTCAAATCGTTGCGATTAACGATCTGGGAAATGCACAATCGAATGCCCATTTGACCCGTTACGACACGACCCATGGCAAGTTCCCGGGTACCGTAGAAGTAGATGGCGATTACATGATCGTCAATGGCGACAAGATTCGTGTATTCGCACAACGTGATCCAGCGCAAATCGGCTGGGGCGAATTGAACGTTGATGTTGTGCTTGAATGCACAGGTTTTTTCACTACAAAAGAAAAAGCGTCGGCTCACATCAAAGGCGGCGCTAAAAAAGTCATCATTTCTGCACCGGGCGGCAAGGATGTTGACGCAACCATCGTCTTCGGCGTGAACAACAATGTGTTGAAAGCGACGGATACCGTTATTTCAAACGCGTCTTGCACCACCAACTGCCTCGCACCATTGGTCAAACCATTGAACGACAAAATCGGTCTGGTGAATGGCTTGATGACAACGGTCCATGCTTACACCAACGATCAGGTACTGACAGACGTGATGCATGAAGATCTGCGCCGCGCACGTTCGGCCACGCAATCGATGATCCCTACCAAAACCGGTGCAGCCGCTGCAGTTGGTTTGGTCTTGCCGGAACTGAACGGCAAGCTGGATGGTTACGCGATTCGCGTTCCAACAATCAATGTGTCTATCGTCGATCTGTCTTTCATCGCTGCGCGCGATACGACAGTTGAAGAAATCAACGCGATCATGAAGGAAGCTTCTGAAGGCGTGTTGAAAGGTATCCTGACTTATCAAACCGAGCCATTGGTTTCGGTCGACTTTAACCACAACCCAGCATCGAGCAATTTCGATTCGACCTTGACCAAAGTGTCAGGCCGTTTGGTCAAAGTTTCGTCGTGGTACGACAATGAATGGGGTTTCTCGAACCGCATGCTGGATACGACAGTTGCCTTGATGACAGCAAAATAAGCGGTCGAAATAAGGCGTACAGGTTTGAATAAAAAATGCCTCGGATTCGGGGCATTTTTTATGGCTGGTTTGTGCGATGAGTGATGTTTCAATCACGGCCAAAAAGATCGTGTGCATCCAGAATGGCGTAGACAATTTCGGGATTCCTATCCAGGCATTTTCGTACGGCTGCCGGAATTGTTTGCCGTATCTTTTTACATAGACCCGGCCGCTCCAGCAATTCAATATTCAATCCGCGCACGGTACGGACTTCATTCAAGCCAGGTGCAATCTGCAAGGTGATTCCTAACTGCGCCTGCATGCGTTCGATCACGTGCTTTAAATCGGCATAGGAAGAAATATTTTCTATACGCAGAATCAGTTTTTTTTCTTCGGTTTTGTTTAACTGCAGGATGCGTGCATCGCCAGCCGCGTCGTTCAACAAATTTTCTCTATCGCACACACAGGTTCCGGGTGGGCACTCGGTACGGATGGAAACATTTGCAGAAAAGGTAGTTGCTGGCAACATGGGTTTGCTGATCAGTTGGGTTGCGAAGGATTTTATATCGCTGCTCTCAATTTACAGACGCGAGCTCACATTAGCAGCAATAATATCAATATTAATCGGTCAAACTTTTTTAACGAATTCTGTTTTCAGGCTCATCGCGCCAAAACCGTCGATCTTGCAGTCGATGTCGTGATCGCTATCTACCAGACGGATATTTTTGACCTTGGTGCCGACCTTGATGGTGCCGCCTGAACCTTTTAATTTCAAATCCTTGATCACGGTGACGGTATCGCCATCCTGCAGCACAGTGCCGGTGGAATCGCGGTATATCTTGCGGCCTTCTTCTGCAGACTCTGTCGCTGTCTGTTGAACCGGCCATTCGTGCGCGCATTCCGGGCAGATGTACATGCCCTTATCTTCGTAGGTAAATTCGGAATTGCATTTGGAGCATGCAGGTAAGGCGCTCATGAAACATCCTTAGCGGTGTGGCGATGGCCGTAAAAAGGCAAAGTATACTGCGTGCCCGCAGAATTTCGGCTTCTTTATGGACGATCAGTGCTTGTGTGATCTCAGCCTGAGTCTTGGCATTTTCTTCTTTTTTTTTGGCAAATTCTGCCAATCTGGCCATGAAAATTTATTTTCAATCAACTGCATCCAAATCCGCATCTGGCGTGTAGTACCAGTATCAGCGCATCAATGTCCGATATTCGGATACGCCTGCTGATCACTTTTTTAACTACCAAGGAAAACATCATGCAACCATCCATTTCCGCTATTGCTCTTGCTTCTGCCGCTGTATTGCTGTCGGCATGTGCCACCAGCCCTATGTATTTGCAAGACGCATTGCCTGCATCGGTACAAGTACCAGCGGGTAATACCGTTGCGATGCAAACCGTAGGTGCAGGCGATATCACTTATGAGTGTCGCGTCAAAAAAGATATGGCCGGTCAGTTTGAATGGGTTTTCGTCGGCCCTGACGCTGTGTTGTCGGATCGCAGCGGCAAGAAGGTCGGCAAATACTACGGCCCACCAGCAACCTGGGAAAGCAATGATGGCTCGAAAATCACTGCGACTCAACTCGCAGTCTCACCTGCAGGCACAGGCAATATTCCATTCCAGTTAGTCAAAGCCAATCCTGCAATGGGTAACGGCGCGATGAACGGCGTAACTTACATCCAGCGCGTAGCAACCAAGGGCGGTGTAGCTCCAGTCACGGCTTGCGGTGAAGGTAATGTCGGTAGCAAGGTAATCGTCAAATACCAGGCTGATTATATTTTCTGGAAAGCCGCTTAAGTTAATTAAGCAATGGCAAGAAGTCGGCAGGCGGATCACGTCCTATATAATTAATTGGAAATAAATCGGTACCATTCCTTCCAATTTTTTAGAGACAGACTATCTTGCCTGCCGACTCGAATTACTTTGATTACGATGCCGCTTTGCATGCGTGTTCCCTTGGCGATCAGCATGCATTGCAGCGCATTTATATGCAAGACAGCAAGCGTTTGCTTGGTGTGGCTTTGCGCATCGTGCGCCAACGACATCTTGCAGAAGATGTTGTACACGATGCCTTTGTCAGTATCTGGAATAAGGCGGCCAGCTTTGATGCCACTCGCGGCGAAGGTCGTGGCTGGATTTACAGCGTGGTGCGACATCAGGCATTGAACACGGTGCGTGATCGTGATCGCGAAGTGTACGCGGACGAAGATGCCTTCGACAACATGCAGCAACAGAATGAGGAATTGATCGTTGATCAATTTGAATTGAGTGCCAGTTTGGGACAGTTGCAGGATTGTCTGTCCCATCTCGACAGCGCCAAGCGCAACAGTATTTTGTGCGCTTACGTGGATGGCTGCAGTCATATTGAAATTGCGCAACGCCTGAATGCGCCTCTGGGATCAGTGAAGGCGTGGGTCAAACGTGGTTTGGCCACATTGCGGAAGTGCATGGGATGAATGAGTCATTCGACGAACTGCAGCATCTGGCTGGTGAGTATGTGCTCGGCACCTTACCGGCGGCGCAACGTCGGCAAGTCGCGCAACGCATGCAGAATGAGCCGGTATTACGTACGGCAGTGGAAGAGTGGGAACGTCGTTTGCAGCCGCTGACCTCGCTGGTAAAAGAGCAGGAACCGTCGGCGCAATTGTGGCCGCGCATCGTAAAAGATTTACGTCGTCAGTCTACGGACGCGCAATCCAGTTGGTCCGCATGGTGGAATGATCTGCGCTTTTGGCGCGGATTGGCGGCAAGCGGTTTTGCAGCGGCAGCTGTATTGGTTGCCGTGATGGTCACACGACCTACAACGCCTGCACCGAATTTCATGGTGGTATTGGTTGAACCACAAAAAGGTACGCCGGGCTGGATCGTGCAAGCAAGCGCGAATAGGCAACTAACCCTGACGCCATTGCTTCCAGTCAGCGTGCCTGGTCAAAAATCCTTGCAGTTCTGGACCAAAGGCGAAGGTTGGGATAAACCGGTGTCGCTGGGTTTGGTCGAGCCAGGAAAAACCGTCAAGCTGGCGTTGGATAAATTGCCGCCTTTGCAGGTAAATCAGCTTTTCGAAATTACGCTGGAACCGGAACACGGTTCACCTACAGGCAGGCCGACCGGTCCTATCCTTTTCATCGGCAAGGCAGCCAAAATGACATGATCGCTGTGGCGCTCATGTCATTTCAAGTCATGCAGTGAGACATGGTGTTCTCGCTTGCGAGTCCAAAGAAAGAGCAGTGCTTAGTGCAGAGCTGCCCACGTGAATCAGCAGCCATTGAACCTGCGCATACTGAGCAGCACGTGAATTGCCTTTATCATCAAGTACTTACACCACTTACACTCAGCTTATCCACAGGGCTGTGCACAAAAAGTGTGGATAACTTTTTGTTGGACTATGCGTGCATACTCCAGAAGCTACAGGCTTGTTTGCTATGAAAATACGGCATCCCATAAAGCGATAACAGCAGCAATCTCTGGCGCAACTCGTTCCATTTCTACCCTTGCCCTTTCCACACCTTGTAGTCGAATCTGATGCTGGAGCTTGCGGAATGTTCTATACGCATCGGCTACGGTCCCTGACGAGCTTGCGTCAATCAACCCCAATTCTCCACACAACTTCAGCAATGCGATATTGCCGATGTCGCCGGTCAGGCGCGGGTGCCGGGCTGAATCGCGCAGCACCAAAAATTGCACCATGAATTCGATATCGATCATGCCGCCGCTGTCATGCTTGAGATCGAATAGATCGGTGCGGTTGGGGTAGGCTTCGCGCAACTTCTGGCGCATTTCCAGCACTTCTTTTTTTAGCTTAATAGGATCGCGTACCTGACGTAATACGCTTTCACGTATCGCTTCAAAGCGCGCACCGATTTCTGCATCACCGGCGCAGAAGCGCGCGCGCGTCAAAGCCTGATGTTCCCACAGCCAAGCTGAAGTACTTTGATATTTTTCGAAAGACGAAACGGTAGTAACCAGCAATCCGCTGGCGCCATCCGGGCGCAGTGCGATATCGACATCGAACAATATGCCGGCTGGTGTGTGCGCAGTCATCCACGTGATGAAGCGTTGCGCCAATTTCGCATACAGCCCAGGTGCATCCTGATCGTCATCGTCATACAAGAAGATGACGTCCAGATCGGATGCATAGCCAAGTTCCTTGCCACCTAATTTGCCGTAGGCGATGACTGCAAATTTTGGATGTTCATGATGACGATTCGGCAGGCTTTTCCAGATCGTTTCTATCGTTGCTTCAACGAGCTTGTCTGCCAACTCGGATAAGTGATCTGCCAAGCGTTCTACACTCAGATCACCAACCAGATCCTGCGCCAGCAAGCGTATCAATTGCGCGTGATGCATTTCGCGCAGTACGTCCATTTGTCGTTCGGTATCGCCCGGCGTTTCATCCAGCCGTTGACGGCAATCGCGTGCAAATGCGTTCCAGTCTGGTGCTGCTTTCAGCGTACGGTCGTCGAGCAGTTCGTCCAGCAGCAGTGGATGGCGTGTCAGATATTTCGCCGCCCAGTCGCTGGCTTCGATCATGCGAATCACGCGCTCCAGCGCATGCGGATATTCTGTCAGCAAGGCTAGGTAAGCGGCGCGGCGCGCAATGGCTTCGAGAAAATCCAGTAGTCGGCCCAATGTGATTGATCGAGCCTCCGTCACTTTCGCAATCAGCGGCAACGAGGCATTGACCAGTGCCACCAGCTTGTTGCGACTGGCTTCGGGCAGTGTCTGCAGGCGTGGCGAATGCCAGGTCGCAAGCAGGCGCTTGGCTGAATCGCCAGCATGATCGAAAGACAGGCTGGTCAAATAGGTTTCTATCGTTTGCTCGCTATCGGATTCACCCAGCAACGCATTCAGATCGGCATTGACCTGCTCGTCTGAATTGCTGTCATTTTTCTTGTCGCTAAATATTTCATCAAACAATGTGGCAACCAAATGGCGCTGTTCTTCCAGCGCTGCCAGCAAAGTCGGCACATCGTTGTAGCCCATCATTTTTGCAATGGTCAACTGATCGGCTTCATTCGCTGGGAGATTGTGAGTCTGCGCATCGTCCAGGTACTGCAGGCGATGTTCAAGATTGCGCAAGAAGGTGTAGGCATGCAGCAATTGGTTCACGACTTCCGGCTTGAATAATTCCTTCTCCGCCAGCGTGCGCAAGGTATTTCGCGTGGAACGGTCACGCAGGGCGGCGTCGCGTCCACCTCGTATTAACTGATGTACTTGTACAAGGAATTCGATTTCTCGTATCCCGCCACGACCTAGTTTGACGTTGTTGCTGCGATCAGGATGGCGCGCTTCCTGCCGTGTGACCTCAGCACGTATCTGCGCATGCATATTGCGAATTGCATCGATGGAACCGAAATCCAGATAACGTCTGTAGATAAAAGGTCGAATGATTTTTTCCAGCGCGGCGATATCGGATGGCTTGCCGGTCAGCGCGCGTGCCTTGACCCATGCGTAGCGTTCCCATTCGCGGCCTTGCACGATCAGATATTCCTCCACCATATTGAAGCTGGCGGCCAGCGGACCGGATGCGCCATTTGGGCGCAAGGCCATATCGACGCGGAATGTGAAGCCGTCTTCGGTAATTTCCGACAGCGCGGCAATGAGTTTCTTGCCTAAGCGAATAAAGAATTCGTGGTTCGACAACTGCCTTTGCTCAGGCTTGGTGGTGACGGTTTCGCCATCTTCGGCATAGACGAAGATCAGGTCGATGTCGGAAGAAACGTTCAGCTCGCCACCGCCCAGCTTACCCATGCCGAGCACGATCATCTCCTGCTGTTCGCCGGATTCGATACCGATAGGTGCGCCGTGCAGGTCAATCATTTCGGCTGTGACCGCCGCCAAGTGTGTTTGCACGGCAAAATCACCAAAGGCGGTCATGGTGTCGACCACTTCGGCCAGATCGGCTTGCCCGCTCAGATCGCGCTGAATCAAGGTCGTTATGACCAAACCGCGCAGGCGTCGCATTGCTGCAGGCAGGGATGCTCCGTCATTTGTTTCGTTTCGTAAGATTTCAACGAAAGCATCTGAGTTCAGGGATAATCTGCCGACTTCGGCAACCTTCTGCGCGCGGGATTCGTCTGCGTTAATCCATCGGGAATAGAACCGGGAAGCAGAAACTGGAGTCAAAGATATGTTAGGCACGGGCTTGAGAGTATCCTAGGGTTCGTGTCGTCAAGCTTTGAGATCAAAGATTGATTTAAATTTATGCCAGCCGATTGCCAGCCGGCCCGTTTCATTCTACGCGAAGTAGATTTGCCGACCTTTTGATTGATGCATATAGACTCACGCCAACCTGAAGAGACCCTGACTGCCAATAGGCTGCGGTTTCGCTGGCGTGCGATTCTACAGTCGGCTCGCGCCACTAATAACGCCAGTTACCGTGTGCTGGGCTGGTTGTTAAAGGCGCTGCTGGTCGCTTACTTTATCTTCTGCGCGCTCTTTCTTACCTTGCGTTATGCAGTCCTGCCGCAAATCTCCAACTATCGCGTTGATGTTGAAAATGTCGCCACCAAGGCGATAGGTCGCCAGGTATCGATAGAAACCATCGCAGCGTCGTGGCATGGTTTGTATCCGCATCTATCGCTGGGCAATGTCGTGGTCTATGACAAGGATGGCGAAACTGCATTGCAGTTGCCTGCAGTCTCGGCGACGGTTTCCTGGTGGTCCTTGATCGTTGCCGATCTGCGCCTTCGCAGCTTGCAGATTGACAAGCCGGACATGGATGTACAGCGCGATGCGTATGGCAATTTCTATGTCGCCGGTTTGCTGGTT
>Ga0326733_1000225_pt1 | contig 17769 bp, 15 predicted proteins | sample 14_GP2_308_FD_207946 | JGI IMG/M metagenome (GOLD analysis project Ga0326733, IMG submission 207946) | Glacier ice microbial communities from Ngari, Tibet, China - 14_GP2_30.8 | ecosystem: Environmental > Aquatic > Freshwater > Ice > Glacier | place: China: Ngari, Tibet | collected 2018-07-17 | reverse complement strand
CGAAGAAAATGGAAGCTTGGCTTGATTTAGAAGACGCGATGAACGAAGGCCGTGTTGTTAAAGGTTTCGTATCTAGCCGTGTTAAAGGTGGTTTACGCGTTTCTGTTAATGGCATCATGGCTTTCTTACCAGGTTCATTGGTGGATATTCGCCCAGTTAAAGACACTACTCCATTCGAAAACAAAGAGTGGGATTTCAAAGTAATTAAATTAGACCGTAAACGTAACAATATCGTGGTTTCTCGTCGTGCTGTAATGGAAGTTAGCATGGGTGCAGACCGTGAAGCGTTAATGGGCACATTGCAAGAAGGCGCAATCATTAAAGGTATTGTTAAAAACATTACTGATTATGGCGCCTTCGTTGATTTGGGCGGCATTGATGGCTTACTACACATTACTGATTTAGCATGGCGTCGCGTTAAGCACCCATCAGAAGTGCTAACAGTTGGTGAAGAAGTTGAAGCGAAAATCTTGAAATTCGATCAAGAGAAAAACCGTGTTTCATTAGGTATTAAACAATTAGGCGATGACCCATGGGTTGCATTAACACGCCGTTACCCAGTAAGCACACGCTTATTCGGTAAAGTGTCTAACATTACGGATTATGGCGCATTCGTTGAAGTTGAGCCAGGTATCGAAGGTTTGGTACACGTTTCAGAAATGGATTGGACGAACAAAAACATTCACCCAGGCAAAATCGCTCAATTAGGCGACGAAGTTGAAGTAATGATTCTTGAGATTGACGAAGATCGCCGTCGTTTATCATTAGGTATGAAACAGTGTAAAGCCAACCCTTGGGATGACTTCTCTGCTACACACGCTAAAAACGATAAAGTGTCTGGTCAAATCAAATCAATCACTGACTTCGGCGTGTTTATCGGCCTAGCTGGTGGCATTGATGGTTTAGTACATTTATCTGATTTATCTTGGACTCAAACTGGCGAAGAAGCGATTCGCAACTTCAAAAAAGGTGACGAGTTACAAGCCATTATTTTAGCAATCGATGTTGAGAAAGAGCGTATTTCTCTAGGTGTTAAACAACTGACTGAAGATCCATCAGGTGCAACACCTTCATCATCTAGCGATGAGAAATCAGCAAAACCTAAAGCTAAACCTGCTAAAACTAAAGTTGAAGATAGCTCAACTAAAGCAGCAGATGACGCAGCAGCAGCAGGTACAACTAACCTTGGCGCTTTATTAAAAGCAAAAATGGATAGCAAGAAGTAAAAGTAGCAGTAAAATGCTAGTTTGATGTTAATCGATATTAATTTTAAAACGTTTAAACGTTAGATAATTACAAGCTAAATTAAAGGCAACTATAAGCCATGACAAAATCAGAATTAATTAATTTATTAGCAGAGCGTTTTCCACAATTAGTTGTGAAAGACGCTGAGTTATCGGTAAAAGCCATCTTAGATGCGATGACCGATAACTTATCAACTGGCGAACGCATCGAAATTCGCGGCTTCGGTAGTTTTAGTTTAAATTACCGTCCGCCACGTTTGGGCCGCAACCCTAAAACGGGTAGCAAAGTGCAAGTACCTGCCAAACATGTACCGCACTTTAAAGCTGGTAAAGAGTTGCGCGATCGCGTTGATTCAGCTACATAAATAGTTTTTAGTAGTAAATATTAAAAACGACAATTGAATAACGGTACTTAGAAATAAGTACCGTTTTTTTACGCCCTCTTATGTAGGTCTTAAAATTAGTCATTGTGCTTAAGCTTAGGTAAAATACACTTAAACACAATAATTGAATAATCATGATGATTGAATTTGAATATTGGTGGCTATTAGTGCTACCACTTTTTTTTACGCTGGGCTGGATTGCCGCGCGTGTCGATATTCGGCAACTGCTATCTGAATCTACCACCCTGCCTGCCGCTTATTTTAAGGGGCTTAACTTTTTAATTGGTGATCAGCACGATAAAGCGGTTGAAGCGTTTAGTGAAGCCGTGCAAGCCAATAGCGACTCATTAGAACTGCATTTTGCTTTGGGCAGTTTATTTAGACGCACGGGTGAAACCGACCGCGCGATTAATCTGCATGTGAATTTGCTAGATAAAAAAGAACTCACTGAGCCGCAAAAAAACGCCGTAAAAGCAGAGCTTGCGCAAGATTACTTAAAAGCCGGATTATTTGACCGCGCCGAAGAATTATATAAAGGTTTAGAAGACCAACGTTATAAACAGCCTGCCCTGCGCGCTTTATTAGAAATTTACGTACGTGAGCGCGAATGGTCGCAAGCCATTACTACCGCAACCGAGCTAGAACGCTTATCTGGCGTGCCTTTTAGGGTTGAAATTGCACAGTATTATTGCGAACTAGCCATGAACTTTACCATCGCGCAAAATGCCGATGCCGCGCGTAGCCAGCTGGCATTAGCCTTAGATGCCAATAAAAATTGTATTCGCGCCAATGTATTACTGGGTGATATTGAAGCCAGCGCAGGCCAGCATCAAACTGCAATTTCTTATTGGAAACGCATAGAATTTCAGCAATCCGATTACTTAGGCTTGGTGGCTGGCAAAATGCTTAAAAGTTATCGCGCGGCAGACCAATTAAAAGAGGGTTTAGCGCAATTAAATACCTATATTGAAACCTATAAATTACCTTCTTTGATGTCTGTTTTATATGAAGCGACCTTAAACGAAGAAGGTGCGATAAGCGCGGCTAAATTGGCACGCAATGAGTTAATCCGCCAACCTAGCTTGACTACGCTTGATCAATTACTGCAAGCGCGCGCCATGGCAGACGATGTGAATAATCAAGATGTGCAATTAATGCAACAAACCGTGCGCAATGCCATTGGTAATCGCGCGGCTTATCATTGCAACCAATGCGGCTTTCGCGCTAAACAATATCATTGGCAATGCCCAGCTTGTAATGCATGGGAATCATTACCCGCTGAGCCGTCAGAGGCGATTAGCCGCGAAATGACGGTTAAAAAATCTAACCAAAAATAAATATTAAAAGCTAAATAAATGAATGATTCTAAAGTACTTGATTCAAAAGTAATTGTCGCGCTGGATTATGCCGACTCTAGCAGTGCGCTTAATCTGGTAAATCAATTAGACCCAAGTTTGTGCAAGCTAAAAGTAGGCAAAGAGTTATTCACAGCCGCAGGCCCACAATTAGTTGAACAATTAGTCGCCAAAAACTTTCAAGTTTTTTTAGATTTGAAATTTCATGATATTCCCAACACCGTTGCAAAAGCTTGTGAAGCGGCCAGCAACTTAGGTGTTTGGATGCTAAACGTGCATGCTAGCGGCGGCAAAGCCATGATGGAAGCCGCGCTTGAGGGCGTTAATAAAAGTAAACACTCGCCCTACCTAATTGCCGTTACCGTACTCACCAGCATGAGCCAAGCCAATTTAGATGAAATTGGCATTGAAAATAGCATTGAAAATCAAGTGCTAAAATTAGCCAAACTCACGCAACTGGCTGGCTTGCATGGCGTTGTATGCTCAGCACTTGAGGCACCATTTTTAAGGCAGCAAGTTAAGCCGGATTTTCTATTAGTCACGCCAGGCATACGCCCCGCCGCTGCCAGTAAAGATGACCAAACACGCATATTAACGCCAACTCAAGCATTAGCAGCAGGTGCTAGCTACTTGGTGGTTGGCCGCCCTATTACGCAAGCGAGCAATCCAATTGATGCTTTAATTGCCATTAACCAAGAAATCCAATCCATCAATTAGTCGGCAAAAACTGGTTATTAGTTAATTAAAACAGTACACTAGCGTTGATGACATGTTCTTCGACAAACTTAAATAGGGAGAATCAAATGAAAAAAATACTAATCGCCTTACTTGCTAGCCTTGCATTTAGTTTTAACGTTTTTGCAGCGGTAAATTTAAACACCGCCACGCAACAAGAATTAGAATCGCTAGAAGGTATTGGCCCAGTTAAAGCACAAGCCATTATTGATTACCGCAAAAAAAATGGCGGCTTTAAATCCGTTGATGATCTCGAAAAAGTTGATGGCGTGGGTGAAATTACCCTTAAAAACTTACGTAAAGATTTAAGTATTAGTGGCAGAACCAGTGTTGTAACGCCAGCAGCCATTAATAAAGAATCTAAGCCTGCCAAAGAGCCTAAAGTTAAAGAAAGCAAAGCCATAGAAACTAAATCGGTTGGCACTGAAAAAGCGGCAAGCTCAGGCAAAATTGCTGATAGTAAAGTTGTTAAAACGGAAAAACCGGCTAAAGAACCAAAAGCAAAAGAAACAAAGCCAGCTGACACTAAATCTGTGGGTACAGAAAAGGCAGCTGCGGCTGGCAAAACGGCTGATAGTAAAGATTTAAAAGCAGAAAAAGCGGCCAAAGCGAAAGAAGAAAAAGCCGCGAAAAAAGCGAAAGCTGAAAACGCTGACAATGCAGCTGATGCGGCTAAAGCAGACAAAAAAGCCGTTGCTGACGCCAAAAAATCAGAGAAAAAAGCCTTAGCAGACAAGAAAGCGGCCGATAAAAAAGCCGCTGCCAAGGCAGAAGCAAAAACTACGGCAAAAGCCAATTAATTTAAAACGTTAATTAGTTTTAATTTAGTTTAATAATAAAAAAGCCCAAAATATGGGGCTTTTTTATTTTGTTCTAAGCACTGAATCTATTGCTTAGAAAACAACTAACTCAATTTAGTCGTGATGTTTATCATGACCATAAGCGTGGCCTTTGCCATGTTTATGTTTGTGCTTATATTTTTTGTTATAACGGTTGTTATCATTGTATCGATTATTATCATTGTAACGATCGTTATTGTTGTAGTTGTTGCGTGCACCATTTCTATTTGGCTCATCAATCACTTTACCAACCACTGCACCGCCAGCGCCGCCTAAACCTGCACCAACTACGGCACCTGTGCCAGTACCGGTAACTCTACGGCCTACATAAGCACCACCAGCACCACCAGCTGCACCACCAATAACGGCACCTGCTTGGCCTTCACCTTTAGTTGTTACGGCGCCACCTAAGCCACCGCCCACTGCGCCACCCAGCACTTCACCTGTACTACCACCAACAATACCACCAAGTGCAGTACCTGCGGCTGCGCCTAAACCACCACCAATGGCGGTTTTAGCATTGCTGTCTGCAGCAAATGCTTGGCCAGATAATAATAAAACGGCTAATAATGGAGCGTGAATATATTTCATCGAATTTCCTTTTAATGATGTTTATGTTAACTACCGAACCAACTTTTACATCGTTTCAGTATATAGATTGTTTAAAATAGGCAAATAAGCCAATTCCGAAATATTTGTAGGCGCTTACCTACAAAGTTATTAGTTATTTAACGCGCATACCAGGCTGTGCGCCTACATCCGGCGATATAATAAATGGTCCGCCGCGCTCATCACTGGCGGCTAGCACCATTCCCTCACTCATACCAAACTTCATTTTGCGTGGTGCAAGGTTGGCCACCATCACGGTATTACGGCCAATTAAAGTAGCGGGATCATAAGCCGATTTTATGCCGGCAAACACTTGTCGCGGCTTATCTTCACCAATATCCAGTGTTAGTTTTAATAACTTTTCAGCACCTTCTACATGTTCCGCATTGACGATTGTTGCAATGCGTAAATCCACTTTAGTGAAATCATCAATGCTGATATAACTCCCCTCGCCCTGTGGGAGCGGGGCTGGGGGAGAGGGTTGCTTACTTGTAACGGCTGCAATTACCGGTGTTACCGTCAAATTTTCTTTATTCGCTTCTGTCATGGCTTCAATCAATTTTGGATCAACGCGGGTAATTAAATGGGTATATTCGTTAATCCTTTTATTTAAAAACACCCCTGAATCAGCAAAACTTAGGGAATTAATATTAAACAACCCCTCTATTTCTTTTGCGATTTCAGGCAAAATCGGCTTTAATTGAATAGTAATTTCTTTAAATAAATTTAATGATAACGAACATACGTCATGTAAACGACTTTCCATTCCCTCAATTTTTGCCAATTCCCAAGGCTTCATTTCGGCTACATATTGATTAACAGAGTCGGTACACAACATTATTTCTCTAACTGCTTTTGAATAATCTCTTGATTCGTAAGCACTAACTACAGACGCAGTTGCACTTGTTACTCCTTGATAAAGAGATGTCTCACGGTTAATCAACTCGACTGAATCCGAAAAAGATGGCCAGTATGAATTTTCTCTTGAAAGTTGAGAGCTTTGATTCCACTCTGAACTTCCTAGCTTTTCTAATGGCATTTTTTGTTTTAGCTCATCAAATTTTGAAATACTTTCTTTTAATTGTGTCAACGGTGAAATTTCACCATCAAACCTTTTAGATATAAAACCTGCTGTGCGGCTGGCAATATTAATGTATTTACCCACCAAATCGCTATTCACGCGCGCCACAAAATCTTCTAAATTTAAATCGATATCTTCCATGGTGCTATTTAATTTAGCCGCGTAGTAATAACGCAAATATTCTGGATTTCTAATATGCTCTAAATAACTGCGCGCGGTAATGAACGTGCCGCGGGATTTACTCATTTTTTCGCCATTAACCGTTAAAAAACCATGCGCAAAAATTTGCGTTGGTTTGCGGTAGCCACTGAATTCAAGCGTTGCCGGCCAGAATAGCGCATGGAAATATAAAATATCTTTGCCAATAAAATGGTATAGCTCAGTGCTGGAATCTTTGTTCCAGTATTCGTCAAAATCTAAGCCGTTCATTTCACAAAGCTTTTTAAAGCTAGCCATATAGCCAATCGGCGCATCTAACCAAACGTAAAAATACTTACCGGGCGCATCTGGAATCTCAAAACCAAAATATGGCGCATCGCGCGAAATATCCCAGTCATTCAAGCCATTCTCAAACCACTCACCCATTTTATTGGCAGCTTCACCTTGTAGCGTGCCAGATCTTGTCCAGTCTTTTAAAAACGCTTCGCATTCTGAAAGTTTGAAAAAGTAATGTTCGGTTTCTTTACGCACAGGTGCCGCGCCAGAAACCGCTGAATACGCATTAATCAATTCAGTCGGGTTGTACGTTGCGCCGCAAACCTCACAGTTATCGCCGTATTGGTCTTTAGCATGACATTTCGGGCATTCGCCTTTAATAAAGCGGTCTGGCAAAAACATGTTCTTAACAGGGTCAAAAAACTGCTCAATGGTTTTAGTCGCAATTTTGCCGTTGGCTTTTAATTTGCGGTAAATGGTTTGCGATAACTCTTTATTTTCAGGCGCGTTGGTTGAATAGTAATTATCAAACTCCACCAAAAACTCCTTAAAATCTGCGCTATGCTCTTTATGCACATTGGCAATCAAAGCCTCAGGCGTAATGCCCTCTTTTTCGGCGCGCAGCATAATCGGCGTGCCATGCGTGTCATCGGCGCACACATAATGCACGGTATGGCCCTGCATTTTTTGAAAGCGCACCCAAATATCGGTTTGAATATATTCCACCAAATGGCCAAGATGAATGCTGCCATTGGCATAAGGAAGTGCCGAAGTAACCAGGATTTTGCGTGCCATAAATTGCTTTAAATTGAGGTAAAACGCTATTTTAGCAAATTAAGTAGGCTTTCGCTTTAAGCATTCGCGCTTAAAACATGCGCTTGCGCTAAAATAATGCTTTTAAGATTAAGTAAAATTCACAATCATGGCAATCAACGAATCCGACATCCAAAACGCATTAAAAACGCTTGTAGACCCAAACACTGGCAAAGACTTTATGACCAGCAAATCGGCCAAGAATATTCAAATTAATGGTGATAAAGTGAGCCTTGATATTGTTTTAGGCTACCCCGCCAAAAGCGTGATGGCTGATGTTAAGGCGCTGGTAGTTGCGCATTTAAAAACACTGGCTGGTGTGAGTGAAGTGCTTGTGAATATTGGTAGTCGCATCGTTGCGCACAAGGTGCAGCAAGGCGTTAATTTACTGCCGAATGTGAAAAACATTATCGCGGTCGCTTCTGGTAAAGGCGGCGTGGGCAAATCCACTACATCCGTTAATTTAGCATTGGCTTTGGCGGCAGAAGGCGCAACTGTGGGTTTATTAGATGCCGATATCTACGGCCCTAGCCAGCCGCAAATGTTAGGCATTAGCGGCCGCCCAGAAAGCACGGACGGCAAAAGCATGGAACCTATGCTGGCGCATGGCATTCAAGCCATGAGTATTGGATTTTTGGTGGATATTGATACGCCCATGGTGTGGCGCGGGCCAATGGTAACGGGCGCGCTAGAGCAATTATTGCGTGACACCAAATGGAACGATTTGGATTATTTGGTGATTGATTTACCGCCTGGCACTGGCGATATTCAACTGACTTTAGCGCAAAAAATCCCTGTAACGGGCGCGATTATAGTCACCACACCGCAAGATATTGCCCTGCTAGATGCCAGACGCGGCTTAAAAATGTTTGAAAAAGTGAATATTCCTATTTTGGGCATTGTAGAAAACATGAGCACGCATATTTGCAGCAATTGCGGCCATGAGGAACATATTTTTGGCGCAGGTGGTGGCGCTAAAATGTGTGCCGATTACAATATCGATTTATTAGGTAGCTTGCCCTTAGATATCAGCATCCGTGAGCAAGCCGATAGCGGCAAACCGAGTGTAATTAATACGCCAGATTCCAAAATCGCCACTATCTATAAAGAAATCGCCCGCAAAGCCGCCATTAAAATCGCCAATGCCAGCTTAGATCACAGCAGCAAGTTTCCTAACATTGTGATTCAGAATACTTAACAACTTGCATGCGTTACCAAGGGAAAATAACAAACTGGAAAGATGAGCAAGGTTTTGGTTTTGTTACACCCAATGGTGGCGGAAAAGATGTTTTTTTACACGTAAAGTCTTTTTCAAGAAGTAAAAAACGGCCAGTAGGCAATGAACTAGTGAGCTACGAAGTGCAAACGGATAGAAATGGTCGGTTAAGTGCGCAAAATGTACTGTATGTGGGCGAAGCTAAAGACAGGCCTGTGACACTTGGGAAAAGCGTTTTCCCTGTTTATTTTGCACTACTATTTTTAGCGCTGTTGGGCATTGCCGTATTTTTAAAAACCCTACCATTGCTTGTATTAGCCATTTACTTGGGCGCCAGCTTGCTCACTTTTATTTTGTATTGGCAAGATAAGCGCGCCGCAAAAGATGGTGCGCAAAGAATTCCTGAAAAAACATTACAGCTATTAAGTTTACTAGGTGGTTGGCCTGGCGGGTTATTTGCACAAAGGATTTTTAATCACAAATCCGTCAAACAAACGTTCCAATTTACTTATTGGGTAACTGTTTTTTTGAATATTGCCATTTTACTTTTAATTACATCGTCTTTTGCACGCCGAATACTAAGTAGCTTACTGAGCGCTTAACTTTAGGCTTACATTAAATTAGGCATAGCTTAATTATCACAAAGCTAAAATGGATTCCCGCTTTCGCGGGAATGACTGACTAAAGTGTAGCCTTAGTTTAATTGCACACCAAAGCAATACACATCTACGCCGTTTGCAGGCGCAATTAAAATTGCAGGGATTTTCACACCTTTACGCCAATTGTCCACAGCCTCTTGCTTGCCTGCGCCTGTTACTAAAAACAACACTTCATGCGTATTATTCAAACGATTTTGGCTCATAGTCACGCGGTCTGCAGGTGGTTTTGGCGCATCAAACACAGGCACTACATCGGCACTGTTATCTACTGTTTGATTAGGGAACAGGCTAGCGGTATGGCCATCTTCACCTAAACCAAGAATCACCAAATCAAAGGCACGCACGCTATTTAGCGTTTTTGCATAGGCTTTCGCGCCTTCTACATTGCCTAATTCAGTGGGGATGTCGTGAATTTGGTTTTGTGGAATCGCCACCAAATTTAACCAAACATCGCGCGCCATTTTGCTATTGCGGTCTATGTGGTCTACTGGCAAACAGCGGTCATCATTATGAAAAACATGCCAATTGGCCCAATCGGCTTTTTGTTGGCTTAATAATTGGTACACGCTTTTTGGTGTGCTGCCGCCTGCTAACACAATTAAAAAGCTATCATGCTGATTAATTGCCTCATTTGCGGCGGCTAAAATACGCGCTACAGCGGCTTGGTTAATCGCATCTTGCGATTGAAAAGTATGCCAGCGTGTAGTTGAAATTGATGTGTTTTGCGTCATAAGAACCTAATGGAAACTTTAAAAAATAAAAAAGCAGCTTTAAATTCTCTGCTTTTAAAATCTATGCCTATATTTTGATTAGCAGTGCTAAATTTGAGAACTGCTACTGCATTTGCTATAATTATACTTAACTCAATTAGATAATTCTTCAACAATTATTATTTTTTGTTTTCACCACATCCACAAGATGGGTGCTTTTATTATCCTCACATCATAGGAAAAACAGCATGAAATTAGCAATGATCGGCTTAGGTAAAATGGGCGGCAACATGGCTGCGCGTTTATTACGTCACAAAATTGAAGTCGTTGGCTTTGATTTCAATACAGAATTCGTTAACACTTTAGCTAAAACTGAAGGCATGATTGCCGCTAGCTCAGTGGTAGATGCTGTTAGCAAACTAGAAGGACAAAAGATTGTTTGGTTAATGTTGCCAGCGGGCGAAATTACCGAAAATCAAATTAAAGATTTAATTCCGCTATTAAATAAAGGCGACATCATCGTTGATGGCGGTAACTCAAACTACAAGCACAGCCAACGTCGCGGCGCTATGTTAGCCGAACTTGGCATTGGCTTTATTGATTGCGGTACTTCTGGCGGCGTTTGGGGTTTAGATAACGGCTACTGCTTAATGTACGGCGGCGACAAACAATTTGCCGATGTATTAACACCTTACGCGCAAGCCTTAACCCACGCAGACCGCGGTTGGGCACACGTTGGCCCAGTTGGCTCTGGCCACTTCACCAAAATGCTACACAATGGTATTGAATATGGCATGATGCAAGCATTTGCTGAAGGTTTAGACTTGCTAAAAGGCAAAGAAGAATTCAACCTAGACTTAGCGCAAATTACCGAATTATGGCGCCATGGCTCAGTTGTGCGTAGCTGGTTGCTCGATTTAACAGCTGAAGCGCTCAAAAGTGACCAATCATTAGAATCAATCGCTCCTTATGTGGCAGATTCTGGTGAAGGTCGCTGGACGGTGGTTGAGGCAGTTGAGCAAGGTGTTGCGGCACCAGTGTTAACAGTGGCATTGCAAGCACGTTTCAGAAGCCAAGATAAACATGGTTATAGCTACAAATTGTTATCGTTAATGCGCAACGCTTTTGGCGGCCACGCGGTTAAGAAAAACTAAAGTAAATTAATTCTTGTGCGTTATTTCTTAAAACATTTTGAAATGACGCATGAGTATTTTTTGCCACAAAATTAAATATTCAGGTTTAGGATAAGGCTTAAAGAAATGACGCAAACGCATACAAATAATGGAATTGACCCTTGTACCCTTGTGCTATTTGGCGCAAGCGGCAATTTAGCACGTGTAAAGCTTTATCCTGGCTTGTTTAGATTAGATTCGATTGGTCGCTTGCCTGCTGAATTGAAAATTTTAGCAGTTGGCCGCCAAGAGGTAACGCAAGAAGCTTGGCGTGCGGATATTAAAAGCATGCTAGATGCAAAATTTAAAAAAGGTTACGATGCCGCCGCTTTTGAGCGTTTTATTGCGCGTAACTTTTATCACGCTAACCCGCCAACGGATCCTGATGCGTTTACTAAGCTTAAAGATACATTAAGTGATACATCTATATTCCCGCAAAACTTGGCTTACTTTTTGTCCGTTCGCCCTGTCGATTTCGCGCCAGTGGTTGAATCGTTGGCTAAAGTGGGTTTAACGCAAGAAGATAAATTCTGGCGCCGTGTAGTGGTTGAAAAACCATTTGGTACCGATTTAGAAAGTGCGATTGATTTACAAGCCGCGCTGACCAAAAACTTAAAAGAAAGCCAAATTTACCGTATTGACCATTATTTGGGCAAATCGGCGCTACAAAATATTCTATTACAACGTTTTACCAACACCATTTTAGAGCCGATCTGGAACAATCAATACATTGATCATGTGCAAATCACCAACACTGAAATGCTGGGCGTGGGCGACCGCACGCAGTTTTACGACAGTACTGGGGCTTTAAGGGATATGATTCAAAGCCATGTTCTGCAAACACTGGCCTTAACCGCGATGGAAATGCCAAAAGATTTAACACCGCATGGCGTGCGCGATGCCAAAATTAAAGTGCTAGAGCAAATTCGCCCGATTCCAGTCAATGAACTAAGTAAACATGCTTTCCGCGCGCAATATGCCGCAGGCGAAGTATTTAGTTCGGATGGCAAAGGCGAAAAAGTGCCAGGCTATTTAGAAGAATTAGGCAATAAAGACAGCGTAGTTGAGACTTATGCGGCGCTAAAATTGTTTATTGATAATCCGCGCTGGCAAGGTGTGCCGTTCTATATTCGCACCGCTAAACGCTTGCACGAAGCTGATACGCGCATTTCTATCCGCTTTAAAAAGGCGCCATTGCAGGTGAATGAGCAAGACCAGAACTGGCTAATTATCGGCATTCAACCGCGCGAATGCATCAAAATAGAAATCCAAGCCAAAGTACCAGGTTTAGACATTAACACCCGCACGATTCAACTAGATGCCGCAAACCGTTTGCCAGAAGATGACACGGTTGATGCGTATGAAGCTTTATTGCTTAACTTGATGCAAGGTGATAATTCAAATTACTTGCATATTAGTGAAGCCGAAGCACAATGGCGCTTGGTGGACCCAGTGGTTAAAGCTTGGGCGGCGGATAAATCGCCTGTGCATCAATACCCTGCTGGCTCAAGCGACCCTGAAGCATCAAAAGTGATTTTTGAAGCAGAAGATCAATTTTGGCGTTATAGCATTGCGCTAGGTGGCGATAGCGCTTAAATCGATTATTTAACAACGCACAACGCAATCAATAGATGATACGTTGTTACTAATATTTGTGCGCCTTACAAGTTATTTAGCTTGATAGTAATAATTTGTAGGACACTCTTTTTGACATGATAAAAACAAAAAATTGTGAATTGTGCCAAAAAGATGACACCACACTTTTTAGAGTGCAAATAGTGACAGGTAAAACGTGGATTTTTGTATGTAAAGATTGTTGCGAAAAGGTAAAAGCCCAACCTAATTACCGCTACGGCGGTACTTGGAAAGGTTCTAGGCATTAAAATTTTAATTGTTTGGTCTGGCCATAATTTCAAAATAATAAAGCTAGTTAGCTTTGAGTATTTTTACATAAAAATTTCGCTCAACAGCCGTTAAGGGTATCGCGTTAATGGTAAGGTAAGTGTCTTTTTAATTTAACAGCAATAATTTAATCATAAAGCATAAAAAATGAGCATAAAATCGGATAAATGGATTCGCCAAATGGCTGAAGAGCATCAAATGATTTCACCATTTGAGCCAAAGCAAGTCAAGATGAATGCCGCTGGCGAGCGCATGGTTTCTTACGGCACATCCAGTTACGGCTACGATATTCGCTGCAGTAAAGAATTTAAATTATTCACCAATATTAACAGCACGATTGTTGACCCAAAAAATTTCGACCCAAATTCGTTTGTTGAAGTAAATGCCGATTACTGCATTATTCCGCCTAATTCATTTGCCTTAGCCCGCACGGTTGAATATTTTAAAATTCCACGTAACGTGTTAACCATTTGCTTAGGCAAATCCACTTACGCACGTTGCGGTATTATCGTAAACGTGACGCCATTTGAACCAGAATGGGAAGGCTATGTGACGCTGGAATTTAGCAACACAACGCCGCTACCAGCCAAGATATACGCCAACGAAGGCTGTGCACAAGTGCTGTTTTTTGAAGCCGATGCCGACGACGTTTGCGAAACCAGTTACAAAGACCGTGGTGGCAAATACCAAGGCCAAGTGGGCGTGACACTGCCTAAAATCTAGTCATTAGTAGGCAGTTTGTAGTCGTTAGTTAAAAAATTCAGACTTGCCAGCACTCGAAACTAACGACTAACGACTATCGACTACAAACCAAGGATTAAATTCATGAAATTCCGCTTTCCCGTTATCATCATCGATGAAGATTTCCGTTCTGAGAATTCCTCAGGTTTAGGTATTCGCGTACTGGCAAAAGCCATTGAAACCGAAGGCTTTGAAGTGCTTGGCGTGACCAGTTATGGCGATTTAACCTCGTTTGCGCAGCAGCAAAGCCGCGCTTCAGCCTTTATTTTATCAATTGATGACAACGAATTTATTGAAGAAAATCAAGACGCGCTGGATAACTTGCGCAAATTTGTAGAAGAAATTCGTTACCGTAACGAAGAAATTCCTATTTTCTTGCATGGCGAAACACGTACTTCGCGCCATATTCCAAACGAAATTTTGCGCGAACTTAACGGCTTTATTCATATGTATGAAGATACGCCTGAATTTGTGGCGCGCTATATTCTGCGCGAAGCACGTACTTATTTAGATAGCCTTGCACCACCATTTTTTAAAGCATTAACAGAATATGCCGCTGACGGCTCATATTCATGGCACTGCCCTGGTCACTCTGGTGGCGTAGCGTTTTTAAAATCGCCTGTAGGCCAAATGTTTCACCAATTTTTTGGTGAAAATATGTTGCGTGCCGACGTTTGTAACGCGGTAGATGAGCTTGGTCAATTATTAGACCACACAGGCCCAGTAGCCGCGTCTGAGCGCAATGCAGCGCGCATTTACAATTGCGACCATTTGTATTTTGTGACAAACGGTACATCTACCAGTAATAAAATGGTTTGGAACAGCACCGTTGCACCGGGTGACGTGGTGGTGGTTGACCGCAACTGCCATAAATCGATATTGCACGCCATTATTATGACGGGCGCTGTACCTGTATTTTTAATGCCAACGCGTAACCATTTTGGCATTATTGGCCCGATTCCAAAAAGTGAATTTGAGTGGGAAAACATTCAAAAGAAAATTGATCGCAACCCGTTTATTTTAGACAAAACGGCTAAACCGCGCGTGTTAACAATTACACAATCGACTTATGATGGCGTGTTGTACAACGTTGAAGAAATTAAAGACATGTTGGATGGCAAGATTGATACGCTGCATTTTGATGAAGCTTGGCTGCCTCATGCTACTTTCCACGATTTTTATGGTGATTATCACGCCATTGGTGAAGGCCGTCCGCGTTGTAAAGAAAGCATGGTGTTTTCAACGCAATCTACGCATAAATTGTTGGCTGGCTTATCGCAAGCCAGCCAAATTTTAGTGCAAGATGCCGAAAACAATAAGCTTGACCGCGACATTTTCAATGAAGCCTACTTGATGCATACCTCTACCAGCCCGCAATATTCCATTGTGGCCAGTATTGACGTGGCGGCAGCCATGATGGAAGCGCCAGGTGGCACGGCTTTGGTTGAAGAGAGCTTGATGGAAGCGCTAGATTTCCGCCGCGCGATGCGCAAAGTGGATGAAGAATGGGGTGCAGACTGGTGGTTTAAAGTATGGGGCCCAGATGATTTAAGCGAAGAAGGCTTGGAAGAGCGCGATGCTTGGATGCTGAAAGCCAATGATGCTTGGCATGATTTCGGCAATTTAGCCGAAGGTTTTAATATGCTGGATCCAATCAAAGCCACCATCATTACACCGGGCTTGGATATTAAAGGCACTTTCTCTGAAAAATTTGGTATTCCTGCGGCTATTGTGACCAAATATTTAGCCGAACATGGCGTGATTGTTGAAAAAACAGGTTTATATTCGTTCTTTATTATGTTCACCATTGGCATTACCAAAGGCCGTTGGAACACCATGGTAGCGGCTTTGCAGCAATTTAAAGACGACTATGACAAGAACCAACCACTGTGGAAAGTATTGCCGGAATTTGTGCAAAAACAACCACGTTACGAAAAAGTGGGTTTGCGTGATTTGTGTGAAAAAATTCATGCGGTTTACAAAGCTAACGATGTGGCTAAGCTAACCACTGAAATGTATTTATCTGACATGGTGCCCGCCATGAAACCAACCGATGCGTTTGCAAAAATGGCGCATCGTAAAATGGATCGCGTGCCGATTGATGACCTTGAAGGCCGCATTACAGCGGTGTTATTAACGCCCTACCCACCAGGTATTCCATTGTTGATTCCAGGTGAGCGCTTTAATAAAATCATTGTGAATTACCTTAAATTTGCGCGCGAATTTAATGAAAAATTCCCTGGTTTTGAAGCGGATAATCACGGTTTAGTAAAAGAAATCGTGGATGGAAAAGCCGTGTATTTCGTGGATTGCGTCACGCAAAATCCGTAGCATAAACTTAGTTAAGTAATTGTAAACAATAGTAAATTTGGCATAGCCCATGCGAGCTATTTGTACCTGTTCATTAATTCGTTAAAGTGCGACTACCTTCAACTTATTATAAATAGGAAACAAAAATGTTTAAAAAATCTTTATTAATTGCTGCGCTACTTTCAGCTTCTGTTTTATCGGCTACGGCTCAAGCTACTACAGTTAATTTAAGTTACGCTGGCGCCAACACAATGGTGTCAACTAGCGTTAAAATTAATGGCAGTACAGGTACTTATTGGATGGGTAGCAGTAATCTTAACGTTTCAGATTCTGCAAGTACACTTGTCGGCTTTTGTGTAGATCCACTACAACCGGCTGTTAGTTCGTTTAACGCCTACGACAAAAGCGCTTTGGATGCGACTGACTTTATCAGTGGTAACGGTGCAACCCGTTTTGTAAATGCGCAAAAACCTTATGATAATGCGTACGCTACTTTATCTGGTGCTCAACAAACAGCAGGCTTTCGCTTAGCTTTATGGGAAATTTTCCATGATGACCTTAGCACTTCTACCGGCATTATTAGAGCAGTAAGCGGTTCTAACGCTGGCATGTTAGCTGCTGCCAGTACGTTTTTAAGTTCTTTAAGTGGCTGGAATACTACAGGCGCGTACAGCTTAACTTTTTACGGTAACGCCACTAAACAAGACTTTTTAGTTGCTTCACCTTCTGCTGTGCCAGTACCAGGAGCATTGCCTTTACTAGCTTCAGGCTTATTGGGTTTTGGTGTAATGCGCCGTCGCAACAAAACTAAATAATCAATCGTTTTAATCAAAAAAATAGCGCTCTTTTGAGGGCTATTTTCAATTTAGCTACTGCAATATTAAAATCATTTAGGCGGAAACATAACTAACATAGCTATATTGCAAGCCACTTTCTGAGATATGTTTTTCACGCTCTTGTTCTTGCCAATGCGTTAAATCGACTTTTTCAAAATAGGCGTCACCATCAAAATCGGCATGTACTTCGGTAATATATAACTTGTTAGCCAATTGAATTCCTTCTTTATACAACTCTGCCCCGCCAATTAAAAATGGCTCATTATCATCTTCACACAGCGTTAAAGCAGCTTGCAGATTATGCGCAATCAACGCGCCTTCAACTTGGTAATTTTTATTGCGTGTCACAATTACGGTTGTTCTGTTTGGCAATAAGCGGCCTAGCGATTCGTAGGTTTTACGCCCCATAATAATATGATGGCCTGTGGTGAGTGCCCGAAAGCGCTTTAAATCCTCTGGCAAGTGCCAAGGCAAAGTGTTGTTAACACCAATAACATTGTGATTTGCAACAGCGACAATAAGAGATAAATTTTTCATTAACATATTATACGTGGATGTTTATTTGCTAAGGCAAGATAAAAGCTTGTGTGCAACACAAACTGTTTAGTAAAAAATAAATTAAAACTACAAACAAAAACACCCCACATTACTGTGAGGTGTTTTATTGGTTAAATTAACCAGTAACTAACTACAATTTAAAGTATTAAATTTCAAATACTAAATTATAGT
>Ga0326733_1000224_pt1 | contig 17878 bp, 16 predicted proteins | sample 14_GP2_308_FD_207946 | JGI IMG/M metagenome (GOLD analysis project Ga0326733, IMG submission 207946) | Glacier ice microbial communities from Ngari, Tibet, China - 14_GP2_30.8 | ecosystem: Environmental > Aquatic > Freshwater > Ice > Glacier | place: China: Ngari, Tibet | collected 2018-07-17 | reverse complement strand
CAGCGACACCGACCTGGACCAGGCCCAACTGACCACGATTTACCAGAGACGGTGGAAAAGCGCATCAAGCTTTTTGTGTGGAAGAATACCACAAGTCGCTCAAACAGAATGCGTCCATGGCAAAATCACCCACCAAGACCCTGGCCACGCAGGCCACCCATTTCTTTGCCGCCGTGCTGGCCTACACCAAACTGGAAGTGCTCAAGCTCAAATGCGGCATCGGCCATTTTCGCCTCAAAGCCCAGCTCTACACCGTCGGGCTCAAAGCCATGTACCAGCAACTCGGTCAACTCCGTGCGTAACATCAGTAAGTAATTGGACAAAGAATTACGGCAAGGCAGTAAACAGGAGAAATCAGCCTTCAACTTCAGGCGCGGGCAGCTCAGTTGGAACGAAGCGAGTGGCCCGGAGGGGCAGCTCGCTTTACCTGTTACTCAACTGGTCGGTGACTTGGTTGATGGTACCAGAAAGCTGTAAAAAGGGCCTAACAGGTACTTTGGTTGCCGTTATGGGTTTCGGGTACCAAGTCTTGGCGGGCCAGCAGCCCCGAAGAGGTCGGAAGTAGCTGGCACCCGAAACCCCTCCTTTTCGGGCTCCCTGTCTTGTGCGCAACGTCAGGCTATATGACCCGGTTGACCCGGTGTAAACAGCTGAGGGAGCAAACTAATTATTGTTAAAAACTACTGTAAATCAGTATGTTACTCGCTTAACGCAACCCTTTTATCACAGTATCTAACGCAACCTCCTCAAGAAACCTCCTGCCGGAATAAAAAGTCCTCACGGGGCGGCCGGTTACGCATCGTTGCTTTTTTGCCAGACGGACTGCTTTACTTGTGAAGTAAAAGTCTAGCTTGCAGGAGCAAACAACCTGGATAGCGGGTGCCCAGCCATCCTCCTCAATAAACCCACTAACATGACAACCAAAGCTTGGCAACCCCTACCCCTTGCCTTCCTGCTGCTGTGCGGCGCGGTTCCCGCTTACGCGCAGGCCAACCTCGCGAAACTACGGGACGATATCGTGGCCCTGGCCGGCATGGGGTATTGCCGCGGAGGCGAATACCTGGCCAACGGGAACGACGTGGTGTTTATCTCCAACCGGAGCGGGTCGCCCCAAATCTGGAAAGTTGCCGCGGGGGGAGGAAAGCCGGTGCAGCTGACGACGTTCCCGGACCCGGTTACGGACATGGTGCCGTCGCCTACCCGGGACCTGATTGCGTTTCAGCTCGCCCCGGGGGGTGGACTGAATGCCCAACTTTACGTGATGAAGGGCGATGGCAGTGGGGTCAAGCAACTGACCAAAGGGGGCAAGACCAATAACTTTCTGGGTCCCTGGAGCAAGGACGGCGCCCAGCTCGGTTTTGGCTCCAACGAACAAAACCCCACCGGGGTGGACTTTTTCACCTACGAGGTGAGCCAAGGCACCGCTGCCTTGGCTGTCAAGAATAATGGAATCGGGGGCATCGCGGACTTTTCGCGCGACAAGCAGCAGGTATTAATCACCCGCCTGGCCAGCCGGGGCAGCAACAATTTGTCCCTGTATAACCTGGCGACCAAAGAGGAAAAACTCCTCACCCCGCACGAGGGACCCGGCACCTTCTTCGGCCAAATTGCTCCTTCCGGGGACGTGTACCTGGGCTATAACAAGGACCGTGACTTACTGGCTTTTGGCAAAAGCAGCAAAGGCGGCATGCAGCTGCTGGCGGAGCGGAAAGACGCGGAATTAGCTGATTTCAGTATAAACCACGCGGGCACTACAGCCGTCTTGGTTTGGAACGAAAAGGGGCTCAGCAAGCTGAGCCTGTACGATTTGAAAACCAACAGGGAAACCCGGCAACTGGCGTTGCCGGTCGAATTGGTGGCGGGCGTGGCCTTTTCTCCCAACGACCAAACCGTGGTGTTTACCGGCTCGGGGTCTCGGGAACCGGCCAATATCTGGGAGTACGCCGTGAGCCGCAATCAATTCAAGAAGATTACCGACAGTCCCCACGCCGGCGTGGACTTAGCGGCGCTCGTGGCCCCGGAGTTGGTGGCGTTTCCCTCCTTTGACGGGGTGGCCCTCAGCGGCTGGCTCTACAAACCAACGGGCGGCAAGGGGCCGTTCCCCACGGTCATCAGCTACCACGGCGGTCCCGAAGGCCAGTCGATTCCCAGCCTGAATCCGACGGCCCAGGCTCTGGTACAACAGGGCGTGGCCTTTTTCCTGCCCAACGTGCGGGGATCAACCGGCTTCGGCAAGGCGTTTGTAAACCTGGACAACGGCGCGCTCCGGGTGAACGGGGTCAAAGACATCAAAGCCGTTTCTGACTATTTAATCCAGGCCGGCACTGCTAAGCCCGGCGCTTTGGGCATCATGGGCGGGTCGTACGGGGGCTACATGGTGATGGCGGGCGTCACGCAGTACCCAGACATGTTTGCCGCCGGGGCCAACTTATTCGGAATCGTCAACTTCGAAACGTTTTTTAAGCACACCGAACCCTGGATGGCCGCTATTTCCACGGTGGAATACGGCGACCCCGCCACGCAGGCGGCGCTGCTGCGGGAACTGTCGCCGATTCACAAAGCCGACCTGATCAAAACACCCTTGCTGGTAGAGCACGGCGCCAACGATACCAACGTGCCGGTAGTGGAGGCGGAACAGGTAGTGGCAGCGCTCAAAAAGAACAACATCCCGGTGAAGTACACCCTGTTTCCGGACGAAGGGCACGGCTGGCAAAAGACCAATAACCGCATCACCTCCACGGTGGAAATTGTGGACTGGTTTACCACCCGGCTTAAATGAGTGGGGATGATCCCGGCCTGGCCCATATCTGGAAAGGCAGGTAAAACCAAAACGAGCGGGCCAGAGGGTCCGCTCGTTTTGGTTAATGAAGTGCCGGGGTCCGCTTTGGACCGGTTGCTATGGTTGAGTTATACTCGTGACGAGTATAACTGCCAGGGCGCCTGGGCCGCTTGCCCCCGTTGCGGAAACAGGTCGGCAAAGAGGGCGTCGTCATACAGGGTGCCCAGAGTATCGCGCAACTGCAGGTAGCGATTGCCGCGCGGGAAAGCCGCCTGCGCTACCTGGCGCGTTTGGGGCGGAACAGGCGTGCTGGGTTGGGGGTGTAGGCTCATCAGCAGAAGGAGCTAAGATGCCTCCGAAAATAGCCTTTTTACCTCAAAACCAATTCGCCAACAGTATCCCGTTGTAACGAGAACCCCGTTCTCTGTGGGCAGGAGGACTGCCCTGGCTGTGCTTTTCGCCGCTTAGCTGGGGTAGCGGCGTTTCCAGACCCGGTACCAGTGCCGGTGGGTCGGGTAGCGGCGCGTGGCGGTGGCGTTGTTGACGCACAAGGCGACGAGGAGCAAAACCAGGGCCCCGGCGAGCACGGGCATCAGGACGTAGCCGTAGCCCAGGGCCTGGAGTTTTGGCGAGCCGACGACGGCGATGAGCGCGGTCGCCCCGCCCGGGGGGTGCAGGGTTTGGGTGATTTGCATGGCCACGATGGACAGCGCGACGGCCAGCGCCGCGGCCAGCCACGGCTCCTGCGGCAGCCAGCGGTGCAGCGTGACCCCGACGAAGGCGCCGAGCACGTGCCCGCCGAGCAGGTTGCGGGGCTGCGCCAACGGGCTGTTGACCGCCCCGTACACCAGCACGGCGGACGCGCCGAAGGAGCCGATGAGCAGGGGCGCGTCGGCCGGCAGGCGGGCGCGGTTGAGCAGGCCGATGAGGGCAATGCCGGCGAAGGCGCCGAGAAAGGTCCAGAAGTGCTCTTGGTAGTCGAAGCGGGTCTCTTGGCGGACCGCCGCCTTCAGCCAGCGCGCGTGCCGGCGCAATTTCGTTCGCATGCGTTCACGCCGCGGTGGCCGCGGTCCTTGGTTCGGCGCAAAGGTAGGGCCGGAAACCGCAGCGGGCTAAGCGAACGGGTAACAATGAGTCAACCACGGCCTATTCGTAATTCATAGGGAACGATAAGATTCACTTATCCATTACCTTTGGCCTTGGTTAAAAGTTTGGTCCAAAGGTTAATCGGCGAACTTGTTAGCAGCCTCTCATAAACACTAACAATGCGTTCTCAAAGCAGAGAACCTGTATTTAGCGCATTCAGGGGACTATTTGCGAGGGCGAAGTACCGTTTTCCCATCGTGCGGGCAAGGTTATTTGTACGTTGATTGCTGAACAAGTTATCTGTACCAAATGGGCCTGTTTTCCGCCCGATTTGCCAGAGGCTGAGTACTCACCCGAGTTGTACAGTTATAGGGAGGTTTCCCTGAACAAACAGGCCGGACAGCCTCTGAAGGCAGGATTTTAGTGGGGAGCTGCCCCATTTGGAGGCACCTCGTTTAACTTCTGTACCAAACTTTTAACCGAGGCCGACGTTGCCATCATTGGCGAAGCCGCTTCGGCCGAAGCGGGCCTGCTGCTGCTGCGCGAACAGACGCCCGACCTGTTGTTCCTGGACGTGGAAATGCCCTTGGGCTCGGGCTTCGACTTGCTGGATATGCTGGGCACGGCCTCGTTCGACATCATCTTCACTACGGCCCACGACCGGTATGCGCTGCGGGCCATCAAGTTTTGCGCCCTCGACTACCTGCTCAAGCCCGTGGGCGTGACCGAATTGCGTGAGGCCGTGGCCAAGGCCCAGCGCCAGAACGCTCCCGTGGCCGCCCAACTGCATACGTTTTACGACAACCTGCGGGAGCGCAACGGGCCGGCGGGCAAGGTAGTGCTGCCCACTATGCAGGGCTTCGAGGTGGTGGAGGTGGCCCGCGTGGTGCGCTGCCAGGCCGACGACAACTACACGCTATTCGTACTGGAAGGCAGGGAGAAAATCCTGGTCAGCCGCACGCTCAAGGAGTACGAGGAGCTGTTCAGCGACTACGGCTTCATCCGCATTCATCAGTCCCACCTCATCAACGCCGCCCATGTGAAGCGCTACATCAAGGGCAGCGGCGGCTACGTGCAGCTCACTGACGATTCCATTATCGAAGTGTCCCGCCGCAAAAAGGACGAGCTGATGAAGCGGTTCCAGACCTGAGAGGAGGAAGCAGGAACTACTGAATGCTTAACCTAATCAGGGCAACTGCATCAAAAAATACAATAAACTGTAAATCGGTTATTTGTTGAAATAAAATATTTTTCTACGCATTTATAATTCGTTGATTGTCTGAGCATAAGAATTTTGGTGCAATTGCCCTGTTAACCTAATAGGCTAATGTTAAAAAGTTGAAGGGGGAGCGTTAAAAGTTAAAAGCCGGAATGGATTTCAACCTTTAACGCTCCCCTTTTACCTCAATTCCTGCAAGTAGCCGGCTGCTTGCTCGGCCGGGGCACCGCTACGCTTTCTTCAGGTATTTAGCCGCGTTGGCGTTTTTGGGGTCAAGCTCCAGCGACTTTTGGTAGTTCTGGCGGGCCAGCTTGTGGTTGCCCATTTCCGCGTAGACTTCGGCCAGGCTGTCGTAGGCATTGGCACTCTGCGGGTTCAGCCTCACGTTCAGCTTGAAGATTTCCAGGGCGTTTTGCGGCTGGGCCTGTTTCAGCAGGGAGTAACCCCAGGCATTCACCTCGTCTTCGGCAAGGCGGTAAGCCAGGTTCTTTTGCCTGGCTTTTTTCACTTCGGCCAGGGCCTGAGCAAAGCCGCACTTGCGCAGTTCGTTGTGCAGGGCCCGCAGGTTGGGCGACAGGCCGAAGCCGGTGGAGGGCCGCATGTCGGGCACGTAGTACGCGGCAATTTCGTCGATGAAGCCGTCGGGGTTGGCGCCCTGCAGGTTGGTCAGCACCACGATGGCCAGGTCGTCTTGGGGGTAGAGAAACAGGGCGGAGCGCCCGCCGCCGACGGGGGCCACCGCCGGGTGCTCGGGGCGGCCGACCGTGGGCCAGCCCAGCGCGTAGCCATTCAGAAAACGGCTGAAGCCGCGCTGGCTGCCGTTGTTCAGCACGCCGGGCGTCCACAACACGGGCAGGCTGCTGGTTTGCAGAAGCTTGCCCTGCTGTAGGGCCATAATCCAGCGGGCCATTTCCTCGGCCGTGGAGCTCATGCCGGCCGCCGTGCGGTGGCTGGGGGCGTACACTTCAAACAAGTGGCGCAGCTGGTTGGTCCGGCGAAACTGACCGTCTACGACCCGGGTGAAGGTGTAGCCCCGGGCACCGTTGGGCACCACGTCGTGCGCGTCGCCGGTGCTGGTGCGCGGCATGCCCACCACGTCGAGCTGCCGCGCCTGGATAAACCGGGTAAACGGCTGGCCGCTCAGCTGGTCGATGATTTTCCCCAGCAGCACATAGTTGGTTTGATTGTAGGCAAACTTCTCGCCGATAGGAAAGTCCAGGGGCCGGGTCAGCAGTTGGGCCCAGGCCGCGCTTTCATTGGCCTCGGTTACCAACCCAGCCATGTCCTCGGGCATGATGTCGGGCAGGCCGGAGGTGTGCGTCAGCAGCTGACGGACCGTGACCGGCTGCCATGCGGCCGGCAACCCGGTGAGGTAGCGCGACACCGGAGCCGTCAGTTCCAGCTTGCCGGCCTCTACGAGCTGCATAATGGCCACGCCCACAAAAGCCTTGGTGATGGAGTTGAGGGCAAAACGCGTGTTGCCGGTGACGGGAATTGAATCCTGCACGTTGGCCAGGCCGTACTGCGCCGATTTCACAAGTTGGCCGTGCTGAATAACGGCGAGCTGCAGGCCCGGAATGTGCAGCTGCTGCATTTTCAGGCGGAGAAACACGTCCAGGCTGTCGTTTTTGCTCTGGGCCCGAGCCCGGGGGCTGAAGCTCAGCGCCAGCACAAACAGGCCCAGCAGAAAGGCAAGGCGGAAGGAAACAGTGGGGGTTTTCATAGTGGTTGATGGGGAAAGTGGGTTTTGGCTGAAAGAAAGGAACAGTAGGAAAGGGAGTTGGGCGTGTGATGCCCGGCTGACGCTACAAATGTATAGCAGGTACTTTGTTAAACAAGGTAGTATGTCAAATAAGCGAGCATTGTACGTACCTCAATGGCGCTTGCCGCTGATTATCAGGGCTAAAGTTATTTTGTTCCTTGGGCGGTAGCAGCTGAAACTGGCGGTAGCAATGCCGCGCCCAGAATGCCGGGCGGCGCCGGCGGTTATCTTCTCAACCCTTGGCAGCCCCGACCACGCCAGCAATGAGAAAGCCCGCAGTTTGGCTGGGGAAGCAGCGTTTTGTCATAAGTTCGTAGGAAATGGGCCCGGCGCCACCTCGTTTTTAACCGGAAAATACCTCTCGGGCACAAGCCCGGGTTGACCGGCCTAAGTCAGGCCCGCCGGATACTCGCCGGGGCTGACCACTTACTCATTATGCCTTTCAGGAGCGGGCGAATAGGTGGACGTTTGTTCCAGTAAACCGCGTGGCAGCTGCCGCGACACCACCCTCTCATCCCTGAACCGCATGGAACTGACCATCAAAAATCTGTCGAAAACCTACCTTAACGGGGTGAAGGCCCTCGACAACGTGAGCTTGACCATTCCGCAGGGCATGTTCGGCCTGCTCGGACCCAACGGCGCCGGCAAAAGCAGCCTGATGCGCACCATTGCCACGCTGCAGGCCCCTGACAGCGGCAGCATCCACCTCGACGCTATCGACGCGCTGGAGGATAAGATGGCCCTGCGCCGGGTGCTGGGCTACCTGCCCCAGGAGTTTGGGGTGTACCCGCGGGTGTCGGCCGAAGATTTGCTCGACCACATGGCCGTGGTGAAGGGCATCGTAAACCGTGGCGAGCGGCGCGACACGGTACAGGCCCTGTTGGAGCAAACCAACCTCTACGACGTGCGCAAGCGCAGCATCAGCACGTTTTCGGGCGGCATGAAGCAGCGCTTCGGCATTGCCCAGGCCCTCATCGGCCAGCCCTTGCTCATCATCGTGGACGAGCCGACCGCCGGCTCGACCCCGGCGAGCGCAACCGTTTCTACAACCTGCTGAGCGAAATCGGCGAGAACATTATTGTGATTCTGAGCACGCATATCGTGGACGACGTGCGCGAGCTGTGCCGCAACATGGCCATCATCAACGAGGGAAAAGTGCTATTTGCCGGGCAGCCCCAGGCCGCCATGCACGAATTAAAGGGCCGCATTTGGGAGCGCACCATCGAGAAAGCCGAGCTGACCAAGTACCAGCAGGAGTACGCCGTGATATCGACCAAGCTGCTGGCCGGGCAGCCGCTGCTGCACGTGGTGGGCGACGAGCTGGGTTCGGCCGGCTTTCAGGCCGTGGAGCCCAGCCTCGAAGACGTGTTTTTCTCCACCATCCAGGGGAAAGCCGCGCAGGCTACTCTCGTTCACGCCTAAGCCCGCCCGCTCATGTTCACTGCCTTCCTTCGCTTCGAGCTGGCCACCTGGCGCAAGCACCCGCTTACCTACATCTTCCTGGCCGTCACCTTCGGCATGACGTTTCTGGCCATGCTCTGGCCCAACCTGCAAATGGGCCAGGACCTGCGCAACCTGCACGTCAACGCCCCCTTTGCCATCCTGAGCCGGGCCGGGGCCATGACGATGCTGTGCCTGCTGTTCATCACGGCCATCATGGCCAGCACGGCCACTCGCGACTCGGGCTCCGGTTACGCGCCGGTGCTGTACGCCGCGCCGCTGGAAAAAGCGGGCTACCTCTGGGGCCGCTTTGCTGGCGGCGTGCTAGTGGCCGTGCTGGCCTTACTGGGCGTGCTACTAGCCATTGCGGTAGGCACGCCGCTCAGCGAGCCGGCCCGGGTGGGCGCGTTTCAGCTGGCGCCCTACCTGCAGGCCTTGGGCTTTTTCATCGTGCCCAACGTGGTGCTGGCCGGGGCCATCATCTACTGCTTGACAGTGCTGACGCGTAATACCGTGTATGCCTTTATCGCGGCGCTGGGGCTGATGGTGGGCTTCCTGCTCGTGGGCCTGATGACTTCCAACCTGGAAACACCGGCCAGCGTGCTGCTGCTCGACCCGTTTGGTCTGCGCACCCTCCATGCATTAACTAAATACTGGACGGTAGCAGAGAAAAACAGCGAGATGCTGGCCTTTGCCGGGCCGCTGCTTACCAACCGCCTGGTGTGGCTGGGCATTGCCGGCGCCCTGATGGGCCTCATGCACGGCGTCTTTTCCTTCACGACTTCCACCGGTACCACTAAAAAGCGCCGGCTGGCCGATGCCCCGGCCCCGGCGCGGACCTCGACGCCCACGCCCCAGTCCCGGGTGCAGCCCCGGCACGACCGCGGCGCGGCCCTGGTGCAACTGGCGCAGCAGACCCAAATGGATATGGTTGGCATTCTGAAGAGCGTGCCGTTCTGGATATTGCTCGGGCTGGGCGTCATCAACCTGCTGAGCATCGCGGCGACAGCCTCGGAGCGGGAAGGCGGGCACTTCTTCCCCGTCACCTACACCATGCTCGATTTGATAAACGGTACCTACGGGCTGTTTGTGATAGCCGTGCTGGTGTATTACGGCGGGGCCTTGGTGTGGAAAGAGCAGGACGCCCGGCTCGACGGTATTCTGGATGCGTCGCCGCGTCCCTCGTGGGTGCCTTACGCGGCCAAGCTGCTGACCCTGATATTCATCGCGGCCCTGCTGACGGGCGTGGGGGTGCTGGTGTGCGTGGCGGCGCAGGCGCTGCAGGGCTACACCAACTTTGAGTGGAGCCTGTACGGAAAGGCCGTGTTCGGCATCGAGTTTACCCGCTATGTGATGGTGGCCGTGGGTACAGTTTTTCTGCACGTTCTGCTGCGCAACAAGTTCCTGGCCTACGGCCTGACGGTGGCCCTCATCCTGTTCCAAAGCATCAGCGGCGCGGCCTTGGACTGGAACAACAGCCGCGCCGCCGTAGAAATTGGCCGGCAGACTAACCGGTAAGGCGTTTTCTTGCTATTTAAAAGAGCGAAAAGCACATACAACTCCTGCCGGCATTGACTTGCCAGCTGGAGTTGTTACTTCAACTAAACCTTCCCTGACCAGTGCTTGAAGACGTGGCGTCTTTAAGCACTGGTCAGGGAAGAGACCAGTTTTGTCTGCCTGGACTTATTTCTTGGAAACAGCTTTTTCGCCGATGACACGGTGCCCCTGGAAACGAAGTATTATCCGGGCCTGGGGGTTGTGGCGGCGGTTGGCTACGAAATCTGCCAGCGCAAAAGCCTTGCTATCGACCTAAAAACGAAAATAATCTACCGTAACGTCGCCATGCAGGAAGGCAAAACGAATGGGGTAGCGATGGCGGTGTTGCCCGGGGTATCTCTACTGATAAGTCCGGCCCCGATACCAGTGCTGGCGGCGCTGAGGTGAGCGGGTGGCGGACCAGACGGGCGCGAGAACCCCGGCACCACTTGACTCTCGCCGCCCAGGTGTACCAGAGGGAAGAAGCCTCAGAATGCAACCGTTCAAGTAAAATATTTATGTACATTCAGGCGAATATTTAAAACCTTGGCTGGTATGAAGCGTTGGATTGGTCGGACACTGGTAGCCATCGGGGTGCTGCACACGGTCTTTGGCGTCGTGGTTTTCAGCCCGGTCTGGGCAGCGCTCTTCCACGAAGGCGTGTGGAACACCGTCAACCAGCAGCCCCTGCGCGAAGCTGCCTACTGGTTTCTCTACTTTGGGTTTGTGGTTTTGCTGTTAGGTGCCCTGGTAGATTGGTGCGAGGCGCAACAGCGCCGGCTGCCCGCGTTCTTGGGCTGGGGACTGTTGGCCATGACCCTGGGCGGGGTGGTCGTGATGCCCGCTAGTGGCATGTGGCTGGCGCTTATTCCCGCAATAGGCCTCATTCGCCAGCAGGCGGCTCCTGCGACAAAAGTAAAAGTGCTAGCCTGAGTCTGCGGGTGCTGCCCTAACGCCGGGCAATGCAATTGATAGGAAAAGTGGTAGTTGGCCAGCCGGGTGTTATGAGGTCTTGTCAGGAGAGTACATCGCCTAGCAGCGGTGGGGCAGACGCCGTCTGTATTTTCCGCCTACCTTGGCTCGCCAGGCTTGTGCTCCCGACCACTTAAACTGGGGCCACCCGCTAAAGCAGATGAACGGCCACCCGGCCCCTCCCCCAACCAACTAACCTCGTCAGTCACTGCCGTATGGACAGCTTGAATACGCTCGCAACGCCCGACGAAACGGCGAGGCAGGAACTGCTCTCCTTTATCGCCTCCTTTCCGGCCTTCACTCCGAAAGAGGCTGGGACGATTGCCGACCTTATTGTCGTGCGGTGTTATAAAAAGGGCGACGTTTTAGTGAAGGAAGGCGACATTTCCACGGCCTGCTACTTTGTGCTCAAAGGCTGCTTGCGGCAATACCGGCTGGTGGACGGAAACGATAGAACCACGCAGTTCTACACGGAAAGGCAGATGGCCGCGCTCTTTACAAGTCACGCCACCCACACCGCCTCGGCGAGCTACCTGGCGTGCGCCGAAGATTCCATTCTGATTGTGGGCGACGTCGGGGAGCAAAGCAGCATGTACGAGCGGTTTCCCAAGCTGCAGCAGATAACCCGCCTGATGATGGAGCAGGACTTTGGCAAGACCCAGGACCTGCTGTCGACGTTTATGGCCTCCTCGCCCGAAGCGCGCTACCGGAGCGTGATGAAAACCCAGCCCGGGTTGTTGCAGCGCGTTCCCCAGCATCAGCTGGCCAGCTATATCGGCGTGACGCCTGAGTCGCTGAGCCGCATCCGAAAGCGCATCGTGCAACCCAAATAACCAGAGTTTTCGCATGTGCCACGGGGGTTGCTTTGCTCACCCGCAAGGCCTTGGCTAAGGCACCAGCTGCCACGTCGGCGGGCAGACGTGAACTCCCCCCAAATGGATGTTACTTGCGAGCCCGTTCACGAGTGAAATGACAAGGATTCAGCGGCTGGCGGGGAATGGTAGCCCCAGTACCGCGACCATAAAAAGCACTTATCAGTAACGGGTTATTCAGATGGAAGCCATACAGGAAAGATTGGTCGACTACTTCTCCCGCATCATGCCGCTGACCGACGCCGAGGCGGCCGCCATCAGAGCCAGCATGTGCGTCAAGCCGTTTCCCAAAGGCACGGTGCTCCTACGGGAAGGGCAGGTTTCGACGGAATGCTACTTCGTGCTGGAAGGCTGCGTCCGGCAGTACTACCTGGTGGACGGCGAAGAGAAAACGACTAATTTCTTCGCGGAAAACCAATGGGTCGTCTCCGTTAATAGCTTAACGAACCAGGCGCCCGCCAACCATTATTTCGCCTGCTGCGAAGACTCCCAGCTGGTCGTGGGCACCGAGCAGAAGGAACACGACCTGTACAAGCGGTTTCCCCGGCTCGAAACCATTTCCCGCATCGTAATGGGTACTGTTTTTGGCGAGTTGCAGGAGCAGCTGGCGACCTACCTGACCGATACTCCCGAGCAGCGCTACCAGAAACTGCTCCAAGCCCGCCCTGATTTGTTTCAGCGCATCCCCCAGTACCAGCTGGCCAGCTACATCGGGGTGACGCCCGAATCGTTGAGCCGCATCCGCAAGCGCATTACGACGCCGGCCGGCCGGGTGAGCCACTTCCTGGCGGAAAAGGCAGCCCCCGGGTAAGTAGCCAGACGCCCAGGGTCACTTCAAACAAGCCCCCCGGTACGGACAGCCACACGCCCACGGCAAACCCGAACAGCTCCAGCACGGCCCCTACTGCCAGCAAGGCATAACCGGCCAGCCCCGACAGCGCAATAAAACCAGGAACCAGCTGGTGCCGGTAGAGCAGGTGGCAAAAGCCCAGACTCCCTAGGCCAAGGACTATCATGGCCAACTGATAGGCCCGAAAGCTGGCCGCCCGAGCCAGCTGCGCCAGGACTTCGAAACCAGGGGTGCTCACCCCACCGGCTTTCACGTATGCTTCGCTGAGGGTAAGCAGCGCCAGCAGGCTGATTAAGCCCCCGAGCAGCAGCACCGATTCAGCAAGTCGGGCGCTGACATACGCCAGGGCAATCCGCTTATTCAAACGGGCCAGGATTGGATGGAACAGCACGCCAATGGCCACGACGGCAATGGAATTGACCAGCACCAGCAGGGCCCCCGTGGTTACCCAATGCGTGCTGGAAGCTGCTTCGGACAGGTAGTTGGGACTGTCAAAAACCGTTGACAGGATGCTGCTTCCCGATGCGTAGGTGAGCAGGGGAAGCAGGAATAGAACTCCTAACGCGCGGCCAGTGGGGTGGGTGGGCTTCATGCAGACAACTTTTGCGGGGTGGGTTACCGGACAAAGGTTGCCACTGGCAGCAGTCTATTTTGTTGACGTTGGGTAAGATACGCGGCTACGTCGCAATAATTTGGACAGTAATTAAAAGGCTGGCAGCGCCTATTTTCAGGGCTGATTTCGTTTCTTACCTTAAGTCAATGCAGGCGAAATCGTGGCCTGGCAGCTTTGCAGCGCAATTCATCCCCAACGCAAAGCTGTATGAAATACCTCGTCTTATTAGTGCTGCTTTTCAGCGCTGCCCTCGGCCGGGCGCAACCCGCCAGCCAAACGGTGCGCGGCACCGTGCTGGACGCCGACAGCAAATCCCCGCTGCCAGGGGCCACGGTGCTCATCGTGGGCGCCCCGCTGGGGGATGGCATCGCCACCGACCAGCACGGTCATTTCCGATTCGCGCGGGTGCCGCTGGGCCGCATCAGCCTGAAGCTGCTGTCCCTGGGCTACCAGGAGCGCGTCGTTGCCAATGTGGTCGTCAATGCCGGGCAGGAGGTGGTGCTGGAGCTGTCCCTGCAGGAGCTGGCCACGCAGCTGAACGAGGTAGTGGTCAGCGCCGCGCCGGACCGGCGGAATGCCCAGAACGAAATGGTGCTGTTGAGTGCCCGCTCCATTTCCGTGGAGGAAACCAAGCGCTACGCCGGGGGCGTAAACGACCCGGCCCTGATTCTGTCCAGCTTCGCGGGCGTGACCAACAGCGCGGCGGGCAGCAACGAAGTCATCGTGCGGGGCAATTCGCCCAAGTACGTGCAGTGGCGGCTGGAAGGCACCGAGATGACCAACCCCAATCATTTTGCCGACCAGAACGCCGTGGGCGGCGGGGTCAGCGCGCTGAACAACAACCTGCTGGCGACCTCTGACTTTTACACCGGGGCGTTTGCGCCGGAGTACGGCGACGTGCTCTCGGGCGTGTACGACGTGAAGCTGCGCAAGGGTAACAACGAGCGGTTCCAGTCGATTCTGGGCGTCGGGCTTATGGGTACCGACGTGACAGTGGAGGGGCCGTTGGCGAAGGGGTACGAGGGCTCGTACCTGGCCAATTACCGCTACTCCACCATAGGCTTGCTGAGCAAGTTCGGGGTGGTCGAGCTGGAAGGCGCGGCGCCGACCTTTCAGGACGGCGCGTTCAAGGTCTTTCTGCCCACCAAACGGCTCGGCACGTTCTCCCTGTTCGGGCTGGGCGGGCGCAGCGGCATCCGCCTCGACAACATCAACCCGGGCACGTGGCAGCTTCCGACCAACGAAACGACCGATGCAACAATCCGGCGGGACTACGCCAAGGCCAGCTACCTGCTCAATGCCGGCCTGAGCCACACCCTGCCGCTGCACCCGAACGGGTACCTGAACACCACCGTGTCGTTTTCGGGCAACGGCATTGAGGAGGACATGTTCGAGTCGGATGTCCACAAACGCTACGACGACCGGGGCACCTGGCTGCGGGACTCGCTCTCGAACAAGCAGGTCAACTACCAGAGCCGCCTGGACAACCGCTCGTACCGGGCCGCGACCACGTACAACCACAAGCTCAACGCGAAAAACCGCATCCAGGTGGGCACCAAGTACGCTTACCTCCACTTTGCGTACCGGCAGGGCCTGGCCAAGAACGGCGTGTCGCTGGTGGATTTCGACGAAGGCATGGGCACGCTGCGGAACTTCGTGAGCTGGAAGCACCGCCTCAACGACCGGGTGACCGTGGTGGCGGGCGTGCACAACATGAACGTGCTCTACAACCGCAAAAGCACGCTGGAGCCCCGCCTGGCCCTGAGTTGGTTTCCGACCGAGCGCAGCACCGTGAGCGCCGGCTACGGCCTGCACAGTACTATGGAGAGCGTGCATAATTATTTCGCCAAGGTGAAGCAGCCCGATGGGTCCTACACGGAGCCGAACCAGGACCTGGACCTGCTGAAAGCGCACCATTTCGTAGCCGGCTACGAGTACCAGCTCACCCGTAACCTGCGGGTGAAGCTGGAAGGCTACTACCAGCACCTGTACAACCTGCCGGTGGAGAACCTGCCCACCAGCTCCTACGCCACCCTCAACGAAGGCGTCATCCCCCGGTACGTGGCCCTGGTGAACCGGGGCACTGGCCGCAACTACGGCGCCGAGCTGACCCTGGAGCGGCATTTCGACCGGAACTACTACTTCCTGCTCAACACCTCGCTTTTTCAGTCGACCTACCAGGCGCTGGACGGCCGGCAGCGCCACACGGCTTACGCCGACAATTACCTGGTGAACCTGCTGGCCGGCAAAGAATTCAGTGGGCTCGGCCGCAAAGACAACCAGACCTTGTCCCTGAACGCGAAGGTGTTCCTGGGCGGGGGCAAGCGCTACGTGCCCTTGCTCCGGGGAGCCAATGGACGGGTGGCGGTGGACCCGGCACGCCAGCAGTTCTGGGATGCTGCTAAAGCCTACGACCAGCAGCTGGACGACATTTACCAAGTGGTGGTATCGGCCAGCTACAAGTGGAACAAACGCCAGACCACCCACGAGCTGTTTCTCAACATCGACAACGTGACCAACAACCGCAGCCGCCTGTCGGAATACTACGACGCAGACAAACCCAACGCCACGGGCTACCAGCAGCAGTTTGGGTTGTTTCCCAACCTGATGTACCGCATCTATTTGTAGGCAAGGACGGGCTGGGCCCTGGGCCGCGAAACTGCTGGCGGAATGCCTGCGCCGTGTGCTGACATTTTTGCCCAACAAAGTGAACAAGGTGTTGCCCGGCAGCGGAATGCAGTTTGGCGCCCCGCTCAGCCAAAAGGAGGCTGCTTATGGTAGAGAGAAATAAAATCACCCCAAGCCCTGAGCAGTTACCCACCTGCTGTAGTGGGCACCGTCCACTTGTTGTTTGCCAAAACCACCCTTTTTATAAGCTTCGGCGTGCCTGTGAAAAGTGAACGAACCCATCTTCACCTTTCCAGCCATGCCCGAAAGGCGGGCACCCGTTCGCGGCTCACCAGCACGTCGCCCTCAGCAGGCCCTGGCGTCAGCACGGTCTTCAAGCGGCTGTTGGAGAAATGGATGATTTCCTGGATGGCCTGCTGGTGCACCAAATAGGCGCGGTTGAGGCGGAAAAACTCCCGCGGGTCCACGAGCTTTTCCAGTTGTTCAAGGGTGTGGTCGATGACGTAGCGGCGGTTTTCGTGCGTGTGCAGCAACGTGATGCCGTCCGAGCTGGAGAAATAACGGATGGTTTCCACCGGCACCACCTTGAGGTATTCCCCCACTTTGACGACGAATTGTTGCTTATACACGGCGGCTTGCCGGAGCTGCTGCACCACCTCGGCGAGCAGGGCGGCGTCGAGGGCCGGCGGGGAGCCCGGGCCGTGGCGCAGCCGCTGCAACTTGGCCAGCGCCGCCCGCAGCTCGCCTTCGGCCACAGGCTTGAGCAGGTAGTCAATGCTGTTGACTTTAAACGCGCGCAGGGCATAGGCGTCGTAGGCCGTGGTGAAAATCACGGGGCATTGCACGTCCAGCTGCTCGAAAAGCTCAAAACTCAGGCCATCGGACAGGTGAATGTCCAGAAACAGCACGTCGGGCGGCGCTACATTTTGCAGCAGCACCACGGCGGACTCCACCGAATCGGCGGTGGCCACGACGTCCACTGGGGGGCTTTGGCGGCGCAGCAGGTCGCGCAGGTGGCGGACCGACAGCTGTTCGTCTTCGATGATAATGGCCCGCATAGGCTGAGATTAAAGCGACTTGGTGGTCAGTACACGGCTTAGGGCATAATTAAAAATGAAGAATTAAAAAACAAACCACCAGATTTTTAATTTTTAATTCTTCATTTTTAATTCAATACATCTGGTTCGAAACCGCGCTAAGCAAGTTCCAGCAGGGGCAAGTGAACCACGAAAGCCATTGCGGTGTGCTCCACCACCACCGGCTCGGCCGTGAGGTGGGCGTAGCGGGCCCGCAGGTTGGGCAGGCCGATGCCCAGCGAATCGCCCGGGCCGAGCCGGCGCGGGCGCAGGGTGTTGCGCACGGTGATGCGCCGGGCCGCCGCATCGACGGCAATGTGCAGGTGCAGGGGCTTGCTCACGCTGGCGGCGTTGTGCTTCAGGGCGTTTTCCAGCAGCAGCTGCAGGCACAGCGGCGGCACGGCCAAGCGGGCGGGCACCTCGGCGGCGGCGGGGAGCGTGATGTGCAGGGCCTCGCCGTGCCGGATGCGCTGCAAAAACACGTAGGATTGGGCAAAGGCCAGCTCCTCGGCCAGGGGCACGATTTCGCGCTGGCGCACCTCCAGCACGTAGCGGTACACCTGCGAAAGCTGGCCGATGAAGCCCACGGCCAACTCGGGCTCTTCTTTCACCAGCGCCGTCAGGGCACTCAGGGCATTGAAGAGGAAGTGTGGGTCGAGCTGCTGGCGCAGCGCGGCGGCTTCGGCCTGGGCCATTTCCTTTTCGGCCTGGGCCATTTCCTTTTCCAGCCGCTCGTTGCGCACCAGGGCGGCGCGCCAGCCGAGCAGAAACGAGCGGCTATGCGAAAACATGGACATCAGCGCCGTGATGACCAGGGGCACCCCGTAGTTGGGCAAGTAGGGCGCCGTAAACAGCACCCGCAGGCTGTGCCCCCGGTAAGCGGCCAGGCCCAGGTGCACCAGCACGGTGAGCACCAGCGCGCCCCCCAGCGAAACCAGCAGCGTGAGCGCCAGCCGCTGGCCCGGGGCCTGCTTCCAGGTCACGTACCGGTCGAGCCAGGTCACTGAATACCCGCTGGTCAGCCACAGCCCCACGGTGTAAAGGC
>Ga0326733_1000223_pt1 | contig 17917 bp, 16 predicted proteins | sample 14_GP2_308_FD_207946 | JGI IMG/M metagenome (GOLD analysis project Ga0326733, IMG submission 207946) | Glacier ice microbial communities from Ngari, Tibet, China - 14_GP2_30.8 | ecosystem: Environmental > Aquatic > Freshwater > Ice > Glacier | place: China: Ngari, Tibet | collected 2018-07-17 | reverse complement strand
CCGCGGCTTCCTCGCCCGCCACGAAGTGTCAGATTCTCGTGAGACATGAACTGTCAGCAACGTCCTGAGACATCACACCCACCCAAAGGCGACACAAGCGGGCAATTCGCGGCATTGTCAGCAGTCAGGCGGCGATCGGTCAGTCACGGGACCGAGTGCCCCCGCCCGCAGTGCGGGACGGGTCAGCGGGCGGCGTTTGCCGCGCCGAGCTCCTCGGCCACGAGGAACGCGAGCTCAAGCGACTGCATGTGGTTGAGGCGTGGGTCGCAGAGCGACTCGTACCGGGTGGCCAGCGTCGCCTCGTCGATCTGCTCGGAGCCGCCGAGGCACTCCGTCACGTCGTCGCCGGTGAGTTCGATGTGGATGCCGCCGGGGTGGGTTCCCGCGGCCCGGTGCGACTCGAAGAAGCCCTTGACCTCATCGACGACGTCATCGAACCGGCGGGTCTTGTAGCCGGTCGGCGTGGTCATGCCGTTGCCGTGCATCGGGTCGGAGACCCACAGCGGGGTCGCATCGAAGCTCTTGATCGCCTCGAGCAGCGGCGGCAGCGCATCCCGCACCTTGCCGGCACCCATCCGGGCGATGAAGGTCAGGCGGCCCGGCTCGCGATCGGGGTCAAGCTTGTCGATGAGGCGTTCCATATCGTCCGGCGAGGTCGACGGGCCGAGTTTCACGCCGATCGGGTTGCGCACGCGGGAGAAGTAGTCGACGTGGGCGCCGTCGAGGTCGCGAGTGCGCTCGCCGATCCAAAGGAAGTGCGCCGACGTATTTACCGGGGTTCCGGTGCGGGAGTCGATGCGCGTCATGGGGCGCTCGTAGTCCATCAGCAGACCCTCGTGTGCGGTGAAGAACTCGACGCGCTTGAGCTCGTCGAAGTCGGCTCCCGCCGCCTCCATGAACTTGATGGCGCGGTCGATGTCGCGGGCCATCAGCTCGTAACGTGCGTTGGCGGGGTTGCGTGCGAAGCCCTGGTTCCAGCTGTGCACCTGGCGCAGGTCGGCGAATCCGCCCTGCGTGAAGGCGCGGACCAGATTCAGCGTCGACGCCGCCGTGTGGTAGCCCTTCACAAGCCGGCGGGGATCGGCCTGGCGGGACTCGGGGGTGAAGTCGTAGCCGTTGACGATGTCGCCGCGGTAGGCCGGAAGGGTCACGTCGCCGCGGGTCTCGTTGTTGCTCGACCTGGGCTTGGCGAACTGACCGGCCATGCGGCCCATCTTGACCACCGGCGTGGATGCGCCGTAGGTCAGCACGACCGCCATCTGCAGGATCGTCTTGACCCGGTTGCGGATCTGCTCGGCCGTGGCGCCCGCGAAGGTCTCGGCGCAGTCACCGCCCTGCAGCACGAACGCCTTGCCCGATGCGGCGCTCGCGAGGCGGGCGCGGAGGATGTCGACCTCGCCTGCGAAGACGAGGGGAGGCAGGGTCGCGATCTCGGCGGATGCCGCACCGACCGCGTCGGCGTCAGGCCATTCCGGCTGCTGCTTGATGGGGAGGGTCCGCCAATAGTCGAGGCCGGCCACCACGGTGGGGTCGGGGAGAACGACTGTATCTTCGGTCGGATGAACCACGTGAATTCCTCATTGCTGCTGTGAACGCGAGGCGACTTACCCGCGAGAGTGCCGAAGCACCCCGTCTACCTTATTCGCTTAGCGGGAGAGTGACGCGCGCTTCTCCTTGACCGACGTGGCGTACACGTCGAGATACTCCTGGCCGCTGAGCCGCGACAACTCGTACATGATCTCGTCGGTGATGGAGCGCAGAATGAAACGGTCGCCCTCCATGCCATGGAAGCGCGAGAAGTCGAGCGGCTCTCCGATGACCATCCCGATTCGGCGCACCTTCGGCAGGCGCTTGCCGATCGGCATGACCTTCTCGGTGTCGATCATCGCCACCGGAATGACGGGCACGTTGCCCTCGAGAATCATTCGCGCGACGCCCGTGCGGCCGCGGTACAGCTTCGCGTCGGGGCTTCGCGTGCCCTCCGGGTAGATGCCGAGCACCTCGCCGCGTTCGAGGACCCCGAGCCCGGTCTGCAGCGATGCCTCGGATGCCTTGCCCCCCGAGCGATCGATGGGCAGCATCCCCGCCGACTTCATAAACGTCTTGATGATCCAGCCCTTGAAGCCGGTGCCGGTGTAGTAGTCGCTCTTGGCGAGGAAGCTCACCTGGCGGTCGATGAGGAGAGGGAGGAACACCGAGTCGATGAACGACAGGTGGTTGCTCGCGAGGATCACACCGCCCGTCTTCGGGATGTGCTCGTGACCGGTGACCCAGGGTCGGAACGCGGTGCGCAGTATCGGACCGACGATCAGGTTCTTCATGAACCAGTAGAACATTCGACCTGCCTTCGTTGGACCGTGCCAGCATAACCCGCGCCACGGGGACGGACGCCCGATGGCGCCTCACTCGTGTCGGCTCAGCGCAAGGAGAGGTGAACCCGCGCCAGGTCCGCGGCACCGACGACCCCGGCGTCGTTGACGAGCTCGGCGATGACGAACTCCGGTTCCGGGTGATAGCCGCGGGCAGGCAGGTGCGCCAGGTACGCCTCCCGCACCGGGTCCAGGAGCAGGTCGCCGGCGACCGACACCCCTCCGCCGAAGACGAACAGTTGCGGGTCGAGCACGGCGCTGAGCGAGGCGCAGGCCTGGCCGAGCCAGTGGCCGAGTTCACGCAGCGCGGCCAGGGCGCCGGGATCGTTCTCGATGAGGAGCGCGCTGATGTCGTGACCGGTCAGCGTCCCCTTCGCATCGCGCACCCGTGAGAGCGCCTGCCCGATTCCCCCGACATCGGCGATGGCATTGGCCATGCGGAGCAGGGCGCGCCCGGAGCCGTACTGCTCGATGCATCCCCGCGCCCCGCAACCGCAGGGCAGACCGTCCGGGACGACCCGCATGTGGCCGAGCTCAGCCCCGGCGCCGAAGCCGCCCCGGAACAACTGGTCGCGGGTGACGATGGCCCCGCCGACTCCCGTTCCGATCGTCAGCATCGTCATGTCGCTGACCAGCCTGCCAGCGCCGAAGCGGAACTCAGCCCATCCGGCAGCGTTGGCGTCATTGTCGATCGTGATGTCGAGGTCGAGACGCTCGACGAGCCGGTCGCGCAGCGGCTCGCCCCGCCACGGGATGTTGGGGGTGTAGTAGACGGTCGACTGCGCGGCGTCGATAAACCCCGGCGCGGCGACACCCGCGGCGCCGATGTCGCGACCGGCGGCGAGAGACTCGATCATGGCCACGACCGCGTCGACGATGGCCTCCGAGTCGCCCGCCTCGGTCGCGACCCGCTCCTCGGCGACGATCTCGCCCAGCTCGGTCACCACCGCGCCCGCGATCTTCGTTCCGCCGATGTCAATCCCGATCGCGTCCACGCGTGTCACCTCTCTTGAGCGCTCCGGCTCGATTGCTGAGACTCCGCCACGACCGGGGAGCGCCAACTAGAGTTTAGGGATGGGCATTCCACCCACCGAGACGATTGCCGGAATTACGCATCCGGTAGACTAATCGTCACTTGCCCCGTCGGTGCCAAAGGAGTTGCCGTGAAGACCAAAGACGTACCCGCACTAGTTCCAGCAGACCCGGATGCCAACGCGACAGATCTACTGGTCGACCGGGTTCGAGACACCCCCGAACTCCCGATCTTCGCGCTGCCCTCGCCCGGCGGCACCTGGACCGACGTCACCGCGGCGGAGTTCCACCGGCAGGTCGTCGCCCTGGCCAAGGGACTCGTCGCGTCCGGTGTCCAGCCGGGCGACAAGATCGGCCTGATGTGCAAGACCCGCTACGAGTGGACGCTCATCGACTTCGCCACCTGGTTCGCCGGCGCGCTGCTCGTTCCCGTCTACGAGACGTCGGCCCCTAGCCAGCTGCTGTGGTACCTGAGCGACTCCGGCGCCACCGGCATGATTACCGAGACCCCGGATCACTTCGCCCGGTTCGACGAGATCCGCGCGGACCTGCCGCTCGTCTCCCGCGTCTGGCAGATCGACCTCGGCGACCTCGACAAGCTCGTCGCCAAGGGAGTCGATGTTCCTGACGAGGAGATCGAGCGACGCCGCCAGATCGCCAAGGGCTCGGATGTCGCCACGCTGATCTACACCTCCGGCACAACTGGCCGGCCGAAGGGCTGCATCCTCACCCACTCGAACTTCGTCGAGCTGTCCCGTAACGCCCAGAAGGCGGTGCCCGAGGTCGTCCACCCCGGCTCCACCACCCTGCTGTTCATCACCACCGCTCACGTCTTCGCCCGCTACATCTCGCTGCTGTGCGTGCACGGGGGAGTGAAGGTCGGTCACCAGCCGGACACCAAGCAGCTCCTCCCCTCACTCGCCACCTTCAAGCCGACCTTCCTGCTCGCGGTCCCCCGCGTGTTCGAGAAGGTCTACAACTCGTCAGAGCAGAAGGCGGAGGCCGGAGGCAAGGGCAAGATCTTCCGCGCCGCCGCCGATGTCGCCGTGGCGCACTCGAAGGCGCTGGATGCCGGAAGCGTGCCGCTCGGACTCAAGGTCAAGTTCGCCCTCTTCGACCGGCTCGTCTATTCGAAGATCCGCGCCGCGATGGGAGGCAACGTCAAGTACGCGGTGTCCGGATCGGCTCCCCTTGGCCTGCGTCTCGGGCACTTCTACCGCAGCCTCGGCATCACGATCCTCGAGGGCTACGGCCTCACCGAGACCACGGCGCCCGTGTCGATCAACCGGGTCGACGGCTTCAAGATCGGCAAGGTCGGCCCGCCCCTGCCCGGCGTATCCGTGCGCATCACCGACGATGGCGAGATCCAGGTGAAGGGCGTGAACATCTTCGCCGGGTACTGGAAGAACGACGAGGCGACCAACGACGTCTTCGACGATGGCTGGTTCAAGACCGGCGACATCGGCGAGATCGACGAGGACGGCTACCTGCAGATCACCGGCCGCAAGAAGGAGATCATCGTGACCGCCGGTGGCAAGAACGTCGCCCCCGCTGCGCTCGAGGACCCGATCCGCGCGAACCCGATCATCAGCCAGGTCATTGTGGTCGGAGAGCAGAAGCCGTTCATCGCTGCCCTCATCACCCTCGACGAGGAGATGCTCCCTGTCTGGCTGAAGAACAACGACGAGGACGGCAGCCAGTCAATCGCGGCTGCCGCGAAGAACCCGAAGGTGCTCGCCGAGATCCAGCGCGCGGTTGACGCGGCAAACGCCAACGTCTCTCGCGCGGAGTCCATCCGCAAGTTCACGGTGCTCGAGCACGACCTCACCGAGGCGAGCGGCTACCTCACCCCGAAGCTCAGCATCAAGCGGGACCTCATCGTCAAGGACTACACGCCCGTGATCGAGGACATGTACGCCGGACATCCCGCGACAGAGGGAACCTCACTGGTCGGCTGAGGCCGCACCGGGCCGGCGAACAACGCCGGATCCGCGAGTCGGCTGGTTCAGAACCAGTCTGATTCGCGGATGTGGCGCATCGCCTCGCGCTTGGTCTGCTTGTCGAGGCCGTCGATGTAGAGCTTGCCGTCGAGGTGGTCTGCCTCGTGCTGCAGCGCCTGCGCCATGAGCCCTTCGCCCTGGAGCTCGATCGCCGTGCCATCGAGGTCGATTCCCTCGACGCGCGCGAACGGGTAGCGCAGCCGCGGGAAGAAGAACCCGGGCACGGAGAGGCAGCCCTCCTCGACAAGTTCCGGCTCCCCGCGCAGTTCGACGACGACCGGGTTGATGATGTACCCGATCTCCCCGTCGACGTTGTAGCTGAATGCTCGGAGGCTGACGCCGATCTGGCAGGCGGCAACGCCCGCCCTCCCCGGCACCTTCACGCTGTCGAGAAGATCGTCAATGAGCCCGCGCACGGCACGGTCGCCGGGCGTCACCGGGTCGGACACGGTCTTGAGCACCGGATCGCCGAAGATCCGGATCTGCCTTTGCGTCATGCGCGCCGTCAGTCCGCGCGCACGGCGGGGAGGCCGTCCACCACGAGGGCAGCGAGCTCCCTCGCGGCGCTCTTGGTGAGGGGCTTGAGGTCTTTGTAGTTCACGACCGAGCCGGCCGCGAGCTGAGGGTCGTACGGGATCCGCACGATCTCGCGAACCCGCGAGCGGAAGTGAGCTTCGATTTCGTCGAGGTTCACGAGGTTCGTGCCCTGGGTCGCCGTGTTCAGCGCCACGATGGCGTTGCGGACGAGATCGCCGTACCCGTTGGCCTCGAGCCAGGTGAGGGTCTCGGATGCCAGCCGCGCCTCGTCGACGCTGCCGCCGGAGACGATGACCACGGAGTCGGCGCGCTGCAGAGTCGCGCGCATGACCGAGTGCACGATTCCGGTGCCGCAGTCGGTCAGCGCGATCGAGTAGAACCGGGCGCAGAGGTCGGCGACGACGTTGTAGTCGTCCTCGTCGAAGGCCTCCGAGAGCAACGGATCGGTGTCGGATGCGAGGATGTCGAGCCGCGTCTCATCGCGGGAGACCAGATGGGTGAAGTCGCTGAAGCTTGAGACCGAGGCCGCCTTCGTGACGACGTCGCGCACAGTCGACCTGGTCTGCTTGTTGACCCGCTCGGACAGGGTTCCCCTGTCGGGGTTCGCGTCGATCGCGATAATGCGGTCCTCGCGCACGTCGGCCAGCGCCATTCCGAGCAGGGTCGTCACCGTCGTCTTGCCGACTCCCCCCTTGCGCGTGAGCACCGGCACGAACCGGGTGCCACCGTCGAATTCCTTGTGGATGCGCGCGTCGATCTCCTTGCGGTAGATCACGGCGGCGGAGTCGCCGAGGTTGACGGTGCCGAAGGTGACGGTGTGCACGAACGACGGCCAGCGACCCTCGGGAGGGACACCGGCCCTGCGGCGGCCGCCGAGCAGCCGCTCCGCAGTGAGCATCGCAGCCGGCTCGGGGCCGTCGGTGATGTCGCCGCGCAGCTGACTCCTCCGGCTGTAGGTGCCGTCCGGGTCGCCGGCGCCGATCGAGTCGACGGGCTGCACCAAGTCCACGGGCTGCGGCAGGAGCGGGACGGACATTGTGGTCGAGGTGATCGCGACCTCGCCCGGGTTCACGGCGACCTCGTCGATCGCGACCGCGACCTCGTCCTCTGGCATCGAGTGCACGGGGGCGGGCAGCGACACGTCGATCGTCAGGCTCTCGGGCAGGCCGTCGGCGAGATCCCGTCCACCGTCCCCGAGTTCGCCGACGAGTTCGTCGTCGACCCGCTGCTCGTTCTCGGGAGCGTCGTCGGCGCGCCGCCCGCGGTCGTGCTCGGTTCTGTCAGTCAACTGCCCATCACCTTTCAAAGAAAACCGGACGTGCCAGCTTACCCGCAGCCCGCGGGGCGAGGGACTGGCCGGCGATTGCGATCAAGATGGAGTGATCTCGACCAGGAGGTCGCCGACGTCGACCTGCTGCGTCGGCGGGATGGCAAGTCTCGAGACGATGCCGGAGACGGTCGCGGTGATCGCGGCCTCCATCTTCATCGCTTCGATCGACGCGACGCCCTGCCCGGCCTCGACGACATCCCCCTCGGCGACCTGCAGTGTCACGACTCCGGAGAAGGGGGCGGCGACGTGCCCTGGCGTGGCGGGGTCGGCCTTCTCTGCCGCCTTCGTCTCGACCCGGATGCCGCGATCGCGCACGAAGACCGGGCGGAGCTGGCCGTTGAGCGTCGTCATGACCGTGCGCATTCCCTTGTCGTCGGCGTCGCCAATCGCCTCGAGGCCCACGAACAGGCTGACGCCGCGGCTCATCTCGACAATGTGCTCCTGCCCCTGGCGGAGCCCGTACAGGTAGTCCGCGGTGTCGACCGACGACAGGTCGCCGTACTCCTCGCGGACCTGTTCGAATGCCTTCGCCGGAGCGGGGAACAGCAGTCGATTGAGGGTCGCGCGACGGCGGGCGCTGTCACCGGCGAGCGTGTCGCGGTCCTCCGCGCTGATCTCGGTCACCCCGATCTTGACCGAGCGGCCCGCGAGCACCTTGCTGCGGAATGGCTCCGGCCAGCCGCCAGGCAGGTCGCCGAGCTCCCCCGCCATGAACCCGATCACCGAGTCGGGGATGTCGTACTTGTCGGGGTTCTGCTCGAAGTCGTCCGGGTCGGCATTGGCCGCCGCGAGGGCGAGCGCGAGGTCGCCGACGACCTTCGACGACGGGGTCACTTTCGGCGGGCGCCCGAGTATCCGGTTCGCCGCCGCATAGAGATCCTCGACCTTCTCAAACTGGTCGGCGAGTCCTAGTGCGATCGCCTGCTGGCGCAGGTTGGAGAGCTGGCCGCCCGGAATCTCATGGCGGTAGACGCGGCCGGTCGGCCCGGCGAGGCCCGATTCGAAGGGCTTGTAGACGTGGCGCACGGCCTCCCAGTAGGGCTCGAGGTCGGACACGGCGTCGAGCGAGAGGCCCGTGTCCCGCTCGGTGTGCGCGAGAGCGGCGACGAGGGCGGATGCGGACGGCTGGCTCGTCGTGCCTGCCATCGGCGCACTCGCGACGTCCACGGCATCCGCCCCGGCGCGGCTGGCCGCCAGAAGGGTTGCCAGCTGGCCGCCTGCGGTGTCGTGGGTGTGCACGTGCACCGGGAGGTCGAACCGGGCGCGCAGCGCCGTGACGAGCTTCTCAGCGGCTCCCGCGCGCAGCAGTCCGGCCATGTCCTTGATCGCGATGATGTGGGCGCCGGCCTCGACGATCTGTTCGGCGAGGGCGAGGTAGTAGTCGAGCGTGTAGAGCTTCTCCGCCGGGTCGAGCAGATCTCCGGTGTAACACACCGCGACCTCGGCGACCGCGTGCCCGGTCTCGAGCACCGACTCGATCGCCGGTCGCATCTGCGACACATCGTTGAGCGCGTCGAAGATGCGGAAAATGTCGACGCCGGTCGACGCCGCCTCCCGCACGAACGCGTCGGTCACCTCGGTAGGGTACGGCGTGTAGCCCACCGTGTTGCGCCCGCGGAGCAGCATCTGGATCGCGATGTTCGGCAGTGCCTCGCGCATCGAGCCGAGGCGCTCCCAGGGGTCCTCCCCAAGGAAGCGGAGCGCGACGTCGTAGGTCGCGCCTCCCCACGCCTCGATCGAGAGCAGCTGCGGGGTGAGCCGGGCGACGTGCGGGATCACCGCGGTGAGGTCGCGCGTGCGCACCCTCGTCGCGAGCAGGGACTGGTGCGCGTCGCGGAACGTCGTGTCGGTCACCGCGAGCGCCGTCTGCGCGCGCAGCGCGGCGGCGAAGCCGGTCGGGCCGAGCTCGAGCAGCCGCTGCCGGGAGCCGGCGGGCGGGGCGACGGTGAGGTCCACCGTCGGCAGCTTGAGAGCGGGGTTGATCGTGCCTGCGCCGTCGCCGTTCGGCTGGTTCACCGTCACGTCGGCGAGCCAGCTGAGGATCTTGGTCCCGCGGTCCTTGGACTGGTTCGAATTGACGAGGCCGGGGCGCTCGTCGATGAAGGAGGTGCTGAGGTCGCCGGCGTTGAAGTCGGGATCGTCGAGCACCGCCTGCAGGAACGGAATGTTGGTGGCGACGCCGCGAATGCGGAATTCGGCGAGACCCCGTCGGGCCCGCGCGATCGCTGCGGGGAAGTCCCGGCCGCGGCAGGTCATCTTGACGAGCATCGAGTCGAAGTGCGGGCTGATCTGCGTGCCGGGGTTGATGGTTCCACCGTCGAGCCGGATGCCGCCGCCGCCGGGCGAGCGGTAGGTCGTGAGCTTGCCCGTGTCGGGGCGGAATCCCGCCGTCGGGTCTTCCGTCGTGATCCGGCACTGGAGCGCCGCACCGTGCAGGCGCAGGTTCTCCTGGTTCAGCCCGAGCTCGCGCAGCGACTGGCCGTAGGCAATGCGCATCTGGCTCTGGACGAGGTCGACATCGGTGACCTCCTCGGTCACAGTGTGCTCGACCTGGATGCGCGGGTTCATCTCGATGAACACGTGCTGTCCCTTGCGCTCGCCCGCGGTATCGAGCAGGAACTCGACGGTGCCGGCGTTGACGTAGCCGATTGACTTGGCGAACGCGATCGCGTCCCGGTACATGGCCTGGCGGGTGTCCTCGTCGAGGTTCGGCGCCGGGGCGATTTCGACGACCTTCTGGTGGCGCCGCTGCACCGAGCAGTCGCGCTCAAACAGGTGCACCGTGTCGCCGGTCGAGTCGGCGAGGATCTGCACCTCGATGTGCCGCGGCCGCACGACGGCCTGCTCGAGGAACATGGTCGGGTCGCCGAAGGCGCTGTCGGCCTCGCGCATCGCCTCGACCAGGGCCGCTCTGAGGTCCGCCTTCGTCTCGACCCGCCGCATCCCGCGTCCGCCTCCGCCGGCGACCGCCTTGGCGAAAATGGGAAAGCCGATGGCGTCGGCTCCGGCGAGGAGTTCGTCGAGGTCGCGCGACGCGGAAGTCGACTTCAGCACCGGAACACCCGCGGCGATCGCGTGTTCCTTTGCGGTGACCTTGTTGCCGGCCATCTCGAGCACCTTCTGGCCAGGCCCGATGAACGTGATGCCCGCGGCAGCGGCCGCCTCTGCGAGTTCGGGGTTCTCCGAAAGGAAGCCGTAGCCGGGGTAAATGGCGTCGGCACCGCACTCAACGGCGACGCGCACGATCTCCGCTACGTCGAGGTAGGCGCGCACCGGGTGGCCCCGTTCGCCGATCTGGTACGCCTCGTCTGCCTTGAGACGATGCAGGGAGTTTCGATCCTCGTAAGGGAAGACGGCCACCGTCGCAGCACCCAATTCGTAGGCGGCGCGGAAGGCGCGAATGGCGATTTCGCCACGGTTCGCTACCAGGATCTTGGTGAACATGAAGCCCCTTACGGATTCGTCAGCATCGGTAATCGACGTTTAGGTGCTTTCAGACTAGTGAAGGTATCGTTTCGTGTTGTGCATGTACTCAGCGTGAGCTCCCTCAAGGGAGGAGTGGGAAAGACCACTGTGACCCTTGGGCTCGCCTCGGCGGCCTTCGCGAAGGGCCTCCGCACCCTCGTCGTTGATCTCGACCCGCAGTCGGATGTGTCGACCGGAATGGACATCAACGTTGCCGGTCACCTGAATGTTGCCGACGTTCTCGCCTCTCCGAAGGAAAAGATCGTGCGTTCCGCGATCGCTCCGAGCGGGTGGACGCGCGGCCGCCCAGGCAAGATCGACGTGATGATCGGATCTCCGTCGTCCATCAATTTCGACGGACCGCATCCCAGCATCCGCGAAATCTGGAAGCTCGAGGAGGCGCTCGCCAACGTCGAGTCCGATTACGACCTCGTGCTCATCGACTGTCCTCCGTCGCTCAACGCCCTGACCCGCACCGCGTGGGCCGCAAGTGACCGCGTCGCGGTTGTCACCGAGCCCGGCCTGTTCTCGGTCGCCGCCGCCGATCGCGCTCTGCGCGCCATCGAGGAGATCCGCCGCGGCCTCTCCCCCAGACTTCAGCCGCTCGGCATCATCGTGAACCGCGCCCGTGTGCAGTCCCTCGAGCACCAGTTCCGGATCAAGGAGCTGCGAGACATGTTCGGCCCGCTCGTGCTCAGCCCCCAGCTGCCCGAGCGCACCTCGCTGCAGCAGGCCCAGGGGGCGGCAAAGCCGCTGCACATGTGGCCGGGCGAGAGCGCCCAGGAGATGGCGCGCAATTTCGATCAGCTGCTTCTGCGCGTGATGCGCACCGCGAAGATGGAAGACCCGGCCGGAGTCGCTGTCCCCTAACCGGCCAGTTCACGCGGGTCAGTTCACGCGGGTCAGTTCACGCATGCCTGTGTGCGCTGGACGATAGGCGGGGCGCAGAGCTCTTGCGCGGTTGGCGTCAGCTTGCGCGGGTGGCGCGACGGGCGGCGAGTTCGTCCGTCGCCTCTGGCTGCTGGGCATCCAGCTCGACGAGGCTGTTCTCGACCTCGCGCAGTACCTTGCCGACCGCGATGCCAAAGACTCCTTGGCCCCGGCTGACGAGGTCGATGACCTCATCGTCGGAGGTGCACAGGTAGACACTTGCGCCGTCGCTCATGAGCGTCGTCTGCGCCAGGTCGCTCACGCCGGCCTCGCGCAGCTGGTTCACGGCCGTGCGGATCTGCTGCAGGGATATTCCGGTGTCGAGAAGACGCTTCACAAGCTTGAGCACGAGAATGTCGCGAAAACCGTAGAGGCGCTGTGAGCCGGAGCCGGCCGCGCCGCGCACGGTGGGCTCGACGAGCTCCGTTCGTGCCCAGTAATCTAGCTGGCGATAGCTGATGCCCGCCGCACGGGCGGCGACTGCGCCGCGGTATCCGGAGCTGGCGTCCAAGTCGGGAAGGCCGTCCGTGAACAGGAGCCCGAGATCGTAGCGAGACTCTTCGCTCCGGCTGCTGACTTCACTCATGCGATTGCCTTCTGCCCTTCGGCATGCTTGCGACGTGCTGTGCTAGCCGGATTGCCAGCAGATTCAACGCTACCGAGCGCCGCCCGCTCGGGCAACGACATTCGATGAAAACCCTCGGCGTGTCGACCGATGGGCTGGATCAGCCTAGCGATCAAGACGACCAAGGGCCGAGCGGATAAGACTGGAACGCACGATTTCGAGCTGGCCGGCGATCTCGCGCGCGAGTTCCACTGCCTTGGCCCGGCTCGATGCGTCTTTGCGTCGGGTGACCGGCATCAGGGCGTTCTCGATCAGCCCGAGCTCTCGCTCCGCGGCGGCTCGGAAGGTGCGCAGGTGCCTCGGCTCGATGCCCGACTTCTGCAGTTCGACGAGCGACCTCAGTACGGCCACCACGTCGTCGCCGTAGAACTCCGCGGGCACGATCAGCGACGACGACACCGCGTCGTTAAGCAGCTGGGGTGTCGCTCCCGCCTCTCGGATGAGCGCATCGCGGCCGAGTCGTCGCTGGGTTGAGAGCATCGACGGCGCCGTGACAGCTCCACCAGGCAGTTCGGGCTCGCGACCGGCGTCCAGGTCGTCGAGGTAGCCCTTGATGACCTTGAGCGGCAGGTAGTGCTCGCGCTGCATCGTGAGCACGAAGCGGAGCCTGTCGAGGTCGGAGGGTGAGAACTTGCGGTAGCCCGACTCGGTGCGTGCGGGGCAGATGAGCTTGCGTTCCTCGAGGAACCGAAGCTTCGAGGGGGTAAGGTCGGGAAAGTCGACCGTCAACCGCGCGAGTACCTGCCCGATGCTCAGCAGAGTAGTCGGGCCGGGCACGCGTGCCTGGCCTGCGGGTACCGCCACTACTTGCTCGCCAGGTGGGCCAGATCGACGCGGGACGCGTAGAAGGTCAGCCGGAACTTGCCGATCTGCACCTCCGCGCCGTCCTTGAGCACTGAGGAGTCGATGCGCACGCCATCGAGGTAGGTGCCGTTGAGCGAACCGAGGTCCTTGAGCTCGAACGACGTGCCCTGGCGGAGGAATTCGGTGTGACGCCTCGACACCGTGACGTCGTCGAGGAAGATGTCGGCATTGGAATGCCGGCCTACTGTCGTGATGTCCGAGTCGAGCAGGAATCGGGCGCCCGCGTTGGGGCCCCTGCGCACGACGAGCAACGCTGACCCGGAAGGCAACGCGGCGATCGCCTCCTGCTCCTCGGCAGACACCTCGCCGCCGAGCGCCGCGAGCTGTGCCGCGAACTCGTTGGTGAAATGTATCGTCGTGTCTGTCTCGCGAGGCGCGTTCTCGTCGGCCTTGCCGTTGTGCTCAAAATAGGCCACCGTGAACCTCCCTAGGGTCCCAGCGTATCTGATGCCGGGGGCTCCTCTGGCAGAGGAATCCGAACGACCCGGATGGTCTCGCGGAGGTAGATGATTCCCGCCCACCAATAGAGGAACGCTCCCCAGATCGCGAAGGCCCATCCGATGGGATCGGTCACGAAGCTCACAGCGGGGAACGCCTGTCCGATCATGATGATCGGCAGCGCGTAGAAGAGGCAGAATGTCGCCACCTTGCCCAGGTGGTGGACCGGCAGTGGGCCGTACCGGTGGCTCGCGAGGACGACCCCGAGAACGACCAGCACGACATCGCGGCCGACGATCGCCAGCACGAGCCACCACGGCACGATCTGCTGGATCGCGAGCCCGATCAGGGTCGCGAAGATGAAGAGCCGGTCCGCCGCCGGGTCGAGCAACTGCCCAAGTCTCGAGATCTGGTTGAACCGCCGGGCGATCACCCCGTCAAGAAAGTCGGTGACGCTCGACACCACGAGGGTCACCAGGGCGAGTATGTAGTCCCCGCCGATCAGCAGCACGAGGAACACCGGGACGAGGGCGAGGCGCACGAAACTCAGGCAGTTCGGGAGGGTGAATATCCGGGAACTGACCCCGGTTCGGTTTACGTCATCCACGGGGCGAGTCTACCGACCGTGGCAACCCCGTGCCCGGCCCGGACGGCTCTCCTACGATGAACCCGAATCCCACCGGAGGTCACTCGTGTTGTTTCTTGATCGACCCGATGCCGGGCGCCGGCTGGCGACGCGCCTGGCCGATATCGCGGGGCCCGACACCATCGTGCTCGGCCTGCCCCGCGGCGGCGTCCCCGTCGCCCTCGAGGTCGCCACCGCACTGGACGCGCCGCTCGACGTCGTGCTCGTCCGCAAGCTCGGCTCGCCCCTCAATCCGGAGTACGCGCTCGGGGCGATCGGCGCGGGCGGAGTGCGAGTCGTGGACCGCGGCGCGATGCGGGCCCTCGGCGTCACCGACCACGAACTCGAGATCATCGAGTCGCGCGAATGTGCGGAGCTCGAACGGCGCACGGCGCGCTTTCGCGGCGACCGCGGGGCGCTCGACCTCGCGGGAAAGACGGCGATCGTCGTCGACGACGGGATAGCAACCGGGTCGACAGCACGGGCGGCCTGCCGCATCGTGCGGGAGATGGGCGCCAGCCGCATCGTGCTCGCCGTCCCGGTGGCGCCACCCGACTGGATCTCGAGGATCGGCGACGCCGCCGACGACTTCGTCTGCCTCGAGACGCCGCCCCACTTCGTCGCCGTCGGGCAGTGGTACGCGGACTTCGCCCAGACTACCGACGACGAGGTCTCCGCAGCCCTTGCGACGCGCGCGTCAGCTGACCCGCCGGCGACGAGATCGGACTAGCGTTCTCGTCATGTCCTGCATCCGCTTCTCCACTCCCGCCCAGATGAAGCAACTTCGCCACATCCCGCCCAGCATGCTCACCCGCGAGCAGGCTGCATCACTGCACCCGGCACCGGCCATCACGGAGAGCAAGATCAGGCGACTGCGGCTCCTGGCACAGGACCCGAACCCGAAGATCCGGGAGAGCGTAGCGAGCAGCCACCATGCGCCCACGGATGTGCTGGCGGCGCTGGCGCGGGACGCGGACGAGGGCGTGCGCGCCTGTCTCGCCCGCAATGAGCACGTCCCCGTTGACCTGCTTCGCGGGCTGTGCGCCGATGAATCCGAGACCGTGCGTGGCTGGATCGCCGTCAACCACCGCACGCCGTCAGATGTACTCGACTCGCTGGGGCGTGACAGCAGCGAAATTATCGTCAGCCTGCTGCGCTGGCGAGAGCTGGTGTCGCAGCCCTGACCCCGCCGGCCGATACCCCCCGAAAGAGGGGCATTCTGACTTGCGCTCATGCTCTAATGTATAACCACTCGCTACAGGAATACCCGCCTGAACGCAAGTAACCCCGGAGTGCTGGACGGACCGTGGGTTTCGCAGCAACGTAGTCCTATCCACTAGCCCCACTAGTAGAAATACCCGAATAGCTCTTCGAATCGTTCCTGGTCCTCGCGGGCCACGAAGCCGCGCAGCCCTACCCAGGCAGCTTCCGGTCGTGGACCCCTGTTTTCTGGCACGATTTGCGGTCGCAACCTGTTACCCGAATGGCAGGCACAAGTGAATTTCCCATTGGCGTCCCCCGGCGTCCACGATTCCCGAAACGTCAGAGCTTCCTCTCTCGGCGGCCACGTCAGTGTGTCCGAATGACCGAGCCACGACGCGAACACATTGGGCGCGGTGCGCGCTCAGACTTGCGAGGCCCCCGACTCCGACTCGTCGAGTCGGAACCGCACAGCGTCGCGCCATCCCCGCGCAGCGCCAATCCATCGACAGCCCCGACCGGTGTCGCCGCCCCAGACTGGGCGAGCCGCTACCGGCTCCGGCTCACGGTAAGCGACACCGGCATCATCGTCGTGGCCGTGCTTGCGGCGTACGCCACGAGGTTCTGGTGGGGCGAGACCGCCGCGAGACTCGCTTCGTTTGGTCAGGGTTACTGGTGGATCACGGCGACCGTCATCGCGACGTGGGCGCTCAGCCTCGGTGTGAATCACTCCCGCGACTCGCGGGTCGTCGGCATCGGACTTGACGAGTATCGACGAGTCGTCAGCGCGAGCGTCGCCGCCTTCGGAATCCTCGCCATCATCTTTCTCATTTTCAAGGTTGACGTGGCCCGCGGGTTCTTTGTGCTCGCACTCCCCCTCGGCCTCGCCGGCCTCGCACTCAATCGGCTGCTGTGGCGCCGGTGGCTCGTGCGCCAGCGACTGGCGGGCAACTACCTCTACCGTGCAATCGTCGTGGGGGACGCGACTGACGTCGACTATGTGGTCGGCCAGATCGGCAAGCGGGGCGTCGCCCTCTACAACATCATCGGCGCCGCGGTCACAGGGGCATCCTCCGGGTCGATCACCGTCGATCGGCAGCAATTCACAATCGTCTCCGACGTGTGCGATGTCGCCGACGCGGCGGCGGAACTGCGCGTGGATGCCGTAATCGTGGCAGGCAATCCCAGCGTGGGCGACAACTTCATCCGTGACCTCGGCTGGAACCTTGAGGGGACGGCCGCAGAGCTGGTCGTCGCGTCTCAACTGACTAACGTCGCCGGGCCCCGCATCCACTTCCGCCCAGTCGACGGCCTTCCACTCATGCACGTCGAACTGCCTCAGTATGGCGGCGGCAAGCACCTGCTCAAACGCGGGGTCGATGTGGTCGCCTCGGGCGCCGCTCTCCTCCTGCTCATGCCCCTGATGCTTGTCATCGGTGTGCTCGTGCATCGCGACAGCCCGGGGCCGGTGCTGTTCCGCCAGGAGCGGGTCGGCCGGGGAGGCAAACCCTTCTCGATGCTCAAGTTCCGCTCGATGGTCGCCACGGCCGAGGACGACCTTGCGGGACTCCTCGATCGCAACCAGGGCGCCGGCGTGCTTTTCAAAATGAAGAACGACCCGCGAGTCACGCACGTCGGAGAGTTTCTCCGGAAGTACTCCCTCGATGAGCTCCCCCAGCTCTGGAACATCCTCATCGGCGAGATGAGCCTCGTCGGACCCCGCCCGCCCCTCGCGAGCGAGGTGGCTGGCTACGAGGACCATGTGCACCGGCGTCTGTATATCAAGCCCGGCCTCACCGGAATGTGGCAGGTCAACGGGCGCTCGGACCTGGACTGGGACGAGAGCGTGCGACTCGACCTCTTCTATGTCGAGAACTGGTCGCTCGCCGGGGACCTCGTCATCATGTGGCGCACCCTCAAGGTGCTACGAAATGCGGCAGGAGCCTACTGATGCCCGAATCGAGAAAAAAGATCGGCTACGCCGGCGGCGCATTCGACCTGTTCCACATCGGCCACCTCAATATCCTCAAGCACGCTCGCAGCCAGTGCGACCACCTCATCGTGGGCGTCGTCTCCGACGAGATGCTGAGACTTACTAAGGGTGTCGATCCGGTCGTCCCCCTCTCGGAGCGACTCGAGATAGTGCGTCACATCAGCTTCGTCGACGAGGCCGTCGCCGAAGTCGAACCGAACAAGATCGACACGTGGCGTGCAGTGCGCTTCGACGTCTTCTTCAAGGGCGACGACTGGCGCGGGACAGACAAGGCCGCGCTTCTCGAACGTGACTTCGCGGAGGTCGGCGTCGAGGTCGTCTACTTCCCCTACACCGTGAGCACCTCCAGCACGCAACTGCGGCGTGCCCTCCGAGCGCTGGGCTCGACCCCCGACGTCGAGCGCCACCTGCAGTCGCATCCGCACCAGGAAAGGCGAGTGTTGTCATGAGCGACCACGACTCGACAGATCAACTGCCCCGCACACGGACCACGCGTCGCATCATCGTGA
>Ga0326733_1000222_pt1 | contig 17931 bp, 17 predicted proteins | sample 14_GP2_308_FD_207946 | JGI IMG/M metagenome (GOLD analysis project Ga0326733, IMG submission 207946) | Glacier ice microbial communities from Ngari, Tibet, China - 14_GP2_30.8 | ecosystem: Environmental > Aquatic > Freshwater > Ice > Glacier | place: China: Ngari, Tibet | collected 2018-07-17 | reverse complement strand
GTATCAGCCTTATGTTATTTAGCATATAGTACTTAATTAAGCAATTTTTTGGTGACCGAAACTTTCTATCAAGTAGGCGAATAAGATTTATACCCATAATAGCATTGACAGATGTTTGCGGTAAATATAAAAGTACATGCTGTGTTTAAGCTTATTTTAACAAAGCTTAACATTTGATCAATTGCCGGAAATGGAGTTTTCTACTTATATTAATTAGATCGAATGAACTATAACAACAAGAAGTTTAAGCCGATTAGCAATACTGAAAATGGCGAAACTTCCAATGAAACAATATTTATCTACAAGCAGGCTGGTAATATATTAACTGCTGAATATAAAGGTGGAAAAATTGTAAGCGGGCACTTAATCGGTTTGGTAGATGAATGCGGAAATATTGAGATGCGTTACCACCAAGTAAACTCTAAAGGAGAATTAATGACGGGAATTTGCCACTCTAGACCTGAAATTCTTGAAAATGGTAAAATACGGTTGAACGAAACATGGGAGTGGACATCAGGTGACAAATCAAAAGGTCAATCAATAATCGAGGAGTTATAGGATTCCAGCCATTACCTCTCAAAAAACGATCTCTATTTTGCAATCTTATAATAAGGTTTAATATTATTTAAAGGAAGTTTCACAATTTTATAACGTATCTGTTAATAATAATACTTTCGGGTTGTGCGGGAACTATTAACACAATTAAACCACAAGGTCAAGACCCGGTTCGGTTTACTAAAGCTTATATAGTTTCAGCAGAAGACTCAAAATATATAAAGTTCAAATTCGGAGCTATAAGACCTTATGTGTACATCGTTTTACCAGATGATCCAGCTTAAAAACACGAAATTATTGGAAATACAGCTCAAGTAATAAAACAAGAGCTAGTTAAATATGATATCTACACAGAGATTGGCACGAGGGGGGATGTTCCGGAAGGCTTTGACTCAGTTGTTATTTATAATGACACTTGGCGATGGGATTTTAAGAAGCATCTTGATAAATTCGAAATAATATTTATCTCCCCTAATACCAACAAAGAATTAGCACGTTCCACGTATAACATTTTTAAAAATAAGGAACTGCATAATTTTCCAACACGCGAAAAGGAAATACCCAAAATGGTAAAAGAACTTCTGAATAAATAGCATAGGTATAGAGCAAAAACGCAAAAGTCGGAGGCATTTATTTGCAGATACCAGTCTTAAAAAAAGACTTTGTGAATGCTATAGATTAAATTTAAATAATTGGAAGAATCCTACAGCGAAGTCGTGGTACATTTCTCCTTTATGTGATTAACACCAGTATACTTTTAGATCGGTAGGCGATTCGATGGAAGCGGCAACTTTAGAATATTTAGGCGAATAATATTGGATTAAGGAAGTATCTACCTGACGAGGACAACTTTAAGTAACTCGCTATAACACAAATAGGAACGCTAGTCACACCACCATTAGAGGATAGTTTAACATTAATGATAATAAACCTCTTGGTGATAATCTGTTAAGCCACCAGAATCGAAGAAGAAAAATAACTCAAGAGAATGTGGAATAAAAAGCGAAGCGGTTTATGCCGCAAAAGCTCTTGAATGGTTTTTCTTCGCAGGTTATCTTTGCTGAAGCAGATTGTCATCTTCTTCTATAATTGTTTTTAGTCAATAAATTAGCAATCTGATCATTTAAACTTTTCTGTTGAATGAAAGGTGATTTTTGTCAGATTCCGCCATTCTCGCCACCATTACCAATCCCCGCCATCCTCATTTCTCTAGCGTTTTAAACCGTCTTACCTTCATGCTTTCACCTCCGGAGGTGTGAAAAGCAAGATGTATTTTTGTATACAAAAACAATCTTGCCCTTCCTTCCGGAGTCAGTCGGGACAATCAAAATCAGTCATCTGCGGAACTTGATGCCTGTAGAATTCTTGAAAAGGAGGATAGCAAAATGCCCAGGAAAAAAGCAAAGGAAGGCGCTCTATTGCAACACATAATACATGCAAGAGTTAACGATGCGAAATTCAAACAGCTTACTGAATTAGCGAAAAAAGCAACTAATGGAAGTACTAGCGATCTCTTGAGAGATATTTTAAACCGCCGGCAAATTATTGTTAAAACCGTTGATAACACATTGGCGGAATATATGCCTGAACTCATCAGGCTACGTAAAGAAATAAATGCGATTGGTACTAACATCAATCAGGTAACCCGCTATTTTAACCAATGCCCTGAAGAAACTAAGAAGATTTTTTTTGCAGCTCGTGTTGCTGGATTATTTGAAAAGTCAGCTTCAAAGAGTGGGGAAGTTTTGCTATTGATCGAAAAGCTAGGTGAACGATGGTTGCAAAAATAATTATCGGCAAACATATTCCTGGTATCATTGGGTACAATGAACATAAAGTAGAGAAAGGTGTAGCAGAACTTTTGACCGCAGAAAACTTTTTCGCTGATGCATCTAAGTTGACGTTCAGTAATAAGCTTAAACACTTTGCAGCCTTCGCAGAAAAAAACAGACGGACAAAAACCAATGCCATGCATATTTCTTTGAATTTCGACAATACAGATAAGCTTAATAACGAGCTGTTAGTTGAGATAGGCAAACGATACATGACATCCATCGGTTTTGGTGAGCAGCCATATCTTTTATATCGTCATCACGATGCGGCGCATCCCCATGTTCATATTGTAACTACTAATATTCAAAGTGACGGACAGCGGATAGATTTGCATAACATCGGTAAAAACAAATCGGAGATTGCCAGGAAGGAAATAGAAAAGGAGTATGGCTTAGTACAGGCGGAAAGCAAACAACTAACTGAAAAGCTACAACTTAGGGAGGTAGATGTTGACCAAGCGTTATATGGCAAGCATGAAACTAAACAAGCCATCTCAAATATTGTAAGGTATGTTTCTCGCAATTGGAAATATACGTCTCTCCCAGAATTGAACGCAGTTCTTCACCATTATAATGTAATTGCCGACAGAGGAGCGGAACACTCCAAAATGTTTAAAAAAAATGGCTTGGTTTATAGCCTCCTAGATAGTAATGGGCAGAAGATTGGAGTACCAATAAAAGCCAGCGGAATTTACGGGAAACCGACTTTAAGCTTTTTAGAAAGTCGGTATAAACTAAATGAAGCGTTGCGGAAACCATTTAAATTCCAATTAAAACAAGTCATTGATGAAGTATTAAAAAGCCCATCTTCTCGGGATGAATTTGAACAAAAGCTCAAGCAAAAAGGAATCAAAGTGCTGTTTCGGCAAAACGATGAGGGCAGAGTTTATGGAATTACCTTTACGGATTTTCATTCAAAATGTGTTTTTAACGGCAGTTCGCTGGGTAAAAATTATAGTGCGAAAGCTGTTATCGGTGGCTTCGTTAAAAAATCCGAAGGTAATCAACATCCTATTTTAAACAATATTGGTAACGTAATACCCACCCCAACATCGTACCACCCTGATTATAGCGAAGACAAAGTCTCCTCTTCTAATACTATTTTGAATGATTTATTAAGATCCGAGTATGAAGGAAGTGGCATCGCTTTATTTCAAAACAAGCGAAAAAAGAAGAAAAGAAAGTTGAACCTATAAAACTGTGCTTATGAATACTGGAGAAAATGAACAAGGACTTCGGAAGATTATGGATTTCACCAGACTGCTTTCCATAACAATTCTGGTTATTCACTTATACCTCTACTGTTATTTTTTTTTCAAAAACGCAGGATATACTGCTACAATAACAGACAATCTATTAGATAATATTTCCAAAATGGGAGTTTTCAGGTCGACTATTGCGGCAAAACTAAGCAGTTTACTATTGCTAATTGTTTCGCTATTTGGGGCTAAAGGGAGAAAGGATGAAGGTGCAAATTTGACAAGTTTGGCATTCTATGCAGCAGTCGGTATGATCTTGTTCATTGGTAGTGTTCTGCTTTTTGAGCTAAATATTCCTTTGAAAATGCAAGCTCCAGCCTACATGGGTATAACGTCACTAGGATATGTACTTATACTTACCAGTGGCACAAGATTTTCAAGATACCTTAAATTGAATTTGGGGAATGACGTCTTTAACAAAGAAAACGAAACCTTCCCGCAAGAAGAACGAAAACTCGAAAACGAGTATTCGATAAACTTGCCCGCTAAATATTATTTTAAAGGTAAATTGCGGAGAAGCTGGATAAATATCATCAACCCTTTTAGAGGGTTGCTCATCCTTGGAACTCCCGGTTCTGGTAAATCGTATTTCGCTATCCGGCACATAATTACACAGCACATTAAAAAGGGTTTCAGCATGTTTATTTATGACTTTAAATATGATGACTTAACGAGAATAGCTTACAACACCTTACTGAACAGCACCAATAATGCTAAATTTTATGTCATAAATTTTGAGGACTTAACACGCACACATCGCTGTAACCCACTTGATCCTAAAAGTATGACCGACATAACGGATGCAACCGAAGCGTCACGCACTATCATGATGGGCTTGAACAGGGAATGGATAAAAAAACAAGGTGATTTTTTTGTAGAGTCGCCAATCAATTTTGTAACGGCTATCATTTGGTATTTGAGAAAATACAATGACGGAGCATTTTGCACACTCCCTCACGTTATTGAATTAATGCAAGTGGAATATAAATTCCTTTTTGCCGTACTTAATCAAGAGCCTGAAATAGAAGTTTTAATAAACCCCTTCATATCCGCTTGGAAAAACGAAGCCTATGATCAGTTAGAAGGTCAGGTTGCAAGTGCTAAAATTAGCATGGCAAGGCTTTCGTCACCTTCGCTTTACTATGTTTTATCTGGAAACGATTTTACGCTGGATTTAAACAATCCCGACGAACCCAAAATTATCTGTGTGGGAAATAATCCGCAGAAGCAACAAGTGTATGGTGCAGTGTTGAGTCTATACATATCAAGGATGATCAAGCTGGTTAATCAAAAAAATAAGCAAAAATCCAGTTTAATTTTTGATGAGTTCCCTACTATTTACTTCAATCATATGGATAGTTTAATTGCCACAGCACGATCGAATAAAGTAGCAACAACCTTGGCTGTACAGGATTATAGCCAACTGAAAAAAGATTACGGCAAAGAACAGGCAGAAGTAATACTGAATGTGGTAGGCAATATAGTAGCGGGCCAAGTAACCGGCGATACTGCTAAACAGCTGTCAGAAAGATTTGGCAAAATTCAACAGAAGCGAAATAGTATTTCTATAAACAGCTCGGATACTTCACACAGCATATCTACACAACTGGATTACGCAGTCCCCGCATCCAAGATTTCCACCTTGTCATCTGGTGAGTTTGTTGGAATGGTAGCAGATGATCCACATTCAAAAATTGATTTGAAGATATTTCACAATGAAATCCAAAATGACCACGATGCCATCAAAAAAGAAGAACAACGGTTCAGAGAACTGCCTTTGATAAGGGAAATTGACAAAGATTCAATTCAAGTGAACTATTACCAAATAAAGGAAGATATTAAAAATTTAGTATCAAATGAGCTGAAATATGAGCTTGATCAGAGACAATCCTCAACTAGTGATTCTAACTCTTCTGTAGGTGGAATCAGTAAACGTAGACCATTGTAGAAAATCAAATTGTTACTTGGTGTTAAATTCATGATAAAAACCCGTTAAACTAATGTTTCTTAAGAGTTAAAAGTGGTTTGTTTTTGGCATTTATTTTGTACAGAAACTTTAAACAGGAACGCTTATAACTAGTGTTAACTATAACATAATCTAATGATTAAGGCAAGTTATCAGAATAAGTATTTGGTCGTAAATATTTTAACCGAGTCTTTCCAAACAAACCAAAGTGTTAATTATATTGTAAAGCAGGACGGCAAACGAAAAAGCAGAGTACAGGCGCTAATGGATTATTCTTTTGATATCTGCTATTTATTTGGAGAGGTTTATTTGTCTGATGATAAAAATGCCTGCGGTTTAATCCTTTACCCAGATAAAAAGCGAACCACGCTAAAATCTATTTTACTGGACGTGAAGCTGATTTTGGCATGCGTTGGTTTAAGTAATGTTAGTAAGGCTTTAAGTCGGGAATCTAAAATCAAAAATATTCAGCCAAAAGAACTTATGTATTATATCTGGTTCATAGGCGTTTACCCAGAGTTTCAAAACTCTGGTATCGGAACACAATTGTTAAGGGAAATAATTCAGGATAGTATTCATCAAAAGCGTCCAATTTATCTCGAGACCTCCACGCTTAAGAATTTACCTTGGTATGAAAAGTTCGGCTTCACAATTTATAACGTACTCGATTTAAGCTATAAGCTATTCTTCCTTAAAAAGGATTTTGCATAAACTCTTGACTAAAAGACCCTATGCTATTATTTGAAACAGAAATGCACGTGGTGACATTTATTTTCGTAGTGCTGGAAATCACCATGTTTTTCTACCAGTTTACTTATTATCTGTCTCGACCAGAAGATAAAAATAGGATGTGGTATTTAATCCTATTATTTCTGCTGATAATTTATAACATCACAGGTGGGCTTTTTCCTGATTCCAAAATGCCGCTGCCAATCATCTTGCAAAATATTTTGGCTTATGGGAGCGGCTTTTTGACAGCAGCTTATTTTCCATACTACTTTTATAAAGGATTCCATCTTAAAAAAATAAGGTTTCATGCCGTTTACGGTGTATTTTACTTCTTACTACTTCCTTACCTGATATTTTTTGTGATTGTATATTCAATAAATAATAATCTAGATTTTGCCATAAGGTATGGAATAATCATTCCATTCTTTTATTCACTGGTACTGTTATGGGCGATCCAAAGGGCAATTAGAAGCAAATATAAACAAGACCAAGCCAGCCATAATTCTTGGGAAGTTATTGCTGTGTATCTGGCATTAATTCCATGGGTTTCCTTAACCGTAATAACCTATTTTAAACTGGGGCAACTAATTGAAGCGATTTGCACGAACGGTGGTTTGGTAGTGATAACCATATTATTTATCCACAGGAATATAAAAAATGCTAAGTTGGAATACAAACAACTTTTAGAATTTAATACCATTGGCAAAAGACTGCCAGACCTGAAATTAAATTGTAAGCATTATCAGTTGACTTCCAGAGAAGTAGAAATTATGCATTTGATAAGGGATGGTTACAAACATAAGATGATTGCCGAAGCTCTATTTATTTCGGAGAAAACAGTCCGTAAGCATGTTCAGAATATTTATACTAAGGTAGAAGCGACTAACAAGGTGGAAGCAATAAACAAATTAGAACAAAACATTCAAACAACCCCTAATCTAAGTTTAAATTAATATTTTAGGAAAAATACGCTATTTAACGTATACAATCTAGTACTATTGACGTATAGGTTTACCTCTCATAAAACATCAAATTTGCTTTCAGATCAACTATCATCCGTATGAAAGCATTTATTTCGGAATTAAAAATTTGTTGGGACAATGAGCTTCAACGAATTCAAGCTAATGAAGAACACATTTTAAAAATCTGTGACGCAGCGCTAGGCATCACCCATCGTGCAATGAAAGAGCTAAGAACTCAATTAATTGAGACAGAGTTTAAGGAAAAAGAAGATGAGATATGGTTCTTTAAAGTTGCCAAGCCCGATTTTATTAGTAAACTTATTTATTACGATAAGCTTTACCATCTAGAAATCAGAAGACCTATTGGCAGAGAAAAACTTGTCCGGGAATTTTTAGAAAACGAAATGGCTCATCTGGAGCATAGTTATGAAAATTACACCTCTTTTTACATCTATTATCGAACTGGTCAAACTTCTTTGGATGAGGAATACTTTACCAGGCGCCATAAAACGAACGACAACACTTATGAAATATTAGGATTTGATTCAGATCCTAATCTATCAACAGGTTACGATTTAAAAATAGCGAATATTTTAGCCCAAGATAAATTATTAGGTTATTTAAACATTGAAATCGACAAGTTGAACGGCATGAGCAATCATAATTCAAGTCATATTTATTCAACGAATTATAATTTAGAATGGACTGGCTCAAAAACAGGACTGGTGGAATTAATTTATGCATTAGCCCAAGCCGGTGTTTTTAATCACGGTAAAACAGAATACAAGGAAATTGCCTATTATTTTGAGAAAGTATTCAACATATCACTTGGTAATATCTACAAAACATTTGAAAAAATTAGAATGAGGGAATGCGGGCCGACAACTTTCTTGGATACCTGTAAAACCAAGTTGATTGATTATACGGATAAGTTTAATCAGCTACGAATAAATTAATGAGTGAGTAGATATTATGGGAAAGCCGGCAAATTATTGTCGGCTTTTTTTTGGGTTTCTTTTTTCTAATTATCGCCAATTCGGACGATCACCGACTATTAGGCGGGGGATTTTTTGATATAGCCAGTGCAATGAATCTGTAGGTCTCAACTTTGGTGCAACCAAAAACACCAAATATGTTATCACAAATTTCCTGGCAACAATTCCTGGCTTTTTTTGCAGTAACAGGACTGCTTTATTATGCTGTTGTAATAATAATTTATTACAGAAGAGAATTAATCCTCCTTTTAAAAGACCCGTTAAAGTTCAAAAATTTGGGTCATGAAACCAGTTTATCTTTGGCTAATAACTACCGATCTGTTTTAGGAAAGGCTCACCATTCCCAGGATTTCACCACCGTAAGTCCAGAAAATGTAACTTTTAGCGGCAATGACTTTGACAAAATAAGCCCAAATGAAGAATTCGGTAAGCCAAATTTGCAAGAAGTCCGCTTAGATATTCCCTCTGTATCCCACCTAGAAGAAATCAGAAGTTTTATAAACGAGCTGAAAAATAATCTGGCTCTTATAAAAGATGCTGACGGAAGCAAGGAAGAATTTAATTTATTATTTAGTGCCACAGCATCAAAGTTTACTGCTTTAAAAACACGGCCTTCTATCGATTATATAAATCTTTTAACAGAAGAAGTAGTGAATTCAGAAAAACTAGGCTTTGTAATTTCCGCTGATGAGCTGAATTCGCTATGGTAAAAACTATCAATTTGCTAATAAAACCTAAACACTATTTAATATGAAAAATCAAATCAAGAAAACTATTACTGGTTTATTCCGGATTATTAGATCCGTAAAATTGAGTATTCTGTTATTTATTTTCTGTCTTCAGTATGCTTATGCACAAGATGGTAACGCAGGTATCGATGCGGCCACCAGCCAGGTAAAAGGTTATTTCGACAGCGGTGCAAACCTGATGTACGCCATTTGTGCCGTCGGAGGTTTAATCGGTGCTATTAAGGTATATCAAAAATGGAATGCGGGAGATCAAGACACTGGTAAAGTAGCCACCGCTTGGTTTGGTAGCTGCATATTTGCGGTAGTCGTAGTAACCGTTATCAAATCCTTTTTCGGCATATAACCATGGCAAGCTACTACCAGATCAATAAAGGAGTGAATAAGCCGATTGAATTTAAAGGCTTAAAAGCCCAATATATAACCTACCTCGGAGCGGGGTTAGTTATAGTATTTCTACTTTTCGTATTAATGTATTTAGCAGGGGTAAACCTTTTTGTTTGTCTAACAACGATATTTATCTTAGGTACCTCACTGTTTTTTTTCGTATTCAGCATAAGTAATAAATATGGGCAATACGGATTAATGAAAAAAATGGCCAAGCGGTACATTCCCCACTTCATCACTTTCCGATCCCGAAGAGTGTTTTACAGATTAAATGAAACCATTATTGACAAGAATGAAAGGGGGCGTTATGGCGAGTGACATTGATTTCGAAAAAGTTTTCCCGATTTATAAAGTTGAAAATGACACAATAATTTCCAGAGCCGGTAATTTAACAATCGCTTATGAATTACAATTGCCTGAAATTTTCACGCTCTCCTCAAATGAATATGAAGCATTTCATCAAACTTGGGTAAAAGCTATCCGGGTTTTGCCGAAGGATAGTTGTTTTCACAAGCAAGATTGGTTTTTAGAAGACACTTACAAAGCGTCATTTAATTTTACCGAGCATTTTTTCAACTCCAATACCAGTTTTTTGTCCGGTGCAAGTGAGCTTTTCTTTAATGAACGACCGTTTTTGAAGCACCACTGTTACGTTTTTATCTCGACCCGATCAAAGAGCAACAGAGAAGCAGTTTCATCTGCTTCCAGTTTATTTAGACGATCCCTCGTTCCTGTCAGTACGTTAAACGAAAATTCGACAAACGACTTTTTAAACAAAGCGAATCAGTTTGTGCGGATTCTTTCCGATAGCGGTTTTGTCAAAATCATAAAAATGGATGATGATAAACTGGCCGGAACTGATTCAAGATTAGGGTTATTGGAACGCTATTGTTTTCTTCTTGACGAAAAGCAAACCCCGGTAATAAAGGATATTCATTTGAAAGATGAAATCCGGATAGGCGGTGAACATTGCCAATTATACACTCTTTCTGAATCGATAAACTTACCGACGCTTTGCGGTTCAAGGATTAATTACGAAAAATACAGCACCGATAGAACTAAATGTAGTATTGGCTTTAGCTCACCCCTGGGACAGCTTTTAAATTGTAATCACATTTTAAACCAATACATATTTATCGGGGACTCTGAAAAAACGTTAAAGCAACTGGAAGCTAAACGATTACGGCTGCAATCATTGTCCGCTTATTCCAGAGAAAACGCAATAAGTCGTGAGGCAACCCAAGAATTTTTGAATGAGGCTATTGGCCAGCAAAGGATGCCCGTTAAAGCACATTTTAACGTTTTCGCCTGGACTGATAAAACAGAAAACAAAAATGATTTGAGGACACAGGTTTCATCAGCCATGGCACAAATGGATGCTACACCCAAGGAAGAAACTGACGGTGCTGCGCAAATTTGGTGGGCAGGTTTACCAGGTAATGAACCCGATTTTCCAATGAATGACACCTTCGATACGTTTGCCGAACAGGCATGTTGCTTTTTAAATTTAGAAACCGCCTATAAATCTTCTATAAGCCCGGTAGGTATCCGTCTAGGGGATCGGCTCACTGGCAAGCCCTTGCATGTAGATATATCCGACGAACCAATGCAAAAAGGAATCTGCACGAACAGGAACAAATTTATCATTGGGCCTTCTGGTTCGGGAAAATCTTTTTTTACTAATCACATGGTTAGAAGCTACTACGAACAAGGCACTCATATTTTACTGGTTGATGTTGGTCATAGTTACAAAGGATTATGTGATTTGGTTGGGGGCTACTATTTTACGTTCGATGAAGCAAACCCAATCCGGTTTAATCCTTTTTACATCAGCAGGGGAGCTACACTTGACACGGAAAAGAAAGAAAGTTTAAAAAGCTTGATTCTTGCTCTTTGGAAAAAACAGGATGAAGTTTTGGAGCGCCCCGAATATGTCGCACTATCAAATGCACTTCAAGGATACTACGAAAAGCAAAGAAACGATGAAACTATATTCCCGTGCTTCGATACTTTTTACGAGTATCTGAAGAATGAATTCTCCGTAAAATTGAAAGCCGATAATGTAAAGGAGAAGCATTTCGATTTGGATAACCTCCTGTATGTATTGAACCCTTTTTATAAAGACGGCGAGTTCGGATACCTGCTAAATGCTACCGACAAGCTCGAACTTTTGGAAGAACGCTTCATTGTATTTGAGCTGGACAACATTAAGGATCATCCGATTTTATTCCCGGTAGTCACGCTAATTATTATGGAAACATTTGTAAGTAAAATGAGGAAACTAAAAGGCATTCGTAAAATGATTCTGATAGAAGAAGCCTGGAAAGCCATAGCTAAAGAAGGGATGGCAGAATACATCAAATACCTTTTCAAAACTGTACGTAAATTTTTCGGGGAAGCAATCGTCGTAACGCAAGAAATTGAAGATATCATCAGTTCGCCGGTAGTTAAAGAAACCATTATTAATAACTCAGACTGTAAAATACTGCTTGACCAATCGAAATATCAGAACAAGTTTGATTTGATCCAAGATCTTTTGGGTTTGACAGATAAAGAGAAGGTGCAAGTTTTATCCCTAAACAAAGCGAACGATCCATCAAAAAAATATAAGGAGGTGTTCATCAGTTTGGGCGGGCAATTGAGCAAAGTTTACCGCACTGAAGTAAGCCCTGAAGAATATCTTACTTATACAACCGAAGAAAGCGAGAAACTCAAAGTACAACAGTACACCCAAAAGTATGGAAGTATACGAAAGGCAATAGCAATTTTAGCCAGTGAACAACGAACCTGATTATCAACTAAATTATTTACCATGAAGAATTTTATGATTTTAATGCCAGCTAGCATGATTGTGCTGATGGTAACAATACCGGTTGATCGAGCCAATGCACAAACCGCAGTTTTGGAAGTGATTAAGGCAGGGGTCAAAAAGGTGATTAAAGCTGTTGATCTAAAAATCCAGCGGATGCAGAACGAGACCATTTGGCTCCAGAATGCCCAGAAGGTATTGGAAAACCAACTTTCCAAACTGAAACTGACTGAAATTTCCGATTGGACTGAACGCCAAAAGGAACTATATAGTAAATATTATACGGACTTGTGGAAGGTTAAAGCGGCTATCTCTTATTATCAGCGGATCAAAGACGTTACGGCAAAACAGATTTTTTTGGTAGAGCAGTACAAGAAGGCATGGTCAGTGGCACAGCAGGATAAAAACTTCACAGCTAAAGAAATCTCCTACATGTACAACGTTTATTCTGGGATTTTAAATGAAAGCGTCAAAAATTTAGACCAGATCCTATTGGTCATCAATTCCTTTAAAACACAAATGACTGATGCGCAGCGACTAGTGCTTATCAATGAGGCCGCAAACAGGATTGATGAAAATTATGCTGATTTGGTGCAGTTTAATTCTCAAAACATCTTGATGAGTATTCAGCGGTCAAAAGGGCAAAAAGAAGTGCAAGATGTCCAAAAGTTGTACGGCTTGCAATTAGTCAACTGATGAGAGCGCTAGTATTATTGCTTTTATTGTCCAGTATGGCCAAAGCGCAGACCTACGACGAATTTTTCAGGCAAAAGAAAACGCAGCAAAAATACCTCATCCAGCAATTAGCTGCTTTAAAAATGTATACAGGCTATCTTAAAAAAGGATACGACATAACCAACGAGGGTATCCAAACCATCAAAGGATTTACGAAAGGGGAGTTCAGCCTTCATGAAACTTATTTAAAATCCCTTAAAGCTATCAATCCGGCTACAATCGATAAAAGTAAAATATTGGAAATAGCTGCCTTGCAAATCTCGATAAATCGAAGCTTCAATGCGATAGTCAGAAATGCGAATTTGTCTGAATCCTTTAAGATCTATATCACAGATGTAAAACGAAGTGTTCTTACTGACTGCGGTAATAATTTGGACGAATTGTTTTTGATCATTACCAATGAAAAACTGGAATTAAAAGATGATGAACGGATAAAACATATAGAATTCATATATCGCCAAATGAAAGATAATTATGAATTCGTCCAATCCTTTTCGAATGAGGTTAAGCTATTGATCAATCAAAGGGAGCAAGAAGCAAGTGATAATCGCTCGTTAGAAAAAATGTATCAATCGATAAATTAAATCAAGATGAAAGTGTATTTAATTTCACTGTTCCTTATCGGAACCACGCTCGGCGCTAAATGCCAAACGGCGGAAATGCAGCAATTATTACTCAACTACGAGAAGCTAACGCAGTTGAAAAATATCCTGACAGATATGAAGAAAGGATATTTAATTGTTAGTAAGGGATATAACACCATCAAAGATATCTCCGAAGGCAACTTCAATTTACATGACGCCTTTATGAATGGCTTAATAACCATTAACCCAGCAATTAAGAATTATAAAAGGGTGGCCGACATTTTAAAGTACCAGAAGAACATTCTATCCGAATACAAAAACGCCTTCTCTCGCTTTAAAAATAGCGGCACCTTTTCTCCTGATGAAATAACTTATTTGGGAAAAGTATATAGCAACCTGTTTAAACAAAGCCTCCAAAATCTAGACGAACTGGTTACGATAATTACTTCCACCAAATTAAGTATGAGTGATGATGAACGCTTGGAAGCCATTGACCGGATTTTTAAGGATACGGAAGATAAACTTCAATTCCTTCGGGATTTCAATAGGAATGCAAATATTCTGTCTCTCCAGCGCAATAAAGAACTTCAAGACATTAAAACTACTTCTGGGCTGTTTACTGTAGCACCTTAAAACTTTAGATATGAAAAAACGCACAATTTTAATCATCGCATTGATGATTACAGGATTCCTCATGCCTCAAATATCTCATGCACAAAGTATCGCTTCCAATATAAATGGTTTGCAAGGTGTACTAGACCAAGTTTATAACGACATGATCCCGCTTTGTAGTAAATTAATTGGTGTGGCTAGAGGCATTGCCGGGTTTGCTGCTTTATGGTATATCGCATCCAGAGTTTGGCGTCAAATCGCCGCTGCAGAACCGATAGATTTTTATCCATTGCTTCGTCCGTTTGCCTTGGGGATAGCAATCCTACTTTTCCCATCAGTTATTGCTTTAATAAACGGAGTACTTCAGCCCATAGTAAGCGCAACCGGTGGCATGGTCAAAGATTCTAATAAAGCCATTACTGTTTTGTTGAAAAGGAAACAGGATGCAATTAAAAATTCGAGAACATGGAATATTTATGTTGGAGAAAATGGAAATGGCGACAGGGAAAAATGGTATAAATACACCCACCCAAATCAAAGTCCAGAAGTAACCGAAGGAACTTTTGAGAGCCTCGGTAATGATGTTAAGTTTTGGATGGACAAACAATCTTACAATTTCCGAAACTCTATAAAACAATGGATGAGCGAAGTGCTGCAGGTTTTGTATGAAGCAGCTGCGTTGTGCATCAACACTATACGAACCTTTTATCTGATTGTTCTGGCAATCCTTGGCCCTCTGGTTTTCGGGTTTGCAGTATTCGATGGTTTTCAACATACGCTAACAGTATGGATAGGACGGTATGTCAATGTGTTTTTATGGCTACCAGTATCCAATATCTTCAGCTCTATTTTAGGGAAAATTCAAGAGAATATGCTGAAGCTGGATATTTCTCAAGTACAAACGGCAGGTGATACATTTTTTAGCCCGGCTGACACGGCCTATCTCATTTTTATGGTGATTGGAATTGTTGGTTATTTCACGGTTCCGGGTGTAGCGAATTACATCATTCATGCAGGTGGCGGTAATGCCTTGCTACAAAAGGTAAACTCTTTAGTAAGCAATTCTTCTAGTACTATCATTTCCACAGCAAAATCTGGAACGGGTATGATCGCCGATTCTTTTGGTGATCAACGTGGACGAATGGTTCAAGGTATGAGCGGATCCGCCATTTCATCAGGATATTTTACGAACGACAAGGCAAGCCCATCCAAGTTTCAGGAAGAAAAGCTTTCAGGAAATTAAATCAAAAATCAAACAATATGTTCCATCAACTCAAAAATATAGATACAGCATTCAAGCATGTCAGGGCATTTAGCATTGTGATGATATTAGCTTGTCTGATAATTTCCGGCTTTTCCCTTATTAAAAGTTACCAAGCGATTCAATCTGCACAAAACCGAATTTACATTCTGGCAAATGGTAAAGTTATGGAAGCTTTTTCTTCAGGTAGAAAAGAGAATATAGCGGTAGAGGCGAGAGACCACGTGAAAAGTTTTCACCAGTATTTTTTCTCGTTAGATCCAGACGATAAAGTCATTCAAGCTACAATTAGCAAGGCGCTGTATTTGGCTGACGAATCTGCAAAATCCCAATATGACAATTTAAAAGAAAACGGATATTACTCTAATTTGATAGCGGCTAACATCAGCCAGGAAGTTAGGATAGATAGTGTTCGATTCGACGCAAACCAATATCCATATTTTTTTCAGTGCTATGCTATCCAAAAGTTAATCCGCTCCACATCTACGGTTAATCGCATTCTGGTAACGGAAGGTTATCTAAGGAGCGTGAGTCGTTCAGATAATAATCCGCATGGGTTTTTGATTGAACGTTGGAGAACAATAAGTAATCGGGACACTACTATCCTTTATCAATAGCTATGAAATTTGAACTTAACGACCGTAAAACGCTGACTGTAAACCAAGCAGATCTGGCAAATAAAATTGCCAAGCGGATACTTCTAGCACAAATTAAGATTGCAGACTTTTTAAATAAGCGAACTGCCCACTTTACAAAATTTCAGAAAGAAGTCCTGCTAATAATTATCAGCCTTTTGTTTAGCGGGGCGAGCATCTATTTACTAATCAAATCTATTTATTAAACATCTCATCAAATTATGGAAAAACACACATCTGCGGAAGCACAACGAAAAAGAAAATTTTTACTAGTACTGCCACTTTTAGTCCTCCCTTTTATCACGATGGCTTTTTGGGCTTTGGGCGGTGGCAGCGCAAACAGAAATTTGACAGCTGTAGAAGCACCAAAAGGTTTTATTACTACGCTACCCCAGGCTAAGTTCAACGCCATGGAAAAACACGACAAATTTAGCATCTACGAAACCTCCGACAAGATGACGAAAGTTGGAATTGAAAAAGAACGGGAGGAAATTAATCGACTTTCATTTTCCGGATCAGGAAAGGTGGAGATTGATTCTAATGAACAACAAATCAACGAAAGACTGAATAAAATAAATGCCGAGCTCAAAAAGGAAAGCATATCACCTAAAACGTCCAGGAAGGAATTTTACGCTAAATCTAATTACTCGTCTGGAGGCATGACTTCAGATGTTAAACGTCTGGAAAAATTGATGCAAAACTTGCAAAGTGATGGCGGTGAGGATCCAGAAATGGCACAATTAAATTCCGTGTTAGATAAACTTATCGCTGTGCAAAATCCTGATAAGATTAAAGGAAAATCTACCCAGAAAGATAGCAGGCCTGTTAAAGGGGTTTTTGCAGTTCACATGATGGATTCTATTTCTAAAAGTTCCGACTTACCCTTCACGGGGAATAGTTCCGCTTCGAACGATCCAAACAATCACGGCAACACGATACAAGCCGTCGTTCATCAAGATCAGGACATTATTTCTGGTTCGGTTATCAAAATCCGTTTGTTGGATACCGTGAATGCCAATGGGCTTCTTATCCCTAGAAATGAGTTTATTTATGGGATAGCATCATTAGACAATGAACGTCTTAAAATCGAGATTGCCTCCCTACGATATAGGAATTCAATTATACCAGTAGCACTTTCAGTCTATGATTTAGATGGTTTGGAAGGTTTGTATATTCCGGGAGCTATTACTCGTGATGCTTCAAAGAAAGGGATGGACGAAGCTATACAAAACCTACAGGTAATGACGATGGATTCCTCGGTTTCCGCCCAAGTTGCCGGTGCCGGAATACAAGCGGCAAAAGGGTTATTCGGCAAACGAGTCAGGCAGGTACATGTAAAAGTCAAGGCCGGCTATCAACTCTTATTAAAAGATAACCATCAAACTAATCTCTAAAATCTTGCCTCATGAAAAATTTAAAATACATTTTTTCTGCACTTGCTATTTTGATGTACCAACAAAAATCTAGTGGTCAGGAAACTTTTCTTTCAAAAAGCAGCTTGATTGACAAACATCGAACAACGGCTCAATCTACGACCGCCGAAACCTGTAAAAAACTTGCTCAAGCTACTTCTGCAAGATGTATCGAAAGAGATAAAAATAGTAAGGTCGAAGCGAGACTAAACCCGGTAATTGTATCCAATAATCAGCTGTTTTACAAAGTAATTATAGACAACCGTTCAAATATCAGTTTTGATTTGGATTTCGTCCGCTTTTATATCCGGGATATTGAAACTACTAAACGGACGGTAACGCAAGAGCGGGAAATTCGTCCGGTAAATGCCTATGGTAGTGATAAGCGAACCGTAAATGCTAAAACATCCAGCGTATTTGTCTTTGCGTTTGAAAAGTTTACGCTTTCTGAC
>Ga0326733_1000221_pt1 | contig 17960 bp, 31 predicted proteins | sample 14_GP2_308_FD_207946 | JGI IMG/M metagenome (GOLD analysis project Ga0326733, IMG submission 207946) | Glacier ice microbial communities from Ngari, Tibet, China - 14_GP2_30.8 | ecosystem: Environmental > Aquatic > Freshwater > Ice > Glacier | place: China: Ngari, Tibet | collected 2018-07-17 | reverse complement strand
GTGGCGCTGTGTTCGTCAATGTTTGCAAGTGCTGGGTTGTGAATTACTTTTGTCATACTGTAGGCTCCTTACCCTTAACGTGAGTAGTACTCGACGATTAGCTGTTCGTTAATATCGGCTTCTGCTTCGGTACGCATTGGAAGTCCAGTTACGGCGATGGTCAGTTTCTTGTGGTCGCTCTTGATCCAACTGAGTGGACCTTGAACTGAATTTTTAACCACATCATCAATGACACTGAAGTAACCAGATTTTGCGCTTTTTGGACGAATAACAATCTCGTCGCCAACCTTAAGGCGGATTGACGGGATGTCGACGCGTCGACCGTTAAGGATAAAGTGTCCGTGACCGACGAGCTGACGAGCAGCACGACGTGAAACGGCGAATCCAGCACGATAGATTGCGTTGTCGATACGTAGTTCAAGAAGCTGCAGCAAGTTTTCACCAGCTAGACCTTCTTTACGTGTCGCTTCAACCATCAAACGAGCAAATTGCTTTTCGAGGAGGCCGTATGTACGGCGAACCTTTTGTTTTTCACGGAGTTGTGTCAGGTACAAGCTAGGCTTGCCCTGGCGACCATTGGCATGCTGACCTGGAATACCAGTCTTTTTTGCCATGACCTTGTGCGCCTTCGGGTGAAGGGCGACGCCTTCGCGGCGGCTTTGTTTAACAATTGGAGAAGTATCTCGTGCCATAACCTAAGCCCTTCGTGCCTTACGTGGACGAACACCACCATGTGGTACTCCGGTCACGTCTTTAATACTATCAACAGTGATTTCGTAGCTACCCATTGCACGAATCGCTGCATCACGTCCAAGGCCAACGCCCTTTACGAATACATCGACTGTGTTAATGCCGTGAAGACCTTTCACAGTCTCGGCAGCTTTTTCAGCAGCAACTTGCGCAGCGTATGCTGTGCCTTTTTTGCTACCGCGAAAACCGGTTGCACCAGCGCTTGAAGCGGCTAGTACGTTACCTTTTTTGTCAGTAAACGTCACAATTGTATTGTTAAACGTTGCCTGAATATGTAGCTGACCAGAAGGAACTGATCGGCGCTGTTTCTTACGAGTTGTCGTTTTAGCATCTGCCATAATCTATATTCCTTTCTACGTCTTAGACGCGGCCTTCTTTTGAGTTCCACCAACGGCGACACCTTTACCCTTACGAGTTCGTGCGTTCGTACGAGTACGTTGTCCGTTTACCGGGAGTCCCGCTTTGTGGCGTAAACCACGGTATGCGTTCACATCCTTTAGGCGTTTGATATTATTAGTTACCTGACGCTGTAGGTCGCCTTCGACGGTGTAATCGGAATCGATTAGTTCGCGAATTCGCTGTTCTTCAGCCTCGGTGAGATCTTTCACCCGAGTGGTCGGCTCAATATTGGCCGCCGCAAGGATGGTCGATGCGAAATGTGGACCGATGCCGTATACATACGTCAAAGCGATCTGCACTTGCTTTTCAGCTGGAATAACTATTCCTGCAATTCGAGCCATGCTTAACCCTGCCTTTGCTTATTCTTAGGTTTTTTCTTGTTGATGATGCGAAGAACGCCCTTACGACGGACTAGCTGATCATCTGGACTGATTTTTTTCACACTTGCACGAACTTTCATAAGTGTTTAAAAACTCCCGTTTCCCTTAATTTAATCCTTTAGGCGGAAGGTGATTCTGCCCTTACTAAGATCGTAAGGGGTCAACTCAACTTCTACCTTATCGCCTGGCACAAGTCGGATATAGTGCTTGCGCATTTTACCTGAAATGTGAGCGATAATACTATGGCCATTTTCAAGCTCTACCTTAAATTGAGTATTAGGCAGTGCTTCCACCACCTTACCCTGCAATTTAATTACTTCTTTTATACTAGCCATAAGTTACAGTAGTAGATTATACACGATATAATGACAAAGGTAAACAGTTAATCTCAAGTAAAAACATACGCTCGTTGGTATAACCCGCGTTTATTTGATTAATTCTTATTATATCGCACGTGGTTGGCGTGTCAATCTCTACTCATCTCTGCACGTCTACGGACGGTTGGCGCACAGAGATGAGGACAAGAGACGGATGACGTCGCTGTCCTCACCGTATAACAACAAGCTTGTGTTACACGACGATTTTGAAGCGACGTGTCTGGCTGTCGAGCTCGAGGCGGGCCTTGAGCCGCTCACCGTCATTGTTATCAAGAATTAGCTGGATGTGGTCAAGGACCTCCTCGTCAGCAGACTTAACGTCAACGGCGGTTACGACCGTACCGTACTTCGCGCTCTGTAGCAGTGCAATAACCGTATCAAGCTTCGTGCTCTCGAGCAGGGTATGCCGGCCATTAGTCCACTCAAGCAGAAAAGTACCGGGCTTGATGCGCCCAATATTTGCTTCCTGCTTGTGCCGCTCTTTCAAGCTAGCAAGTGCACCGATGACGATAGCGCTTGCTTCAGTGCTTTTAAGAAGTAGCATCAGGTATTGCTCCATCTCTTGTCGGGTGTACATTCACTCAACGAACAGCGAATGCTCAATCGGAATGAATACACTCTAGTTATATCAATTTAATTTCAAAAATAAAAGTCAAGGCTTATTCGACTAGTATAGCTTTGATAAGTGCGCGGCGATCAAACGTTCCTAGAAGCGGCACGTAGCGACCATCGCTCACAATAAGATTTAGTCCTTCTTCACCACTGACGGCTGGCCGTCCCATTGATTTGATGCGATTGGCATCAAGTTCTTTCACGGGAACATCACTGTTTTCGACGATACGGTACACGAGTGTATCTCCATCGCCCCGTTCGAGTCGCAGATCGTCACCCACTTTTAGTGTACTGACTTGTGCAAATGCCGTCTCTCCAAGTGACTCTCCACCCTGGCCATTTAGGATGATTACCCCACCGCTACCCGGTGTCGCGCTTTTATCGTACCAGCCTGTGTCGTTAAGGTTTTTTGTTACTCCCAGGACATTGTCACTACTCATACTGACGGACTGTACGCGAGACTGTGTGAGGCCTAGGCTTGGGATAGAGATGTAGCGTGGCTGCCTGTCCGAAACGCTATGGCTTGTTAATTCTGTTTCAGTCGGCTGCGTGTTGTCACCGGCAGAAACAATCGCAAACGGCAGTGAAAATGGCGGCAGTTCACCTGTCGTATACCAGCGGTAGCCGTACCAGCCGGATATTCCGACCAGAGCCAACACAACGATTGTGATGACCCAGCGGACAACGTGTCGTTCTTTTGTGTATTCTACGTTGAGTGCCATATGCTCCTTAGTATACCGTACATGCTTAACATGAGTGTTGTATTAATCGATAGATTTTAACGATTATTTGTAGTCGTCGTACGTAACCATGAGTGCACGGCTGTTGATCTGTCGTAATGCTTCCAGGCCAACCGAGACGACAATCAGAAGTCCGGTACCGCCAATAGACAGGTTGCTATTTGTAATTCCTGCGATGTTATAGAGCAAGAACTCACCAGCAAACGGCATCACTGCAATCAGACCGAGAACGAGTGATCCGAAGAGGATCAAGCGGTTAACAGTACGGCTGAGATATTCCTCGGTGCTTTTACCTGGGCGGATACCTTCGATAAAGCCACCTTGTTTTTGCAAGTTCTCAGAAATTTCATTCGCGTTAAACACGATGCCCGTATAAAAGTACGTGAACATAATAACCAAGATGAAGTATGCCGCTGGGTAGATGAACGCCTCAAGCGTGCTACCGGTGAAGGCACCTGGGTTCGGCGCTTGGAACCAAAGGATGAGGTTGTTTGCAAAGTCGACAAAGCCTTCGTTACCAGTCGCCTTGAGTACCTGACCGATAAAGGCAGGAAGTGACAAGAATGCGACGGCGAAGATGACTGGAATAACACCAGCAGCAATCAGTTTCACTGGAAGGATGCTCTTGATACCACCATAGCTACTATTGCCCTGGACACGCTTTGCGTAGTTGATTGTAATCACCCGCTGCGCTTCATTGACCTTCACAAGCAGGTAGAGCACTGCCAGAGATACCGTTGCAAGCGCCAAGGTTACCCAGAACGATAAGGGGTTCACCGGGAGCGTAAACCAGCCAAACACGCTCAGAGACCCATTAGACGTATCGACAAGTGATGTTCCGAGCGTCGTCAGTGTGGTCGGAAGTTGGCTGATAATACCTGCGAAAATAATTAAGCTAATACCATTACCGATTCCCTGTTCTGTCATCAACTCACCGAGCCACATCAGCAGCAAGGCACCGGCGGTCATGGCCGTAACGGCGACAATCCACTCAACCGGAGATGAGTCAGACAGCAGTGTCGTATTACCAGCCAGTACTGTCTGACGGAGTATGTAGATAAACGCAATCGATTGAATGACCGCAAGTGGCACGCTCACCATACGAGTCCACTGGTTAATCTTGCGACGACCAGATTCACCGTCTTTGTGTAATTCTTCGAGCTTTGGAATGGCTTTTGTGAGCAACTGCGTGATAATCGAGGCCGTAATGAACGGGCTCATACCAACGAGAACAATCGAGAAGCTTGCAAGCGCTCCACCAGAAAGAAGGTTAAGGAATCCACCGAAGTCTGTGCCGCTGACGACACTATCAATCACCTCTTTAAGTTGCGCCGGCTCAGCCAGTGGCACAGGAATGTGCGCCAATAGTCGATACGCGACAATGATACCCAGAACGATGAGAATGCGTTTTTGCATGTCTCGGTTTTTGAATGATTGAAAGATGGTTTTCCAGTTCACGGTGCTTTTTACCCTCACTTATGGCAGTTATTACTACTCCGCCGAAGTATAAGTTCATACTTCGGGGAAGCGCAATAAATGTTTATTTATCTGCTTTTTCGGCTTCTTTTGTACTCTGCTTCAATGGTACCGCAGTTTTTACGAAAGTTCCACCAGCTTTTGTAATCGCTGCCTGGACACTTTTGCTTGCGCCACTGACATGGACAGTCACTTTTTCAGTCAATTCACCGCGAGCGATGATCTTAACAGTGTGAAATGGTGTCGAGATCAGATCAGCTGCAAATAACGTAAAGTTATCGACAGTCTTACCTTTGAACTCGTTAAGGTGGTCAATGTAGACAACCTGTGCCGCGGTTCGGAGGCTCTTAAAGCCACGAGCCTTAGGCACTGCACGAGCGAGTGGTCGTTGACCACCCTGGAACATTGGGCCTAGCTTCTTACCTGTTCGAGCGCCTTGTCCTTTAGTACCACGGCCGGCGGTTTTACCCTGTCCAGCTGCAATACCACGTCCAACACGTTTACGATCAGGAGTTGCTGCCACTTGCAGTTCATGATACTTAGTCATTATGCAGTCTCCTCAGTTTTAGCGGCTGGTTTAACAGTCTTCTTTGCAGCTTTGACTGGTGCGTTTAGCCATTCGTCTTTTGGAACCATGCTTTGAAGAGCGGCAACCGTTGCGTATGCAATGTTTACTTTGTTGGTTGATCCAAGAGATTTTGAAAGAAGGTTACGGATACCGGTGACACCGATAATCGTACGAATCACACCACCAGCGATAATACCGGTACCAGGTGCGGCTGGTTTCAAGAGGACCTGAGCCCCAGAGAAACGAACTTCAGCATCGTGAGGTACGGTTTCATTTAGTACTGGAATGATGATCATGTGCTTCTTGGCAACATCAGTTGCTTTGGCGACGGCTGCCTGAACATCCGCACCCTTAGCAACACCGACACCGACCTTAGTTTTGCGGTCACCAACAACAACAAGTGCCTTAAATCGGAATCGACGTCCACCCTTAACAACACGTGACACGCGGTCGATGTTGATAACGATTTCTTCAAATTCTTTTGGCTCTTGTGGTGTCTGGTCACGACGGTTGTCGCGACGTCCGCCTTGGTTAGGTCCACCGCGAGATGGACGCGCTGGTGCAGCCGTAGCGGCAGGATTAACAGTAGTAGTTGGTGTAGTTTCAGCCATATTAGAACTCCAATCCTTCCTTGCGTGCTGCATCTGCAAGCGCGCTTAAACGACCAGCGTACTGGCGTCCGTTGCGGTCAAATACAACGGTGTTAATGTTAGCCTTTTTAGCTTTTTTAGCAATTGACGCACCGATAACAGCAGCTTGTTCAGATACTGTACCAGTTTGTTTAGTACCGACAGTCGTTGCGGCAACGAGCGTGTGCTGGTTTACGTCGTCAATCAACTGGGCACTGATGTGCTTGTTGCTGATTGTGACTGTAAAGCGAGGACGCGTTGCAGTACCGGTGACTTTTGCTCGGACACGGTTCTTGCGAAGTGTCTTGTTGAGTAGTTTTTTAGCGAGGTTAGCCATATTACTTACCAGCCTTTCCAGCTTTACGAAGTACAACTTCATCTGAATACTTAATTCCCTTACCCTTGTACGGTTCAGGCTTTTTAAGAGCACGAATTTCAGCTGCAACCTGACCAACTTGTTGTTTGTCGATACCTGCAACGGTAATCGTCATTTTTTCAACAGTCAGAGTAACGCCTTCTTGTGCTGTGTAGTGAACGGGGTGTGAGAAACCAAGTGACATTTCTATCGTTTGTCCGCCACCGTTCACGCGAAAACCGACACCGTTAATTTCGAGCTTCTTTTCAAAAGCTTTCGTAACGCCGTCAACAGCATTATTTAGTAGTGCACGCTGTAAACCGTGCTGTGCTTTAGCGATTCGCTGGTCATCCTTGCGGGTCACAACGGCAAAGCCATCTTCAAGAGCAACAGTCACATCAGACATATGAGGCACTACCAGCTGGCCTTTAGGGCCAACAACGGTAATAGAATCATTGTCGATCGTGATTGTCACACCCGATGGGATCTGAATTGGTAGTTTTCCGATTCGACTCATATCTATTCTCCTTTAATTTCTAATAAACCTTCAGTAGCAATTCGCCACCGATGTTTTGTTTGTATGCAACATGTCCGGGCATAACACCCTTGCTTGTGCTGATAAGTAGCATTCCACGACCACTTTTGATACGTGGGATGTCAGATCCAGCAACATAGACACGACGTCCAGGCTTGCTCATACGAGTAATTTCAGTAATCGTAGAGTTTTCGCCAGGTTTGTTGATTGTAACAACCAAGATATCACGAGGTTTTGCACTTTCAATTTTGACGTCAGTCAAATATTTTGCTTTCACTAGTTCTTTTGCAACAGTCACCTTCAATTTTGATGAAGGGACACGAATTTCGTTCTTACCAACCATAACAGCGTTACGGATACGAGTTAGTAGGTCAGCGATGGGGTCAGTTGATTGTAATGACATAGCGTATTCCTTTCCTACCAACTACTCTTTGTTATACCAGGGATTTCTCCCTTTGATGCTTTTTCACGGAAGTTAATTCGTCCGAGTCCAAAACGTCGCATGTATCCACGTGGACGTCCGTCAAGGGCGTCACGGTTCTTGTAACGTGTTGGCGAGCTGTTGAGTGGTAACTTAGCCAATCCTTCAAGGTCACCGAGTTCTTTGAGTTCAGCGCGCTTTGCAGCAAACTTAAGAATTAGTTTCTTTCGTTTCTCATCGCGAGCGATAGCAGATTTTTTAGCCATTAGCGTACGCCTCCTTCTTTCTCAAATGGTATACCGAATTTTTCAAGTAGAGCACGGCTATAGGCAGTGTTTTTGCCACTGATGACAAATGTTGCCTGAAGTCCGTGAAGAACCTGAGTTTCTTCGAATGTAAGCTCTGGGAAGATTGATTGCTCAACGATACCCAGGTTATAGTTACCACCTTTGTCGAATGCTTTTGCACTGACGCCGTGAAAGTCACGGACACGTGGTAATGCCACGTTTGTCAGGCGATCAAGGAATTCGTACATACGAGCATCCCGAAGGGTGACGTTGATACCAACACGGTTCATGCCGGCACGGATTTTGAAACCAGCAATTGATTTCTTAGCCATACGGTCGACTGGGTGTTGACCTGTGATCTTGGTAAGTGTGTTACGAACAATTTCGTAAAAACGCTTGTCGTCTTTATTTTTACCAATTCCCACGCTGACTACAATTTTCTCCAGCTTTGGAACCTGGTGAACGTTACTGAGGTTTAGTTCGGCTTGTAGTTCCTTGACGATCGTATCTTTGTACAAGGCTTTCAGGCGAGGAGTGGTAGTAGGGGTTTTAACCATTACTTAATCTCCTTATCTTTATTCTGACGGGCAACACGAGTTGTTCCACCATCGGCGTTCTTTACGAGACCGACGCGGCTGGTTGCACCAGTTTTTTCGTCAACAACAAGGGCGACCTTGTGAAGTGATACAGGAACATGAATGTCCTTGTGGCCACCACGTGGGTTTAGCTGGCTTGGTTTGACGTTACGGTGGATTGTTCCAACGCCTTCAATCAATACAGCACTTTTCTTGGTAAGTACTTTAACTACTTTTCCGGTCGTTCCCTTGTGGGCGCCACTGATTAATTTGACCGTGTCACCTTTCAGGATGCGTTTAACAGATGCCATATTAGAGTACCTCCGGTGCTAGGCTGATGATTTTGCCGTAACCAAGTTCACGCAGTTCACGTGGAACTGGACCAAAGACACGAGTACCCTTGGGGTTCTTGTCGTCTCCGATAATAACAGCAGCATTGTCATCAAACATGATTGTGCTGCCATCTTTACGTTGGATTTGGTCACGAGTACGTACAACAACTGCCTTAACAACTGATTTGCGTTTTACAACGCCAGTTGGGTTAGCGGTTTTGACGGTTGCGACAATAATGTCACCTACTCGTGCGTAGCGTCGTCTTGTTCCACCAAGAACACGGATACAAAGGATTTCCTTCGCACCACTGTTGTCGGTGACTTTTAGTCGGCTTTCTTGTTGAATCATTACGCTGCCTCTTCTTTCAATTCAACTGAACCACGAGATTTCTCAAGAATAGTGTCAAGTTTGAATGCTTTTCGCTTAGAGACAGGGCGAGTTTCGACGATCGTGACTTTGTCGCCGATCTTTGCGTCGTTGTTCTCGTCATGAGCGGCGTACTTGCGGTTCACAGTGTACTGTTTGCCATAAATAGGATGCGTTTCACGACTAGTAACAGTGATGGTGATAGTTTTATTTGCGACGTCCGATGTCACAATACCAGTCATTGTCTTGGCCATATTACTTAATCTCCTTTTGCGCTGCGATCTCAGCTGCTCGGATAGCAGTGTGAAGGCGTGCGATTTCTTTACGTGTCACAGTGATAACGCGTGGGTTGGTGAGTTCACCAGCCGCATTACCACGTTTTGCCTGTAGCAGGTCAGCTGACTTTGAAGCAAGAGCTTCGTGTAGCTGCTCAATTGTCTTAACTTCTGTGGCTTTCTTCGTCATAGTTGTCTTTGTCGTTTTCTTGTCAGCCATGATTACGCCTGCTCTCTTACGATGAACTTAGTTTTGATAGGGAGCTTGTGTGACGCAAGGCGCATAGCCTCGCGAGCAACAGACTCATCAACACCCTTCATCTCGAACAGAACGGTACCTGGTTTGACTTTGGCGACAAAGTACTCTGGGTTACCCTTACCGCTACCCATTTTTACATCAGCTGGCTTGCGCGTAACTGGTGTGTGTGGGAAGATTCGGATCCAGATTTTGCCACCACGTTTGATGTGGCGGGTCATCGCCTGACGAGAAGCCTCGATCTGACGACTGGTGATTCGCTCGTTACCCTGTGATTGCAGTGCGTAGTCGCCAAAAGCGATGTACTGACCACGAGAGGCAACGCCTTCGTTCTTGCCCTTACGGACTTTACGGAACTTGGTTTTCTTAGGCATCAACATAACTGTTAGACCCTTTCACCTTTGTAGATCCATACTTTGACACCGATAATACCAACACCAGGGGCGTTAGCACGCGCTGAGTGAAAATCAACATCAGCACGAAGGGTGTGCAGTGGTACAGAACCTTCAATTACTTTTTCTCGACGAGCCATCTCAGCATTGTTCAATCGGCCGGCAACCTGGATACGAATACCCTTGGCGCCTGCGTTCATGGTGTTGAGTGCAGCCATCTTCATCGCACGACGGAAGTTACCGCGGCGTTCAAGCTGACGTGCAATGTTCTCTGCGACAAGCTTTGCAGCAAGTTCAGGACGTTTGACTTCTTCGATGTTAATACGAACTGGGAGGCTTGCAATACGTTCGATTGCAGCTTTTAGTTCGGTGACACCAACACCACCACGACCAATCACAACACCAGCTTTCGCGGTGTGGATAGTAATAGTAATGAGGTTAGCAGAACGTTCAATTTCGATACGGCTGATTGTTGGGCGACTTTCGAAGCGTTTTTCAATCAGTTCACGAATTTGGATGTCTTCTTTGAGCCATTTGGCAAAGTCACGTTTTGGCGCAAACCATCGTGAGTCCCAGTTCTTGTGAACCTGAAGACGGAAGCTAATTGGGTTTACTTTTTGGCCCATATTATTTGCTCTCCTTTACAGCTGTAGTCTCTGCTTTTGCAGCGACTGGCTTTTTCTTAGCTTTGACATCACCTGTTACTTCAACCAGGATGTTTGCTGACTTCTTTTGGAATGGCAGCGCACGACCACGGCTAGCTGGTTTGAATCGCTTCAAACGGACACCAGCTGTGACTGAAAGTGTTGAGATAACAAGGGTTTTGCCATCAAGTCCGTGAGTGTTAACGGCGTTAGCCTTAGCACTCTCGATAGCCTTGATAACAGGTTGTGCAGCACGTTTTGGTGTGTGCGAAAGGATAACAAGTGCATCGGCGACTGAACGGCGACGGACAAGACTTGCAACGAGTGCAACCTTGCGCGGAGTTTGGTCAACGCCTTTAGCGTAGGCACGAACAGTTAATTGATCAGCCATTATTTTCTATCCTTTCCACCGTGTTTACGGAACTTACGAGTCGGGCTAAACTCACCGAGTTTGTGTCCAACCATATTTTCCGAAACCAGTACTGGTACGTGAACTTTGCCATTGTGTACGGCAATTGTTCGGCCTACCATCTCTGGGTTGATCGTGCTAGCACGAGCCCAAGTTTTGATGATAGTACGATCGTCGGGTTTCAAAGCCGCAACTTTCTTTGCAAGCTTGAAGTCGACAAATGGGCCTTTTTTAAGTGAACGACTCATAGTTACTTCTTCCTCTTCGCATCATGGCGAGACTTTATGATCAACTTACTGACGTCCTTGCGACGACGAGTACGATATCCAAGGGTCAACTGACCCCAAGGTGTACGTGGTGGTTTACCACTACCGTGACGTCCACCGTCACCACCACCATGTGGGTGATCTGCGGCGTTCATCACAACTCCACGAACTCCAGGACGGATACCCTTGCGACGATTACGTCCGGCTGATCCGATCTTGATGTTCTGGTGCTGTACGTTTCCGACGACACCGATAGCTGCGGTAGCTTCGAGTCGGAAGCGACGAACTTCACCTGATGGAAGGCGTACTTGTGCGTAATCACCTTCTTTAGCCATCAGCTGAGCTTTTGTTCCTGCTGAACGAACCATCTGAGCACCTCTTCCTGGGGTAATTTCAATCGCGTAGATCTGAGTACCAATTGGAATACGTGAGAGTGGCATACGGTTACTTGATTCAATAGGAGCGTCTTCGCCACTGACGATGACTTTACCTTTTTGCATCGAAGTATCAGCAAGAATGTAGTGATAGAGACCGTGCTGGTCTTTTACACGTGCAATACGTGCACTACGGTTTGGGTCATATTCGATTTCTTCGATTGTGACAGTCAAACCTGGTGCAAGCTTGTGATTCATTAGACGATAGTGTCGTTTGACACCACCACCACGGTGACGAACAGTAATACGTCCAGTATTATTACGACCAGCGTTTTGCTTCTTGCTCTTTACGAGGCTTTTCAGCGGTTTGCGTGTTGTAATGTCACTGTAGTCTTCTGAGGTCATGCCACGGCGGCCTGGAGTGGTTGGGTTGTATAGCTTAATTGGCATTACTTCTTCTCCTCTTCCACAGGCGCTTCATCAAATACCTTGATGCTATCACCCTTTGCAAGAGTGACATACGCTTTTTTAGCGTCACGACGGTGAGTCGTACCAGGCTGTGCTCGTTTGCCCTTAGAGAAGCGAACAGCTTTTCCAGTTTGAACGAGTGTCTTGATGTTAGTGACCTTTACTTCGAACTGTTCTTCAACGGCAGCAGAAATCTGTTGTTTGTTGGCAGTAAGAGGTACGTTAAATACATAGATATTGTTTTGAGATTGCGTGTACGCTTTCTCGGTTGCACGAGGGATAATACTGAGATTAATCATATTATTTCTCCTCCTTAGTGAGCCACTTTTCGATCACTGCAACGGATGCAGTTGAAAGAACGATAGCGTCAGCGTTTAGAATGTGATAGACACTCAGGTAGTTGGCGCGAATTAACAATGCACGTTGTACGTTGTTAGTTGCACGGATCAACTCTGGTGTTTTCTCGTCTACTACGATTAGTACTTTGCGTTCGAGCTTGTTATCAGCCAAGAATTTGACTGTTTCGCTTGTCTTGCCGGTCGTCTTGAAATCGAGGACAAAGATTTTCTTTGCTTCGTTTGCAAGTGTCAGGGCTTGACGTAGGGCGACACGCTTGCTGGTAGTTGAAACTCGCTTTGTGTAGTTTTCGTTACCGCGTGGACCAAATACGATACCACCACCGCGCCAGATCGGGTTTCGTGACGAACCAAATCGTGCACGTCCTGTACCTTTTTGCGCCCATGGCTTTTTACCACCACCGCTTACTTCACCACGTTGTTTCGTCGTTGCAGTTGCAAGACGAGATTTCGCAAGGTATGAATCATACGCAAGCTTCAACAGTTCGTGGTTAGGTACTTCTACTGCAAAGATTGCTTTCGGAAGAACGGCAGTCTTTGGTGTTGTTGGTTTAGTTGACTCAACCATTACGCTTTTCCTCCGATTACGATCAGGCCTTTTTTAGGACCTGGTACAGCACCACGAAGACCAATCAGATTGTTTTCAAGATCAACGTATGCGACAACAAGGTTCTTGACCGTTACTTGGTCGTGACCCATGCGTCCAGCCATACGTTTACCCTTAAAGACCTTCTGTGGGTACATAGACCCAATAGATCCCGGTTTACGGACGTTACCGTTACCACCGTGAGTAGCTTTGCTAGTATTAAAGTTGTGGCGTTTTACCGTTCCGGCAAAACCCTTACCTTTGCTCGTACCGGTGGCATCAACGATGTCTCCGAGTGCAAATGTTGTTACGTCAAACGTGCTTCCTACCGAGAGGCCTTCTGGTAGTTCTGTCACACGAATCTCCCGAATATGTTTCGGGGTCACTTTGGCTGTCTTTACGTGACCAGCCACGGCCTTGCTCAGGTTCTTACCCTCACCATATGCCATCTGTACTGCAGTGTAACCATCGGTTTCGACAGTCTTTACCTGAGTCACAGTCACAGGGCCAGCTTGAATAAGCGTTACAGGAATTGCAACACCACTTTCGCTGATGATTTGGGTCATACCAATTTTGGTACCGAGAAGTGCTTTCATTGCCCTTTTGCTCCCACTTAAAATTCTTGGTGGCAGGTAGTATCCATCTGTTGGACTTACCAGTTCACCAAGAATTATTTACTATTTCGTAATAAGTTACCGTTTAACATTACCACACTACAGGGGATGAGTCAATCCTCCCGCCTCTATTTAGGCCATTGATTTTGCCGTATATTCTTCTTGTGTTTATCTGAGTTTTTAGTCATACTACATGTAAGCAAATTTCATTAAGGAATATTCATGACAACTGCAAAGAAAACACCGACAAAAAAAGCACCAGTCACTAAAAAAGCCCCTGCCAAGAAAGCAACTGTCAAAAAGCAACCAAAAGCCGTTGCAGCACCAGCACTGAAGTCATTTAAGCTCTCAAAAAACCCAGGCCCATTCCTATCAGCACGTATTACGCGCCAAACAGTCTACTGGTCAATCCTGCTCATCATTGTCCTGATTCTCGAAATCTGGATCCTGAACATCCAGCTCGATGTCATCGAATTGACCGACAGTATCAACAACCAACTTTAATAGCAGCGGCTGCAATTAAAATAACCTCGTCACTGACGAGGTTATTTTAATGTTTGCATGATTACATGCGGATTTCTGCGTCAACACCAGCTGGAAGGCTGAGGTTCTGCAGGCTGTCGATTGTCTTTGGAGTTGCGTTCGTGATGTCGATAAGACGTTTGTGAATGCGCATTTCGAAAGCTTCACCACCCTTTTTGTAGACGTGTGGTGACTTAACGACAGTAAACATACTGCGGCGTGTTGGTAGTGGCACAGGACCAGCAATACTTGCACCGGTACGGATAGCCGTGTCGATAATCTGCTTTGCTGATTGGTCAATGACCTTGTGGTCATATGCTTTTAGACGAATACGGATTCGTAGTCCGGCTTCTTTGGTTTCTGCCATAATAATAGGCTCCTCTGTCACACTTCAGTGACGCGGTACCGTAACCTCTACTCGAATCAGTGTTGTTCTGTCTGGCGGAGTTCTCGGTACGATTAATAATACATTACAAACTATACCAAATCTGACCAATTATGCAAGTTGACTTATGGGTGTATTATGCTAAAGTTGCTAACATTGGCATGAATCTGTCAATTCGTTCTATTTTTGGAGTAGGTATGAAAACGAAAACTGGTCCCGGTACATTTGACCTGGGTATCATCCGCACCATGAATGCAATCGACGCCAACGAGACGTTGCTGGTCGACTCGATGTATCATTCACTCAGAGCTAGCGTCGAACCCTACGTGGGGCGTCGCATCACGCTCAGAGGCCTACGTGCCGAAGCACGCGAAGTTCAGAGCACACAGGGCAATGAGGCCATGCTCGGCAATGTCCACGCGACCCTCAACGTGGCAATCAAACGCCGCGGATTCTCGAACGTCACCGTCGACACCACGCTACTTGAACATCCGACCGAAGCACCAACAATCATCGTCATCCTCCGAAGAACACCCTAACCCCGCCACCCGTCGAGTGAACCCCCAAGGTTCCTCCGGGAACTGGCGGGGTTTCTTCATCGCAAAAAATATGAATACAAGAAAATAACCTCCGATTTCTCGGAGGTTATTTTGATAATTAGAGGTCTAATTATTTAGTGATCTTGGTAACTACACCAGCACCAACAGTCTTACCACCTTCGCGGATTGCGAAGTTAAGTCCTTGCTCCATTGCAATAGGTGCAAGAAGAGTAACTTTGAAAGTAAGTGTGTCGCCAGGGATAACCAATTCTTTGTCAGCTGGAAGTTCAACTTCACCAGTAACGTCAGTTGTACGGAAGTAGAACTGTGGTTTGTAACCCTTGCTAAATGGTGTATGTCGGCCGCCTTCTTCCTTTTTGAGGATGTAGACTTCAGCTTCGAACTCTGTGTGTGGAGTTACTGAACCTGGCTTCGCAAGAACCTGACCGCGTTCAACTTGTTCGCGTTCGATACCACGAAGGAGCAGACCAGCGTTGTCGCCAGCTTGACCTTGGTTTAGGTTCTTTTTGAATGCTTCGATACCTGTCACAACTGTATTTTGAGTGTTGTGAATACCAACGATTTCGACTGGGTCGTTCAATTTAACAATACCCTGTTCGATACGGCCGGTAGCAACGGTTCCACGACCTTTGATCGAGAAAACGTCTTCGATTGGCATAAGGAATGGCTTGTCAAGGTCACGAGTAGGTTCTGGGACGTAGCTATCAAGTGCTGATACCAATTCCATAATTGCATCCATAGATGCTTCGTCGCCTTCAAGGGCTTTAGTTGCAGATCCCTTGATGATAGGAGCGTCTTCGTCGAAGCCGTTCTTTGCAAGAAGTTCACGGATGTCCATTTCAACCAATTCGACGAGTTCTTCGTCTGCAAGGTCCATCTTGTTTAGGAAAACAAGGATTTTTGGCACACCAACTTGCTTAGCAAGAAGAACGTGTTCACGAGTCTGCGGTAGTGGACCATCGTTTGCAGCAACAACAAGGATAGCTCCGTCGATTTGTGCAGCACCAGTAATCATGTTTTTAACGTAGTCTGCGTGTCCTGGCATGTCAACGTGTGCGTAGTGACGTGCTTCTGACTCGTATTCCTGGTGAGATGATGCAATGGTAATACCACGTGCACGCTCTTCAGGGGCGTTGTCAATTTGGTCGTAGGCAACAGCTTTGTTGACTGAGCTTGGCAAACGCTTTGCAAGTGTTGCAGTGATAGCTGCGGTTAGTGTTGTCTTACCATGGTCAACGTGACCCATAGTACCGACGTTAACGTGAGGCTTGGTTCGATCGAAATCTGCCATTAGAATTATTTCTCCTTTAATTATTTTTCGCACGAGAGCAACAAGAGTCTCACGACGTATGAGAAGAATTATACAGGGTTTTCTCTCAGTAGTAAAGTGTCATTTATGATTCTTGTTCAGGCTGAGCCGACTTGGTTTTAATGCCACTCGCAGCTTCAAAGCCTTTCATATAACGATCCGAGATTACTTCGGCCTCTGTTTTTAGAGTCAAGCCGTGTTTGCTGGCAAGATACACTTTCAGCAGTGCGACATTAGACGTGTTGATTGGGTCGAGAATATATTCAGGCTGATCAAAGTCCATTGATAGAGCTTCGTTTTCAAGATAGGCCTTGCTATACAGTAGCGGACACTCTGGACTTTGCTTGCAGGACAGGCCGCTTGTCATATACTCTCTGGGGGGGTGACATGATTTGCCGTGCAGATCTTTATTTAATAGCTTGATAAATCCTAGGCTTTCGTCGTACCAGTCCAACAAATCACTTCGAGACCAACTTTCGTTAACGTACGGTGCCAGCAGCCGCAGTGGCATCAGAGAGAATTGCTCAAGCGCGAGATCGGGATCTCGCTCAAAGGCAGTAGCTGTCGGTATGAAATCATCGTATAACCAGTCTGTCGACTCATCTTCTGTCATGACCTGTGATTGAACTAATAGCTTTTCGGCCGCAACTGTGAGGTCAAAATAAGATTCGGAACAGTAATTAAGATCTGAATAATATCGATGTGTCGGTGTAATTTCTGATGGGGTTGGTTCAAATTCTGCGTTCGCCATATAAACCACAGTGTACAACGCATTTGATTATTTGCAATCATAAACAACATAACGCCGCGAGTGCGACGTTATGTTGTGAACCGTTAGGTCTATTTGCTAGATCGTTTTTCGATGATCTCTTGTGCCACGTTTGGTGGTACTTCTTCGTACTGCGCAAGCTCCATCGAGCTGGCTGCACGGCCCTGGCTCATTGAGCGTAGGTCGTTTGTGTAGCCAAACATCATCGCGAGTGGAACGATTGCTTTGATCAATTTGGCGCCACCGTTAAGGTCTTCCATTGATTCAATACGTCCACGGCGTGAGTTAAGGTCACCAATCACGTCACCCATGAATTCCTCAGGAGTTGTCGCTTCAACGCGCATAACTGGCTCTAGAAGGATCGGAGTCGCTTTTTTGATGCCTTCACGGGCAGCAATCGCACCAGCTAGCTTAAAGGCTAGTTCGCTTGAGTCTACGTCGTGATAGCTACCGTCATACAGTGTCGCCTTAATGTCAACGACTGGGTAGCCGGCAATAACTCCACCAAGAAGTGTCTCGCGAACACCAGCTTCAACAGGCTTGATGTATTCTTTTGGAACAGATCCACCTTTAGTGATGTCAAAGAATTCAAATCCTTTTCCAGTTTCGTTTGGTTCGAACTCAACCCATACATCACCATACTGACCACGTCCACCGGATTGCTTGGCGTGCTTACCCTGTACTTTTGATGTACCCTTGATTGATTCACGGAAGGCAACCTGTGGCTCACCGATGTTAGCTTCGACGTTAAATTCGCGGCGCATACGGTCAATCAGGATATCAAGGTGCAACTCACCCATTCCTGACATGATTGTCTGGCCTGTTTCTTCGTCGGTGTGAACACGGAATGTCGGGTCTTCTTCTGCAAGACGTTGCAACGCAACACCCATTTTTTCTTGGTCGGCTTTCGTCTTTGGCTCAACTGCAATCGATACAGGTGGCTCTGGGAACGTAATGCTCTCAAGTTGAATT
>Ga0326733_1000220_pt1 | contig 17988 bp, 17 predicted proteins | sample 14_GP2_308_FD_207946 | JGI IMG/M metagenome (GOLD analysis project Ga0326733, IMG submission 207946) | Glacier ice microbial communities from Ngari, Tibet, China - 14_GP2_30.8 | ecosystem: Environmental > Aquatic > Freshwater > Ice > Glacier | place: China: Ngari, Tibet | collected 2018-07-17 | reverse complement strand
CCATCACCTGTTGGCTGATCTTGGCGTGCAGCGTGCCGATATCCGGCCCATTGGTCACTTCATTGCGCTCTGCTGAGCAGGAAAAAATCTCAGTGGAGCGACTGATTAGATCCATATTCTATTGCGTGATCTGATTCGTGTGAACGTCATACTGCGTAACTAGCTCGGCCAGCGTCTTCTCGCCCTTGATTGCCGCCAAGGCAACTTTGGCCTTGAACGCTGCCGTGTGATTTCTTCTCGTACGCTTCATTCCTGCTCCCAATGCGCGCATTGCGCTTTCTCATTTGAGCAGAATTCCCAATGAAACGATTGTCTGAATCTTTAGCACCACCTCTGTCCGAATGCTGCGTGAAAAATGTTCAGTGTTACAGGAAATCATTTTTGGGATCATAGTTTAGGTATGCGCGCTACATCCCCGTGAGTAGCGCGTTGATGATTAAAGCTTGCCAGCTTTTTTCGAGCGATAGGCCAAGCCTTCAACAATATCCGTGTGCCCACCTTCCCGCGCAAAGTCGAGCGCTGTCATTCCTGCCTCATTCTTCAATGACCCATCAGCGCCAGCATCAAGCAATGCCTTGACGGTATAAATATGGCCACCACGCGCTGCCATCATGACCGGCGTGGTTTTATTTGGTGATGGTGCGTCCAGAGCGGCTGATTTAGCCAACAGCATTTTTACGATGTCGTTATCTCCTATCGCTGCTGCGTAATGCAAAGCCGTCCAGCCATCCTGATTGACTACCGCGCCTTTGGCAAGCAAGGCTTCGACCGCTGGTTTATTGGCCGAGTACGCAGCGATCATCAACGCCGTGTCGCCGTTGTTAGCACGCAAATCAAGATTTATTCCGCGTGCCTTCATCAAGACTGGAAATACCTTCATCGACTTCTCGCGCAAGGCGAGGATCAAACCGGAATCACCGCGCTCCGACTCAACCGTGTTTGGATCAAAGCCGCGCTGCAACAGGGACGTGATGGTAGACACGTCATCCAACTTGGCCGCTTTGAAGTAATCATCGTATGTGCCTGCATGCGCCAGCATCGGCAAACTTGCGATGGCTGACAAGGCCGCCATCACCTGCAAAACAAGTCTGCGCATAGGGTTCGGCTGATTCATACTTATCTTTGTATTAATTTTAAGGTTCGTCATTTTTTCACCGCTCAATCTTGAATAAGTTGAAAAAGTTATCAGTCGTTTGCTGAGCAATCTGATCTACTGGAACACCTTTTAATGTCGCCAAATATTCCGCTACATGACGCACTAAAGCAGGTTCATTCACTTTACCGCGATGTGGTACGGGTGCCAGATATGGTGAGTCCGTTTCTATCAACATTTGTTCCAACGGCACTTCGCGGGCGACCGCCTGCAAATCCTTCGCGCTCTTGAAAGTTACGATGCCGGAAAACGAAATATAAAATCCCATTTCCATCGCCGCTTTCGCCACTTCCAGCGATTCGGTAAAGCAATGCATCACGCCAGCCACGCCACCAGCATCCGTGCCCGCACCTTCTTCGCGCATGATGCGTATTGTGTCTTCAGACGCAGCACGGGTGTGAATAATCAAGGGCTTTCCGGTCGCACGAGAAGCGCGGATATGCGTACGAAACCGCTCGCGCTGCCATTCCAGATCGCCTTCCAAACGGTAATAATCCAAACCGGTTTCGCCGATCGCGACTATCTTCGGGCGGTCCGATAATCGGATCAAATCTTCGACGGTTGGTTCCGGCGTATCTTCATAATCCGGATGGACGCCGACTGACGCATAGATATTTGGATGTCGTTCAGCCAGTTCAAGCACGCTGGGGAAATTAGGTAAGTCAACTGACACACAGAGCGCATGGCTGACTTCGTTTTCGGCCATTTTGCCGAGTATCTCCGGCATGCGCGCGGCAAGCTCCGGGAAATTGATGTGACAGTGAGAATCGATATACATGGGAATGAATTGTACGCGCCAGATGATTTTGCTGCGAGCGGAGTGCCAAGAATTGGATCCGCATCAGGCAATTGCCTGCTTATGGACGACTAAGCGACGCGCTTTCCGACTATCACCAGATCGCGCTCAACCCCATCCAGAATTGCAACGCGCGGCATGTTAGCCCAGCGCTCAAAGCCGAAGCGCTCAAACAATTTCAAGCTCGGTTCGTTATGCCCAAAAATCAAACCTACCAATGTATGAATATTCAACGTTGGTGCAAAAGCAATGGCTTCGGCCAGAAAATACGCACCCAGACCTTTGCGACGCGCACATTGAGTCAGATAAATGGAAATCTCGGCTGTGTGTGCATACGCTACTCGTGCATGGAAATTGGAATAGGACAGCCAACCCAGCATCTGCCCATTTGCTTCCACCACCCAGATATGTCGTTTGTCTGCCGAGTGTTCGTTAAACCAGTCCAGACGTGAGGCCACGGTGACTGGTTCGATATCTGCGGTGACCTGACGTGATGGAATAGTGTTGTTGTAGATGGCGACGATGGCAGGCAAATCATCCGCAATCGCCAAACGGTGGGAATACTGCGGTACGGATTGCTGGCTAAGCTGAGTATTCAATTGCTGGCAACGAGAAACGTTTGCAAAAAAAATTCAAACTTACAAAGTATGCGTGGCGCGTGAGGAGCCCAGCGCGGCACCCAACAATTCTTCGATACGTTGTTTGATGCGCACGCCGCTTTCGTCTGCAGAAAACTGCACACCTATGCCCTGCGCCTTGTTATTGTTCGCACCGGCCGGCGTGATCCACGCGATTTTTCCCGCAATTGGATACTTGGTCGGATCGTCCATCAGAGTCAGGATCAGATAAATTTCATCACCGATCTTGTACTGTTTGGTCGATGGCACGAAGATGCCACCGTTTTGCAGAAACGGCATATAGGCCGCGTAGAGCGCAGATTTTTCCTTGATCGGCAATGACAATACCGACGGCCGACCCGCTACGGGACTTCCTGCTGCGATCGAGGTATCTGCCATCACTAACCTTTCAGGAAAAAAGCGTCGAATAATCCAGCAACATATCTTCTATAAACAGCTTGGGTGCCAGCGGATGATCGGCAATTGCACGCCGCTCATTAATACTTTTGATCGCTTGCAGCAAGTCCCCGACCGCTACCCGTGCAGCTAGTGCACCCAGTTCTTTCTTGTAACGTGGATAGTAACGGATTGTGCCGGAAAGTTTGACGGAAAGCACGTCATACAGCCAGCGTTGTAACCATGACACTAATTCCGGCACTGGCGTTTTTTGCAAACGATCAGCCGCCTTCAGCACACCATCGACGCCTGGCTGCGCCAATAGTTGCAGGAATTCATCCATCGTTTCACGCGTACCGGCTTGTGACGATTCCAAAGCAGTCAGTGGAGCGCCGCCCTGCTCGGCCAACCAGCCATCCGCGTCGCTTATCCGCTGCTCCTTGAGCCAAGCCAGCGCTTCATCTTTGCACGGCATCGTCAGCGCAAACTTACGACAGCGTGACAATATGGTCGGCAGCAAGCGGTCAATGCTGTTCGTCACCAGCAAAAACATCGTGCGCGGTGGCGGTTCTTCCAGCATTTTCAACAGCGAATTTGCTGATGCGGTATTCAAGGCTTCAGCTGGATACAGTGTGATGACGCGCATGCCGGAGCGATGTGTGGAGATATTCATGAAATCGGACAAGGCGCGCACCTGGTCGATCTTGATTTCTTTTGAAGGCGCTTTCGTCGTTTTGGCTTTCTTGGTTTCAGCTTCGCCGTCCTCGCCTTCAACACCTTCGCTATCATCCAGTATTTCTGGACGTACGCGACGATAATCCGGATGGCTGTATTGCGTGAACCAGCCGCAAGCGTCGCATTTTCCACAAGCATGTCCGTCTGCAGCTGGCGCTTCGCACAATAGCGATTGCGCGCAGGCTTCGGCAAATGCCGTTTTGCCTATGCCTTCAGGGCCGTGGAACAGAATCGCGTGCGGCAGTCTTTCGCGCAGCAACTGCCATTGCTGCCAGGATGCGCCCTGCCAAGGTAAAAGAGTATTCAACGATCAAGTCCTGCAATGATGCCGCGCAATTGTTCCTGAATCGTCGCTATAGCTTGTGTCGAATCGATGATGCGGAAACGTTGCGGGAATTCAGCAGCACGACGCAAATATTCAGCACGCGTCGCGGCAAAGAAATCAGCTTTCTCTTGCTCGAATTTATCCAGCGTGCGCGTTGCATCAAGACGGGCGCGCGCTACATCGAGAGGGACATCAAACAACAAGGTCAAATCAGGTTGCAGATGTGGATGCACCCATTGCTCCAGCACTGCCAGTTTTTGCAAATCCAGTTTGCGTCCACCACCCTGGTATGCAAACGTCGCATCGGTAAAACGGTCAGAGATCACCCATTCACCACGCTCCAAAGCGGGCGCGATTACTTGCGCAATATGTTCGCGTCTTGCAGCAAACATCAGCAAGGCTTCGGTTTCCAGATGCATTTTTTCATGCAGCAGAATAGCCCGCAGCGATTCGCCAAGCGTCGTGCCGCCGGGTTCTCGCGTCACAATTACGGCCTTTTTTCGCTCTCGCAGTAAATCAGCGACGAACGACAAATGCGTGGATTTACCCGCGCCATCGATACCTTCAAACGTAATGAATTTTGCTGTCGCCATGCCACTGCCATAAAGATGATTCGATTTTATATCTGTCGTATTTTTTGCTTTTAGGTGCTCAAAGGCACCCAATTTTATTGCTTGCGTTGATACTTGTTCACCGCATTATTATGCTCGTCCAGCGTCGCAGAAAACTGGCTGCTGCCATCGCCACGCGCAACGAAATATACCGCTTCCGTCGCAGCCGGATTCAGTGCGGCATGCAGCGATTCAATACCGGGCAAGGCAATCGGCGTTGGCGGCAAACCGACGCGAGTATACGTGTTGTGGGGCGTATCAATCAGTAGATCGCGCTTGCGGATATTACCCTTGTAACTATCGCCCATGCCATAGATGACAGTTGGATCGGTTTGTAGCAACATGCCCTGCCGCAAACGATTAACAAATACGCCGGCGATCATCGTGCGCTCAGACTTTTTGCCGGTTTCTTTTTCCACGATAGATGCCATGATCAAGGCTTCATATGGCGACTTATATGGCAAGGTCTGATCGCGTGCCAGCCATGCCTCGTTCAAACGCTTTAGCATCAAACTGTGCGCCTGCTTGAAGATCTGCAAGTCACTGGAATTCTTCGCGAACATATATGTGTCCGGATAAAACAATCCTTCCGGCATGGTGTAATCACCAGCCAGCTTTGCCATTAATTCTTTATCCGACAAGGCGGCCGTATCGTGCTTCAGGGATGGATGCGCATTGATCGCCTGCCGCATCTGTTTGAAGCTCCAGCCTTCGATGATGGTCAATCCTTCTTGCGCAAACTCGCCACGTACCAATTGCCTGAGCAAGCCGCGCGGGGTTGTGCCCGGCTTCAGTTCGTAAGCGCCGGCCTTCAACTTGGTGCTATTGCCAGTCACTTGCGCCAGAATCACCATCAGCATAGGTTGTACCGGCACCAGAGCTTCATCAATCTGCTGCATGCTGCTCTTCAGACCGCTACCCGGTGCGATCGTAAATTCTATGGAAGGATGACCCTTGTCAATGATGGGCTGTTCAGCCCAGAACATAAATGATGCAATGACAACGATTGCAAACAGAAAAGTCCACGTTAATAATTTTTTCATTTAAAACAAGGTCTCAGTAAATTCAATTCAAATAGAAGCAATCGGACGCATTTTTCTCACGCCACTATAATCAAGCACTAATGATAATGGCTGAAGCAGTTTTTGCCGCACTTTATTGATCGAATCTATGACTACATGGTTGAAATTTCTGGCTGAACAGGGTGCGCAATTGAGTGCACCTGTCAGTGAAGAAGCGGTATCTGAAGTAATGTGTTTCGGTGTGGACGCACCTGTCGAAACGGCGAGAGGCAATTTTGTCGCGCCGCTGACCCACCTTGGGGTGATCGCTGCAGCCGGCGAAGATGCTGCTCATTTTTTGCATAATCAACTGACCAACGATGTCGAACATCTGAGCGCTGACGAAGCACGTCTGGCTGGTTATTGCTCACCCAAAGGCCGTTTGCTGGCCAGCATGCTGATCTGGAAAACCGCTGATGGCATCATGTTTCAACTGCCGCGCGAGATCCAGGCTGGAATTCAAAGACGCCTGCAAATGTTTGTTCTGCGCGCGAAAGCTAAACTAACAGATGTCACGCAACATCAGGTAATGCTTGGTTTGTCCGGCCCCGCTGCCGCCACTGCATTAATGCCGTGGTTCCCTACTCTGCCCGTGCTGATTTACGGCAAAGTAGTAACAGCGGCCGGTACCTTGATCCGTCATCCCAATGCTTTTGAAGTGCCGCGTTATCAATGGATCACCACCGAAGCACAGGCTATCGAAGCATGGCCGACGCTGACACAAATTTTGCAGCCTAGCGGAGCGGCTGCCTGGCACCTCGCCGAAATAGATGGCGGCGTGCCGCACATCACGACTGTCACACAAGAAAAATTCGTCCCGCAAATGATCAATTTTGAATTGATAGGCGGCGTCAACTTCAAGAAAGGCTGTTATCCGGGACAGGAAATCGTCGCCCGCAGCCAGTATCTCGGCAAACTCAAGCGTCGCATGATGCACGCCAGCGTCACGGCACAAAGTGCTGCGCCCGGCACCGAGATTTTTTCGATTAATGATCCCGAGCAGCCATGCGGCATGGTGGTCAATGCCGAGCGCAGCAATGCGCAGGAAATCGATTGTCTGGTTGAGATCAAATTGGTCGCGGCCGAATCTGAAGTACGTCTTGGCTCAGCGGATGGCCCGGCATTGTTCTTCCAGGCATTGCCGTATCCGCTCACTGATCCGGTTTAATTTTTAGCTATTCGCGATACGCAAATGGATCTCTACATTTACTACCGTGTGCATGTTGCCGACGCTGCGCTGTTCCTGCCAAAAATAACCGAGATGCAGGACAATCTCAGCCGTCTATACGGCGTACGTACTTCGCTCAAGCGTCGCCCTGAAGAGCAGGATGGCTTGCATACATGGATGGAAGTTTATCTGGAGGTCGCGGAAGGTTTTGAGGCGACACTTGAACAAGCCGTTGCGCGCAGTGAATTGCCAGCTATGATCGCCGGCAAGCGCCAAATGGAACATTTTCTGGATTTAACTTTATGTGCTTGATTGTCTTTGCCTGGCAAGTCATACCGAATATGCCGCTGCTCGCAGCAGGCAATCGTGACGAGTTCTATGATAGGCCTGCCAGCCCTGCCGGTTGGTGGCACGATCATCCTCAGATTTACGCTGGTCGGGACTTGCAAGGTGGCGGTACCTGGATGGGTGTTAGCCGTGATGGACGCTTCGCGGCGATTACCAATATTCGTGCCCCATCCGAAATGCGCACCGACGCACCGACACGTGGCAATCTGGTGTTGAATTATCTGGCGGGTAAAATGACGCCGACCGACTACGTGCAGGAAATTTCTGCCTACGCGGCTGACTACAACGGCTTCAATCTATTAATTGGCGACGCCACTGAACTGATCTGGTATTCAAATCGCGGCGAAAAAGATGAGCGCAACGGCAAGCCGCTCAAGCAAGGTATGTACGGCTTGTCTAATTCTCTGCTCGATTGCGCCTGGCCCAAGGTCGTCAGCACCAAGGCAGAATTTGCCAGTTTGTTGTGTCAGGGCGCGCCGGAAGATGCCTTCTTTGAAATGCTGTCGGATACTACTTCCGCTTCCGATTGTCGTTTGCCCAAAACCGGCGTAAGTCTGGAACGCGAACGTTTGCTTTCAGCAGTGTGCATCGAATCACCCGATTACGGCACCCGCGTGTCCACACTAATCAAACTTCAAAATGGCCAGTCGCCAGTTTTGATAGAGCGTCCGACAGTTGCGATGCCGGCTATGCCGGAACGTGTTCCTCATCGAGGACCGTGTACTAAAGGATTTAAAAGCGGCCTGCTCGCGCATTAAATCTTTGCCGCTTCGCTTCCAATTACCATCGGTGCGTCATTCACACAATCACTTTGCCAGTTTTGCCTTCAGCAGTTCACGTATGTGCGGCACTTCCTCGTATGGATCAAAAGGATTGCGCTGTTGCACAACATCTTCCAACCGCTTACGCGCATTGATCAGCGATTCGGGTTCGGAAAAAATATAAAACTGTTCGTCGCGCACGGCGTCGAAGGTCAACTCGGCAATTTGCGCTGCCGAAATTTTTCCTGATATCACCGCTTTTTCAGAAAATGATTGCGCTGCCCGCTGGCTGACCGTCAGCGCTGTGACGTTATGCATTTCATCCGGGCGATTACGCTCTGATAAATGAATACCCGTCGATACAAAAAATGGGCACAACACGGATGTATTGATAGCCGATGTCACCAGTCGCAAGTCCTGATACAAGGTTTCTGTCAGCGATACGACGGCATGCTTGGATACGTTATAGATGCCCATCGTTGGCGCATTCTGCAAACCGGCGACCGATGCGGTATTAACGATATGACCTTCATACGCCGAATCGCGTTTGGCGCATTCCAGCATCAGGGGTGTAAAGATGCGTACACCGTGAATCACGCCGAACAGATTAACGCCTAGTACCCAATTCCAATCAGCTTCCGAATTTTCCCAAACCAGACCGCCACCAGCCACACCGGCGTTATTAAATAGCAGATGGACCGCGCCGAAACGCGCCATCGTCGCGTCGGCTAAAGCCTGCACCTGCTCCGCCTTGCTCACATCGCAATGCACGGCCAGCACCTGCGCGCCCCGCTCTTTCAGTTCCGCTTCCGCTCTTTGCAATGCATCAAGCTCTACATCGGCCAATACAAGCTTCATCCCGAGGCGCGCGCCCAGATTGGCGAACTCTCTACCGAAGCCGCTGGCGCCGCCGGTAATCACCGCAACTCTGTCCTGAAATTGTTTCATGCCTACTTTCTATTTACAGATAGGGGAGGATCAGGTTGGGCTCATTTTTTTTGCGACATCGGTACGACGAAGAAATTTGAATGTGCCCGTCGCTTTTGCAACCAGCTTGTCACCATTCCACAATTCGCCTTCGCAAAAATAAATACTGGTCGACGCGTGCGCAACCTTGCCCTTTGCGATCAAACGGCAACCTACTGTGCCGCCAGGCTGCATGAAGCTGGTCTTCATTTCAATCGTGACGCCGCCGCGAATGTCCGGCTCCATCGAACGCCCAGCCAAAGACATCACGTTATCCAGCATGGTCATAATCACGCCGCCATGCGCAACCTGCCAGCCATTCAGATGACAAGTCTGCAAGGTCAGTTCGACTTGCGCCTGGCCGCCCCCTGATTCAATAACGGTGATACCCAGCTCTTGCAGAAAAGGGATAGTCGGTGAAGTTGTGGCAGTTGAATTGGTAGTGGGATTATTGAGGGGATTCGTCATCGGGGTTCTTCTATTACAAAATGGCGTTATTTTAGAGCTATCCGCGTTTCACGCAAGAATTGTTCGTGAACAGTGCGTCTTAAACTGTGCGGACAATGCCCTTAAGAACAGCCACGCTCAATGCGGCGAAAATAATTTACCGTAAGCGTTTACTTTGTTGCAACGCAAAATCGATTCATTAATTATGTAAGCAATATGTAAGTCTCCGCAAGTATCGCGTAAGGTTTGAGTCGCACACTCGGGTCGCTTAGACAATACAACAAGAATGTGCCACAGCATTCTATTAATAATTTTAAGGAGACGAGCATGGCCACAGTACCTACCACAGGTCGCAGCATCACTCCGGAAGAACGAAAAGTTATTTTCGCTTCTTCCCTGGGTACCGTATTTGAATGGTATGACTTCTACCTATACGGTTCGCTAGCCGCCATTATCGCCAAGCAGTTCTTCGCTGGCACAGATCCAAACACTGCTTTCATTTTCGCACTGCTCGCCTTCGCGGCTGGCTTTATCGTGCGGCCGTTTGGCGCCATCGTTTTCGGTCGCTTGGGCGATATGATCGGACGGAAATATACCTTCCTCGTCACCATCGTGATCATGGGTGCATCAACGTTTATCGTTGGTTTGCTACCTAACTACAACTCAATCGGTATCGCTGCGCCTATCATCCTGATCATCCTGCGTATTCTGCAAGGTCTGGCATTGGGTGGTGAATACGGCGGCGCTGCGACCTATGTTGCAGAGCACGCACCGCATGACAAACGGGGCGCGTTCACGGCATGGATTCAAACTACAGCAACCATGGGTTTATTCATGTCCCTGCTGGTGATTCTAGGTACGCGTACAGCTATCGGCGAAGAAGCATTTGCTGATTGGGGATGGCGCATTCCTTTCCTGCTTTCGGTGTTCCTGCTGGGCATCTCGGTCTGGATTCGTATGTCCATGTCTGAATCGCCGGCTTTCTTGAAAATGAAAGCGGAAGGCAAAACATCTAAAGCACCATTGACCGAATCATTCGGTCAATGGAAAAATCTGAAAATCGTTATCCTGGCATTGGTTGGTCTGACTGCTGGTCAGGCAGTGGTTTGGTATACGGGTCAGTTTTATGCGTTGTTTTTCCTGACCCAAACGCTGAAGGTTGATGGTGCCACTGCCAACATTCTGATCGCGGCTTCCCTTTTACTGGCTACACCGTTCTTCCTTGTCTTCGGTTCGCTATCCGACAAAATCGGTCGCAAACCTATCATCATGGCTGGTTGCCTGATCGCTGCGTTGACTTATTTTCCAATTTTCGGCGCGCTGACGCATTACGCGAATCCAGCACTGGAAGCTGCATTGAAAAATGCGCCAGTGGTCGTGACCGCAGATCCTGAAACTTGCCAATTCCAGTTCAACCCAACCGGCACTAAAAAATTCACTTCGTCATGCGACATAGTGAAAGGGAAACTGGCTGCTTCTTCAGTTGCTTACTCTAATGAAGTGGCCGCTCCTGGAAGCCTCGCCACTGTGAAGGTTGGCGACACACTGATCACGTCTTACGACGCGAACGGTTTGTCTAAAGAAGAGGCTGATGCAAAGGGTAAAACTTTCTCGAAAGAGTTGGCTGATGCCATCAAGGCAGCCGGTTATCCAACCAAGGCTGATCCTGATCAAATCAACTATGGCATGACCTTGCTGCTGTTGTTCATACTGGTGCTCTACGTCACGATGGTCTACGGTCCGATTGCAGCAATGCTGGTGGAAATGTTCCCAACACGCATTCGTTATACATCGATGTCCTTGCCGTATCACATTGGTAACGGCTGGTTCGGCGGCTTGCTGCCAACTACAGCGTTTGCCTTGGTTGCATTCAAAGGCGATATTTACTACGGCCTCTGGTATCCAATCATCATTGCGTTGGCTACCTTTGTCATCGGCATGATTTTCGTCAAGGAAACCAAAGACAACGACATCTACGCCAACGACTAGCACCTTGAGTATTTCGTTCGAGAAAATCTCGAATAAAAAACTGCCAGAATAATTCTGGCAGTTTTTTTTTGCTTCTTTAATTCAGTTTATTACTGCCTCAAGCGTCGTTTGCATGCAATTTGCACTGTCCAAATCGATCAAGATTTGTTATTGTCTGGTTGCTAATAAAGCTCTTTTGGACCACAATCCGGGCGCTCTTCGCTTTCACAGAATTTTCCCTCATGATTAAAAGCAACATCACTCCTCGCATCGGTACTCCCTTATCGTTTACCGCCACCAAAGTCATGCTGTTGGGCTCGGGCGAACTAGGTAAGGAAATCATCATTTCACTGCAACGGTTGGGAGTTGAAGTCATTGCGGTTGATCGATACGCCAATGCCCCCGGCCATCAAGTTGCGCACCGCGCTTACGTCATTGACATGACAGATGGCATTGCTCTGGCAGAACTGATCAATCAAGAAAAGCCAGATCTGATCGTGCCGGAAATCGAAGCCATTGCTACCATTGCATTAATGGAAATGGAAAACGCCGGCATCGTCCGTGTTGTACCTACTGCACGTGCAGCTTGGTTGACCATGGATAGAGAAGGCATACGCCGACTGGCCGCTGAAGAATTAGGCGTGGCCACGTCGCCTTACCGATTTGCCGACAGCCTCAAGGAACTTACAAACGGCGCGGCAGAAATCGGCTTTCCCTGCGTCGTCAAACCGGTGATGTCATCGTCAGGTAAAGGTCAATCCAAACTAGACAGCATTGCAGACGTGGAATCAGCCTGGGATTGCGCCGCTTCAGGTGGCAGAGTGGACGCCGGACGTGTGATCGTCGAAGGTTTCATCGATTTCGATTATGAAATCACTTTGCTGACCGTGCGTGCGATCGGCGCTGATGGTGAAGTCCATACACATTTCTGCGAGCCTATCGGTCATGTCCAAGTCAATGGCGACTATGTTGAATCGTGGCAGCCACAAGCGATGCATCCCGGTGCCTTGCAGAAGGCGCACGACATCGCAAAGAAGGTAACTGACAATCTGGGCGGCTTGGGTCTGTTCGGCGTCGAACTTTTCGTCAAGCACGATATGGTCTGGTTCTCGGAAGTTAGCCCACGCCCGCATGACACTGGCATGGTTACGATGGCCAGCCAGGAGCAAAGCGAATTTGAACTCCACGCAAAAGCCATCCTCGGTCTGCCAGTCAATGTCGCGATGAGAACACCCGCCGCGTCCGCCGTGATCTACGGTCAACATGATGCCAAGGTCGTCGCCTTTGAAGGTGTTGCCGAAGCTTTGCACATCCCCGGTACCGATATTCGCCTGTTTGGCAAGCCAGAATCGTTTGCACGTCGCCGCATGGGCGTTGCCCTCGCAGGCGCAGCTGATGTCGAGACGGCACGCAAAAATGCCAAGGCTGCCGCAGCAAAAATAACCCCGGTCGTTCTCAACCAATGAAAGAAACCCGCCTACGTCCCATCAACGTTTTTGTAGGAAGCGATATTTTCCGAATTGCTTCCTTGCTGGCGTATGGCTCATTGGTGTTCCATGTTGTACTGCTGATTTACGCTGAGCACCTCACTTTGTCGCAAACCGACACAGTGGCCGCGATATTGTTGATTGCCCTACTCACGCTTGCCTTGGTTCGTTATTTCTGGCTGCGCACGGGTATTCTACTGAATGAAAAATTCCTGGTTTGTGAAGTCACTGTCGCTACTTTTGCCATCGCGACGCTTTCTACGCAAAATTCAATGCCTGCTTTGCCGATGCCATGGCTAATCGCCATCGCCGGCGTTTTTCCGCTGGCTTTGCGCAGCCGTATCGCCATCGTGGTTATCGTTGCGCTGACATTTATAGGACAGCGCATTAATGTTATTCAGGGCATCTCGATTGGTGATTGGCTGCCCGAATTATTTGCGACTATCTGCATAGGCTGGCTCGCCTTGATGTTGGCAAAAACCCTGAACATCAATCGTGTTGCATTGAGCCAGGCGCGTACTAACGAGCGTCGCTTCAATGCGATTGCGCGTGTAACGCGCCATGTTTTCATCATCACTGATGCCAATTATCAAATCAAGTTCGCCAATCCTGCGTTGCAAGAAGTAATTGGCTACGACCAAGAAGAAATTATCCACAATGGTTTGCAGGCCGTACTCCATCCGGATGATGAAGTAGGTCACAAAAAAAAATTGCGTTATCTGCGCGACACTCCACACAGCACAATATTTTCGCGCCATCGGACTCAGCACAAAGATGGCCATTGGGTCTGGCTGGACACGCGCGGTTATAACATGTTGCATGATTCGGCGATTAACGGGCTCGTATTCAGCCTGGAAGACATTACGGCACGCAAGGATGTCGAATTGAAATTGCAGGAAGAAACTGCCATGCTGCGCGCCGTCCTGGACCTGAATCCATCGATGATTTATGTGAAGGACCGAGAAGGTCACTTCACCATCAGCAATCAAGTTTTTCAGAAACATTTCGGCTATTCCAGTGAGGACGAAATACGCGGAAAAACCGTTTTCGACATCACCAAAAATATGGCGAATAAAGAAGATAAGTTCAGTCCGCAGGAAATCGCCGATGAAATCGATCAACAGGATTTGCAGGTCATGCAAACCGGCGTGCCGCTGCAGGATATTGAAAAACCGGGGTTCTGGCACGCCGATATGGATCTATGGTTTCACACCAGTAAATATCCATTACGTGATGCCAAGGGCGAGACTATAGGCGTACTCGGCGTTACACGCGACATCACCAATCGCAAGTCGACCGAGACCAAAATCGAATATCAGGCGATGCACGACATGCTGACGGATTTGCCGAATCGTCGCTATCTGGTCAACACCCTCGCTGCCGCGATGGAAGTCAGTCGGCAACGACAATCCAGTCTCACCTTGCTGTTCTGCGATCTCGATTTCTTTAAGAGCGTCAACGATACATACGGTCACGACTTCGGCGATCAATGCATTATTGAAATCAGCAAACGCGTCGTAGGTGCCCTGCCAGCAACAGATTTCGTCGCACGTTTCGGTGGCAATAGAATCGTCATTCTGACCAATTCTTCCTTGGCAGAAGCCAGCGTCAAGGCAAGTACCGTCATGCGCGCAATATCGGAACAACTGATCTTCGACAATATCACGGTCAAAATTCAGTCCAGTATCGGGATTGCTCAATTGAGTCCCGATCATCAAGTACCCGCCGATCTGATACGTGACGCTGACGCCGCGATGTACCAGGCCAAGGAACGCGGGCGAAATCGAACAGAAATCTACGACGCCGCATTGCAAAGCAAATCCGCCAAGCATGCACGGATGGATGTCGCCCTGCGTTTTGCGCTTGAACGCAATGAACTTTCGGTTGCCTATCAACCGAAAGTGTCACTGGCTGACGGCAGCGTCAAAGGTTTTGAATTGCTGTTGCGTTGGAACAGCCCTGAATACGGAATGATTTCGCCCACCGAATTTATCCCGATTGCCGAGACTTCCGGTATGGTGGTGCCCATCGGCATGTGGGCGATGAAACAAGCATGTCAACAACTTGCCGCATGGCAGGCCAGCTATCCGGCGATGGGCGACATCTCGGTCGCAGTCAATGTCTCGATGCGGCAATTGCTGCACACATCCTTCTTCACCCAAGTGCGCGACATCCTCAACAATAGCGGAGTTATTCCTAACACGATAGAACTCGAGTTGACCGAAACATCCGCAATGGCGAATCCCCTGCAAACGATTGAAAATCTATCCTTGCTGAAAAAGCTTGGGCTGCGTCTCGCATTGGATGATTTCGGCACTGGCTACTCTTCCCTCGCTTATCTGCAAAAGCTACCTATCGACATCCTCAAGATAGACAAGGCTTTTGTGCACGGCCTCGATACCCAGCAAAGCGACAGAGAAATTATTCATCTGGTGATGGCACTGGCACAAACGTTGAATCTGGAAACCGTCGCCGAAGGAGTAGAAACTCCCGGCCATATTCGTGAGTTGCAAAAAATGGGTTGCGATTTGGGTCAAGGTTTCCTGTTCTCACGACCGCTATCAGCGGGGGAAGCAGAAACACTCATCTGCTCTGCTCACAAATATCCGCTAGACTGACCTGCGTTTAATATTGTTTACCGCCAAAAATGATTGCACTGTGATGCAGTGATTCTGGACTGGCTGAAACACCCCTCGCGAGAATCGAATAAGTTTTTGCCTGACGCGCAGGGCGAGCACAGCAAAAAAAATCTAGTGTCGCTACATTCTTAGCATCAACTATTCTTAATGTTTTTCCCAAGCCATCTATATTAAAAGACCGTTTTTTAGCAGGCAATCGCACAGCTTCGCAGTAAATCGAATATAGTCATGGCCAAACTTTTCTTTATGACGAAACAATATGAAATTTGATGTCGCTATTGTCGGTAGTGGATTAGCCGGCCTTTCTGTTGCCCTCCATCTGGCCGAAACCCGCAAGGTCGCTGTCATTTCGAAACGCTCGCTACTGGATGGAGCCAGTAACTGGGCGCAAGGCGGGATTGCGGCCGTACTCGATTCGCATGATAGCTACGACGAACACATAGCCGACACGCTAGTTGCCGGCGGTGGTTTATGCGATGAGGCCGCAACACGCTATATCGTTGAGCACGGCCCAGAGGCGATTGCATGGCTGATCGAGCAAGGTGTGCCCTTCACGCCCGATTCGACAGCTGAGCTCGGCTTCCACCTGACACGCGAAGGCGGCCACAGCCAGCGTCGTATCATTCACGCCGCAGATGCAACGGGCCATGCGGTGCAAGTCACACTGGAAGAAAAGGTACGCAATCATCCGAACATTACGTTAATGGAGCATCACTTCGCCATCGACGTCATTTCTTCGGACAATCTGGAACGCAAAAAACACGGCCCGCGTTGTCTCGGCTTGTACGTACAAGATGTCAAAAGCGGCAAGGTAATCACAATTGCCGCCGAACACACAGTGCTCGCGACCGGCGGTGCCGGCAAAGTTTATTTGTACACGACCAATCCTGACACCGCGACCGGCGACGGCATAGCAATGGCATGGCGCGCCGGCTGTCGTATCGCGAATATGGAATTCATCCAGTTCCATCCGACCTGCCTGTATCACCCGTACGCAAAATCGTATCTGATCACCGAAGCAGTTCGTGGCGAAGGCGGTGAACTGAAATTGCCACCAAACTCCGGCAAAAACTCCGGCAAGCGTTTCATGCCTTCTTATGACGAACGTGCCGAACTAGCACCGCGTGACATCGTCGCGCGCGCTATCGATGCTGAAATGAAAAAACATGGTGTCGATTACGTCAATCTCGACATCAGCCACAAATCGCCTGAGTTCCTGAAAGAACATTTCCCAAACATCATGGAGCGCTGCCTTCAATTTGGCATCGACATCACGAAAGAACCAATCCCGGTCGTACCGGCTGCGCATTACACCTGCGGCGGCATCATCACTGATCTGGCTGGCCGTACCGACTTGCCCGGCTTGTATGCGGTTGGAGAAGCGACTTGCACAGGTTTGCATGGCGCGAATCGCCTCGCCAGCAATTCATTACTGGAATGTTTGGTACTGGGTCGCGCAGCAGCCAAATACATCGAAGAACAACCCAAGCAAAAAGCCGTCACTCTGTCGGCATGGGATGAAAGCCGCGTCACTGATGCGGATGAAGAAGTCATCATCGCCAACAATTGGGAAGAGCTGCGTCGCTTCATGTGGAATTACGTCGGCATCGTGCGCACCACCAAACGCCTGGAGCGCGCGCAACATCGGATCCGTCTGTTAAAAGAAGAAATCGACGAGTACTACGCCAACTTCCGCATCACGCCCGATTTGCTGGAATTGCGGAATCTGGTTGAAGTAGCGTCACTGATCGTCAATAGCGCGCTGTCACGGCGCGAAAGCCGCGGTCTGCATTTTAGTCGTGATTATCCTGAGACTTTGCCTAAGGCTTTGCCTAGCGTTTTGCAACCTGATCGGAAATAAGTAGCTAGCCGCAAGCTGTTAAAAAAGCCGCTGATTGCGAAATCGGCGGCTTTTTTTATTGTTAGATGTTTCTTTTAGATCGCTCTTGTTGATGTTTGCATTTGTCCGTCGAGAGTTGGGATGCCGGGGGTGGCCCGGCGGCCACTCACTTTTCTTGCTTCGCCAAGAAAAGTAAGCTAAAGAAGGCGACGCAGAAGCCGTTGCCCGCTGCGCGGGTACCCAAGTCAAACGATCATCAGTCGGGAGCACAAACAAACTCGCCTTCGGCTCAAACAGGTTTGCGCTCTTTATCCGCCTGACGACCGTTTGCCTTGGCAACGTCACATGCGGTAACTTCAAACGCAAATCCTAACGGCAACGGCAATCCCTACCACCTTGATTGCTTTATAGTTTTTCGAATTGGCTCGTGTAATGCTGTTGCCGTTGAACTGCCGTTGCAGTTCACCCGCTGTGACGCTGCCGTTTGTGCAAATCAGAAAATGGAATAAGAAGTGAACGTTGTCTGAGCGAAGCGAGTTTCGTTCGCTTCCCATTTTTTGATTTGCACAAGCGGGAACCCGAAGGGCAGCGGCTGTGCGGTCGCCTTCTTTTGCTTACTTTTCTTGGCGAAGCAAGAAAAGTGAGTAGCCGCCGGGCTACCCCCGGCATC
>Ga0326733_1000219_pt1 | contig 18057 bp, 11 predicted proteins | sample 14_GP2_308_FD_207946 | JGI IMG/M metagenome (GOLD analysis project Ga0326733, IMG submission 207946) | Glacier ice microbial communities from Ngari, Tibet, China - 14_GP2_30.8 | ecosystem: Environmental > Aquatic > Freshwater > Ice > Glacier | place: China: Ngari, Tibet | collected 2018-07-17 | reverse complement strand
TTTCGCCTACGACCTTGCCCGCTCATGGGGCCTCAAGATCGTCGAGCCGCGCCCCGCGTTGGTGCCCCTCACCCTCGCCGGCGATGACCTGCTGTTCCGCTCGCTCGCCGGGGTCGCCGCGCCCATTGTCGCTAGCGCGGCGCGCGGTCCCGCCTTCCGCGAGGCGGCATTGTTCACTCACCGCGGGCTGTCGGGCCCGGCGATCCTGCAGGTGTCGAGCTATTGGCGTCCGGGCGAAGCCGTGAGCATCGACTTCGTCGCCGAGGCCCCGCCGAATTGGCTTGCCGAGGCCAAGCGCCGCGACCCGCGCAAGCCCGTGCGCCGCCTGATCGAACAGATGCTCCCCGCGCGGCTCGCCGAAACGCTGAGCGACCGCCTCACGCTGGACGGTCCGGTCGGGGGCTTGAGCGACCGCGCCGTCGCCGCCGCCGAGCAACAGCTGCGCAGCTGGCGCTTCACCCCCAACGGCAGCGAGGGCTATGCCAAAGCCGAAGTCACCGTCGGCGGCATCTCCACCGCCGAACTAAGCTCCCAGACGATGGAAGCCAAACGCATCCCCGGCCTGTTCGTCATCGGCGAAGCCGTCGACGTGACCGGCTGGCTCGGCGGTTATAACTTCCAATGGGCATGGGCCAGCGGGGTCGCGACGGGAAACGCGCTCTGAGCGAAACGCCGAAGCGATGCTGCACTGCGGTAAAACTATGCTATGGCACGAAACTCGCACCGCAACGCAGCGTTGATCGAGGAAGCAATCTGTTTGTTCGGAACAGTTTGAAAGGGGATTACTGGATGTTCGAAGTACAATCTCTTGCCATTCCCGATGCAGACACCGTTGTCCCGGGCGCCCGCCAGGCACCGATCGCCAGACTGGCCCTGATCGGCAATGCCCTTCCGCGCAAATGTGGCCTGGCGACCTTCACGAGCCATGTCGCCGACGCCCTTCGCGATCGCTACCCGGCGCTGCACCTCGACCATTATGCGATCGACGACGGCACCAACGTGACATATTCCAGTGACGTCCAGACAATTCGTCTGGAGAGCATCACCGATTATCGTGATGCCGCCGGGCGGATCGAGCAAAGCGGTGCCGAAGCGATCTGGCTTCAGCATGAATATGGCATCTTCGGCGGCGAAGCCGGAGCGCATATCCTCGACCTGCTTGATTCGACCAGCCTCCCCGTCATCGCCACGCTTCACACCGTGCTCGAAAAGCCCAGTCCGGCCGAGCGTGCGGTCTTCGAAAAACTACTTGCCCGGGTCGATCACGTGATCGTCATGGCCGCCCACGGCGCCGACATATTGCGTCGTGTGCACGGGGTCGCCCCGCACCGTATTTCGATCATCCCGCATGGCGTTCCCGATCGTCCCTTGCGTGACCCCGAAACGCTCAAGGCGCGTTTCGGCTGGCAACGCCGCCGGGTCCTGATGACCTTCGGCCTGCTTGCTCCCGACAAGGGCATTCAGCATATGATCGAGGCGATGCCCGCGATCGTGGCGGCGCATCCCGATGCGCTTTACGTGGTGGTCGGCGCGACTCATCCCAATCTCGTTCGCCGCGAAGGCGAGCGCTATCGCGAATCGCTGATGGAGCGTGCCTCGGAACTCGGGATCGCCCAGCATGTCCGCTTCTTCGACGCCTTCGTCGAGCAGGAAGAATTGCTCGACATGCTTCAGGCAAGCGACGTTTATGTAACACCCTATCTCAACATGGCTCAGGTTACTTCGGGCACCTTGTCCTATGCGGTCGCGGTCGGAAAGCCGGTCGTCTCGACGCCTTACCTTCATGCCCGCGAATTGTTGGCCGACGATCATGGCGTCATTGTCGAGCCCGCCAACCCCGCCGCGCTTGCCACAGCCGTTGGCGCATTGCTGGACGATGATCGCTTGCGCGCTTCGGTTGCCCGCCGCGCTTATGGCCGCGGGCGGACAATGTTGTGGTCGCGGGTCGTCGAGCGTGCGCTTGCCCCTTTGGCCGCAGGGAAGCGTCACACTCGCCATCGCGGCGAGCGCCGAACGACGGTCCTGCCACTGACCGCGGTCGAACGGATGAGCGACGGCACCGGCATCCTTCAACATGGCATCCACAACATCCCCGATCGCCGCCATGGTTATTGCATCGACGACAATGCCCGCGCCTTGATCCTGGCCGTCCTTCGTGGCCGGACCGAGCCTGCGGGCAGGGTCGCCGAACTCGCGTCGACCTATGCCGCATTTCTCCAGCATGGCTGGAATGAGGATCGCCGTCGTTTCCGCAACTTCATGAGCTTCGAACGTACTTGGCTTGAGCCGGTCGGGTCCGAAGACAGCAACGGTCGGACCTTGTGGGCGCTTGGCGTGACTGCGGCTCACTCTCAGTGGGCGGGCATTCGCGAGTGGGCCCAGACCCTGTTCGAGCATAGCGGGCGGACGATGGGTCCACTTGACGCCTGCCGCGCACGGGCCTTTGCGGCGCTTGGTGCTCATGCGTTGCTGGCGCGCTTACCCGGTCATGGTCTGGCGCTTGAAATGATGGGCACTGCCGGCACGTGCCTGATGAACAAGTATCGCGCCGCCCGGCGCGAAGATTGGGACTGGTTCGAGACTGACCTCGCCTATGACAATGCGCGTTTGTGCGAAGGCCTGTTGAAGGCCGGCCAGACGCTTGGCGATCGCGCAATGATCGAGGTCGGGCTTGCGACGCTCGAATGGCTGGTGAGTGTCCAGACTGGCCCGCGTGGATCGTTTCGCCCGGTCGGGTCAAACGGTTTTGGGCGACCTTATGCTCGGCCGTTGGCGTACGATCAGCAGCCGCTCGAGGCGGCGGCAACGATCGACGCTGCCGCAACCGCATTCACCATCACCGGTGACAAGCGTTGGGAACGCGTCGCGCGCGATGCATTCGGCTGGTTTTTTGGCGACAATGATGGCGGTGTCGTGCTTGCGGATATCGCCACGGGCGGTTGCTACGATGGATTGATGGCCACCGGCATCAACCGCAACCAGGGCGCCGAATCGATCTTGGCCGTGCAACTCGCAGCGCTGACGATGACCGACGTTTTTGGCGCGGTTCGCACTAGACAGGATCAATAGGGCGCAGCACAAGCGCGCCTCCCAGCCACAACGCCCGAGCCCGATGATCCTGCCCCAGCTCCATCCGCTTCGTCTCAAGGCGGATCCCGCCCGAGTCGTGCTTCGCCCATTCCATCTGTCGTGGCAGGGAACCTCCGCGGCTCCTGGTCGTGCGGAGCGCCTCGTGCATGCGGTGCAATCGCTCGACGACAAGGAAATGCGGCGCCAGCTGCGGCGGGTCATGCACGACTTCGAATCGCGCCATTGGCAAGCGCGCTCGATGTTCTTGCGCCGATTTCGTCAGATCTGCGAATTGCTCGACCTTGAGCTCGACAATCTCGGTGACCAGCGCAAACAGTTGATCGGGGCCTATTTCTGCCACGAATATAGCTATGCGGCAGCGGCGTTGATGAACCCGAGTATCGTTCTGCACCCCGATCAAAGCGGCCTGGACGACAAGACTTCGCGGGTCATCATGTCGCTTCGCGCTGTCGGTGAAGGGCACATCAGTTCGATTGCCTTTCGTGAAGGGCTGGTGTCGGCCGATGGCAGCTTCGAGCTTGCACCCGAACCGCCGTTCGCCACCGCGACCGATGCGCCCGACGGCGATGGTCTCTACCTTGACGGACCGATCGAGGTGCTGCGCGACAAGGATAGCAATCTGTCGGGGACGGTGATTTTTCCCGTTACTCCGGCGCAGGCTGGCGGGCTTGAGGATCTGCGCCTCACGCATTTTACCCATGAAGATGGTTCACGCGAGTATATCGGTACCTACACGGCCTATTCGGGGCGCAGCATTCGCTCCGAATTATTGCGTACCGACGACTTCCGCCGCTTCCGCCTGAGTGCATTGGAAGGCGACGCCGCGCACAACAAGGGCATGGCGTTGTTCCCGCGCAAGATCGGCGGGAAATACATGATGGTTGGGCGCCAGGACGGTCAGAATCTGTTTCTTTTATCGTCGGATTCGCTCGATTGCTGGAATGGCGGCGATTTGCTGATGAAGCCCGAAAACCCATGGGAATTCATTCAAATCGGGAATTGCGGACCCCCGATCGAGATCGACGAGGGCTGGCTGCTGCTGACGCACGGCGTCGGCGCGATGCGGCAATATTCGATCGGCGCGGTGCTGCTCGACCGCGATGACCCATCGAAGATCCTCGGCCGTACTCGCGAGCCGATCCTTCGGGCCGAAAATGACGATCGCAACGGATATGTCCCTAACGTCGTTTATACCTGCGGGGGAATGAAGATCGGCGACACATTGTTCATGCCCTACGGAATATCGGATAGTTCGGTTGGCTTTGCTTTCATGCCGCTCAAGAAATTGATCGCGGCGATGGATTGATCATGGCCGGACCGCTCAAGCTTGATACGCGAATCGTCGAAAAGCCGTGGGGCCGGCGCGGCATCGATCCGCGCTTTGGGGTCGACCCAGATCGCCAGGTAGGCGAAATCTGGTTTGAGTCGCCCGCGTCCCGCCCGCTCGATGTGATGGCCAAATATCTTTTCACTACGGAGCGCTTGTCGATCCAGGTCCACCCCGACGACGACACTGCCCGGGCGCGCGGGCATCGCAGCGGCAAGGACGAATGCTGGATCATCCTCGATGTCGCGGACGACGCCGAACTTGGCATCGGCACGGTGCGCGAGGCCAGTGGCGACGAGGTGATTGCCGCTGCGCGTGACGGTTCGATCGTTGAACTGATGGATTGGCGCAAGCCCGCAATTGGGGATTTCTATTACAACCCCGCGGGTACGATCCACGCGCTCGGGCCTGGCCTCACCGTGCTTGAAATCCAGCAGGCGGTCGACCTGACCTATCGCTTGTTCGACTATGGCCGGCCACGCGAGCTTCACCTCAATGAATCGCGCGACGTAGTCCGGGCACGCCCCCACGAACATCGCCTCGATACCCATGTTGGCGACCACAGCGTACTGCTCGTCGCCGGCCCCTATTTCGGTGCCGCTTGGTGTGTCGGCGAGCCCCCGGTTCTGCCCCAGGGCATGCGCGACGTTCAACTGCTGCCGATCGACGTCGCTGTGGGCGGAATTGGCCCGGGCGAATGCGCCTTGATCGACGAGCATGCCGCGCGGCGCCTGCGCAGCGAAGGAACGTTCGCTCTCGCTTGGTCCCCGGCGCACTGACCAAGGTTTATTTCGACGGCGGGTGCCGCCCCAATCCGGGGCCGATCGAGGTCGCGGCCGTCCTTCGCGGCGTGCCTCACATTCGCGACGATCTGGGCGAGGGGTCAAGTGGGGACGCCGAATGGCTTGCCCTCTTGCACGCCTTGGAACTTGCCCATGCGGCAGGGGAAACCGACCTTGTGCTTCTTGGGGACAGCGCCAGCGTGATCAACCAGGCCAAGGGCCTCGCCAGGCCGCGCGTGGCGCTTGCGCTCCAGGCTCGTTTTGCCGACCTCTCCCGCCGCTTTGAACGCGTCCGCTTTCGGCGTATCAAGCGTAACCAGAATTTGGCCGGGATTGCCCTGGAGTGGCTCCGGCAAGGGAGCATCAAGCGATGAGCGTGGCCTTCAGGCGGGAAAGCGACGAGGAGCATCTCGAACCCAAGTTCGAGCTGCCCATCCCGCCCGGCCCCAATTACGTCACGCCGGCGGGCCTCGCACACATCGAGGCGCGAATTGCCCATTTTGAGGCGTTGCACGAGGCGGGCGGCACCGAAGATCAGCTCAAGGCGCTCAAGCGCGACCTGCGCTACTGGCGCCAACGCCAATCCAGCGCCGTCCCCGCCCCGCCCCCTGCCCCAGGCAAGGTCGGCATTGGCTCACGGGTCACCTTCATCCTAAGGGACAAGCAGCAGACGATGACCATCACCGGACACGACGAGGCCGACCCGGCTAACAATAAAATAGGCTTCTCCTCTCCCTTGGCGCGCGCCCTTCTTGGCATGACCGCGGGCCTCTTCGCTGATTTCGGCGGCGAGGAAGAAGCGATCGAGATCATCGAGGTCGGCACCAAATAAGGCTTGTCTTGGGTTTGCCCCAATTGGCTGCTAAGCGCACGCCCATGCTTAATATCAACGCTATCACAGTGCGCCTTGGCGGACGCATGATCCTCGACCGCGCCACCGCCGCCATCCCGCCGGGGAGTCGCGTTGGGCTGATCGGGCGCAATGGCGCGGGCAAATCAACGCTGATGAAGGTCATGATCGGCCAACTCGACCCCGACGGAGGCGAGATCGAGATGCCCAAGAAGACCCGGCTCGGTTACATCGCTCAAGAAGCCCCCAACGGAACCGCGACCCCGTTCGAAACCGTGCTTGCCGCTGACAAGGAACGCGCGCTGTTGATGGACGAGGCCGACCATTGCGTCGATCCCGACCGTCTCGGCGATCTTCACGAACGCCTGCTGGCGATCGACGCGTGGGGCGCGCCGGCAAAGGCCGCGCGGATCCTGCTCGGGCTCGGTTTCGACGAAGCGATGCAGGGCGAGCCGCTCGACAGCTACTCGGGCGGGTGGAAGATGCGCGTAGCGCTTGCTGCCCTCTTATTCTCCGAACCCGATGTATTGCTGCTCGACGAACCTTCGAACCATCTCGATCTCGAGGCGACACTTTGGCTTGAGAACTTCCTCAAAAACTACCCTGGCACGCTTGTTGTGATCAGTCACGAGCGCGACCTGCTCAATAATGTCGTCGACGTCATCCTCCACCTCGAAGGCGGCAAGGTAACGCTTTACAGCGGCGGCTATGACAGCTTCGAGCGCCAGCGCGCCGAACGCGTGGCGCAACTTGCCGCCGCCGCCGCCTCGCAGGACGCCCAGCGTGCCCGGCTTCAGGATTATATCGCCCGCAACTCGGCCCGCGCTTCAACTGCCAAGCAGGCGCAATCGCGTGCCAAAATGCTCGCCAAGATGCAGCCGATCGCGGCGCTTGCCGACGATCCCAGCTTGAGCTTCGATTTTCCTAACCCGACCGAATTGCGCCCGCCGTTGATCACGCTCGACCTTGCCGCGGTCGGCTATGGCGAGACCGTCATTCTCAAGCAGCTCAATTTGCGGATCGACCCAGACGACCGGATCGCGCTGCTTGGCCGCAACGGCAATGGCAAGACTACGCTTGCCCGGCTGCTTGCGGCGCAACTCGCCCCGATGGCCGGCGAAATGCACGCCTCGAGCAAGATGAAGGTCGGTTACTTCACGCAATATCAGGTCGAGGAATTGCACGGCGACGATACCCCGCTCCAGCATATGAGCCGCGAGATGAAGGGCATGACCCCGGCTGCGGTCCGCGCGCAGCTTGGGCGGTTCGGTTTCTCGGGCGACAAGGCAATGACCCGGGTCGAAAAATTATCGGGCGGCGAGCGTGCGCGCTTGGCACTCGCATTGATTACCCGCGATGCGCCGCATCTGCTCATCCTCGACGAGCCGACCAACCATCTCGACGTCGACAGCCGCGAGGCGCTGGTCCAGGCGCTCAACGGCTACAACGGCGCGGTTATCCTCGTCAGCCATGATCGCCACATGGTCGAACTCACCGCCGACCGTCTGGTTTTGGTCGATAATGGCAATGCTGTCGATTATGAAGGCAGCATCGACGACTACATCGACTTCGTCCTCGGGCGGAACCAGCCCAAGGTTGCCGGCAAGCCCAAGCTTGATCGCAAGGCAGTTGCCAAGGCGCGCGATGATGCCGCCGCACTGAAGAAGAAGGCCGCCGAAGCCGAGGCCGCAAGCGCGCGTCTGGCCGCGCAATGTTCGGCGCTCGACAAGGCAATGTTCGACCCTTCGAGCGCTGCCCCCGAACTTGCCAAGCTGCCGATGAGCGAGCTTGCCAGCCGCCGCACAAAGGTCGCTGCCGACCTTGCATCGGCCGAGGCGCGCTGGATGGAAATGGCCGAGGCGCTCGAACGGGCCGCCTAGCCGGGGATCACCAGTTCGCGCTGTTCATGCGACAATTTCCATTCGCCCAAGTCAGTAAGCATGAAGCGCGCCGCCTCCTCGAATACATCGGCGGCGCGGGTCAATTCGATTACGCTGGAAACTGCGGCGACGCTTTCTTGTAGTCGAGTGGCGGTCGACAAGGAACGCTGTGCGGTTCCTGCGAAGTCGCCTTGAACGCGGATTCCAAACAAGGCGGTGCCGACCGCGGGTAGCCCAGCGGACAGAATGACAAACATCTTGGCATTCGCCGACACCCAATCAGGAACAATGAAATAGCCGACGATCAGGACGAGGCACCCGATCACGGTCGCGGCGAATAATGCCAGCCCGATCAAATGGAGCCGGTGGTCAAGCTCCACCGCGATCTGGGCTGCCTTGCGGTGATAAGCGATCTGCGGAGTAAGTTCGTGTTCCTTCAGTGCCATAGCAAGTTGCGCAGGGGCGCGCATCACGCCTGCCGGACTGCGCATTGCGCGCCACATTCCTGCGGCATACCATTCGGTCCAGCGGCGCTGGTCCAGCTTCGCGTTCAAGTCGCGCCGCGGTGCCGCTACCCCAAGTAATTTGAGGCTGCGCATCGGCCGCAACCGCTCGGCCAACTGACGATAGTCGAGCCAGCGCCGATGCCAGCCGTGCTTTACCCCTATTTGGGTATTGGCAATTATCGCCGCGATCATCGTCAGTTCGGCCAAGGCCAGCAGCAGTTTGCCCTGCGGCAAGATCAGCCCGGCAAGCGCCGTAAGCACCGCCGCCGCGCCAACCAGAAAATTGAATATGTGTCCGCTGCGATACGTTTGGGCAAAATGCCGCGCGAGTTGGTCGCTCCAGCAATAAGCGCGCTGCAACGGATCGAGGTCCGTCTCAATGCCATGCCCTTGCCCGCAAGCACCTCGAAACGCTTTCCATTCGCCTTCAAGCGCCTGCGGCAACGGCGTCGCACGAACATTTGTCCGTCGAACTCGAACCACGCCCGTAAGCGCAAGAAGCAAGGGGTATTCAAGCCGCAAATTGAGCTTGCGCTCATGTTCGCGATAGTAATCCTGGATGAAACTTCGCTCTCGGAGGCTAGCCGGGGGCAGCAGGATGGCGTCGAGCACCATATTCAGGGCTTCAGCGCTATAGGGTACGGCCGCAGCGTAGCAATTTTCGCGCGTGGTGCAGACATGCGGGTCCAATCCGCTCCATAGCAGGCGCAGGGGCTGATCGGGATCAAGTGGCACATGAAGGATTGGCGTGCCCTGGAGCAAGGCAATTTCAACGACTTCCGCGGTCCCGCCACGCCCTCGTGGTGGCTCGCCGTCCCAAATCGCAATCAGGAGGTCGCAATGGGCAATCGTTGCTCGCCCAGCCATCACATAGGCCGCCAGTGACGCATCTCGATCGCCCGGCAATTCGAGCACCGATTGCGCTTGCGCCACCAGTGCGTGAAAAGCTTCGCGCGGGGGGCCCGCCGCAAAATCCTGCTCATACGTGCCACGCGCAAAGGGGAGTGTGGCGCCCAGCGTAAAACCTTTCGCAAGCGCCACGCTGGCAGCAATTTGATCGGCCCCCTCGGCTAACGGCGATACCAGGTGAAACTGCGGCACTGCCGAATCGAATAGCGCGCCGTGCACGACGGCGGTATTCGCGACAAAGGCCATGATTTCATCGAATACCGCCACTAAACGGTGTTCGACAGGATCGCCTCGACCGTTGAGAACGTCCGGGCGGTGCCCAGTTACTCCAAGGGTCAGCGCCAGCGCCACCTTGGGCGGCGCATCGGACGAGGTGGGGCCGGCGAGGGCGCGCTCGTTTTGAAAGTTCTGCCACATCATAACCGAAGCATCCGCTCCCCTTGCAAAACAAAGGTAGCCGCGACAGCAGCCCGCCCAAGACGCGGGCGCTTGGTCAACCTAACACGTGTGTCACCAACGGCAAGGACTGGCGAGCCGCAGACGAGTGCGTTTGTGGCGCCAAAATTGCATCGCGAATATTTCCAGGGACGGTGAACAAGGGCCGCCGTCTTCGTTATGAGCACAAGTGGCGCTTGAACATTGCACGAAATGCCGCAAACGCGACGGCTGACGATCTTAAGATCGGTAAAATAGGGGAGCTTACGCAATGATTGACCGCAAGATCTTGGTGCTTGGGGGAGCGGGATACATCGGCAGTCACGTCGTGATCGCGCTCAAGGCAGCTGGACATCGCGTCTCCGTTCTTGACGATCTGTCATCTGGATTCAGATCGGCGATACCGCATGATGTGGACTTTCACGAGGGTGAGATTGGCAACGAAAAGCTGCTCGGGGAGGTTTTGCGGGTCGGGCAATTTGACGCCATCATGCATTTTGCCGGGTCGTTGATCGTTCCGGAATCGGTCGTCGACCCGCTGAAATATTATCAGGACAATACGTGCGACAGCGTCAACGTGATTCGGGCTGCGGTCGCCGCCAAGGTCTCCAGCTTCGTCTTTTCTTCAACTGCCGCAGTGTACGGCGTCCCGACGGTGATCCCGGTGGATGAACAGGCCGAGACCCGCCCGGTAAATCCTTATGGCGCTTCCAAACTCATGGTCGAGCGCATCCTGGCTGATACCGCCGCGGCTCATTCCCTTCGTTTCGCCGCCCTGCGATACTTCAATGTCGCCGGTGCGGATCCAGATGGACGTGCAGGTCAGTCGACAGAAGGTGCGACGCATCTGATCAAGATCGTCGCGGAACATCTTGCGGGGCGCCGGGGCGCGGTAAAGATCTTTGGATCAGACTTCGAAACGCGTGATGGCACAGGTGTCCGCGATTATATTCACGTCACCGATCTCGCGGACGTCCATGTGAAAGCGCTCGAGCATTTACTCTCGGGCGGCGACAATCTAGTGGCGAATTGTGGATATGGGCATGGCTTTTCGGTGCGCGAAGTCATTACTGCAGCAGAGAAGGTCAGCGGCCGGCGGATCATGACGGAGGACGCCCCCCGGCGCCTTGGAGATCCAGCAGAACTCGTCGCCGACGCCGCTTTTGCTCGCAAGGTTCTGGGATGGACCCCACGCTTCAATGATCTCGATCTGATCATTTCGCACGCTCTACGCTGGGAAAGCTCGCTCGATCGACCGGATTAGTGCCAGACCCAATGACCCGCAGGCTGCTGGTGTGCCCCCGGTGCGAAGGAAGGCTAGTTATGCGACGGCCGGGTCGAGGATGCGAAGGGTGCCAGTGGTGGAGTCGATCTCGGCACGAACCCCGACCGGGAGGCTGAACTGATCGTCGACGTGTCCGAACAAGGCCCCCTGATAGACAGGTACACCGAGAGGCTCGAGATGTTGTCGCAAAACTTCTGACAAAGTGAACCCGCCGATCGACGAGGTCGTGGCGCGGCAATTCGTGCATTGCCCAAAGACAACTCCCGCGACCCGGCCGAGAATTCCGGCTAAGGCCAGCTGGGTCAGCATGCGGTCGATCCGGTATTCCGCTTCGTCGACATCCTCGAGAAACAGGATCGCGCCGTCAAAATTGGGCAGATATGGCGTGCCGAGCAAGGATGTGAGTACCGTCAAATTGCCGCCCAACAACCGTCCGACTGCCTTCCCGGGCCGGATGGTTTGGGTGCGCCAGGCGCGTTGCACCAAGCGGTCTTCCTGCGCCGCGGGGTTAGCGAGAAGCGGGGTCGCGCCAGCAAACGCAAGTGCCTTGAAATTGTCCCACGAATATTTGCTCCATGAGCTTCCCGCGTTCGGGCCGTGGATTGTCGCAAACCCTGCTCGCGCCGCAAACGCAAGATGCAAGGCCGTGATGTCGCTGAACCCGATGAGCAGCTTGGGATGCGCGCGGATAAGGTCGAAATCGAGATATGGCAGGATGCGGGCGGAGCCCCAGCCGCCACGCACCGCGAACACTGCCCGGACCGCCTCGTCGGCATACATCGCATGGAGATCGGCTGCGCGGTCCTTGTCTTGCCCCGCGAGGTAACCGAAGCGAGACCCAAGGTGCGGAGCCGCCTTGGGGACGAGACCCATTGCCGTCACCGCTTCCATCACCAACTGGACTTCGAAGTCGTCGGCGAGATATCCGGCTGGTTTGATCAGGCCGACCGTGTCGCCGCGCTTCAACCGCGGTGGTTTGCGGAGTACTGGCTGGGCGCGAAGTGCTTCTTGAGGAAAAGTCAGCGCCGCGGCTAGGGCGCCGACGATCTGAAGCATCGACCGGCGGTCGTGCACCGGCGCTGACCTAGTTTCCATCATCCCAGCTCAGAACTTGACCTCGGCCAACAAGGTGAACGAGCGCCCGCGCGGGTCGGCTACCCGCGGTTCCCAGCTGCTGCCCGAGCCGGTGTTGCTATCATAGGTAATTGCGAACGGTGGGTCCTTGTCGAAGAGGTTTCGCACGCCACCAGTGATCTTGAAGTTCTTGGTCAGATCGTAGCTGGCAGAGGCGTTATGAAGCAGATAACTCTTGACCTTGTCATTGTAATCCGGGCGCGATCGCGACCCTGGCAGGGCCTGGTTGTCATATCCGTGGCGGTACAGCTGGGATAGCGTCAACGTCAGCCTGTCCCGCTCAAAGCTGATGAAGGTATTGTGCTTCCAGCGCAGTCCGAGGTCGCCAGAAAAGGTGAAGATGCCGACTTGATCGGAATAGGATGCGGTTGGGAACAGCTTCTCCTTCTTCCGTACGAGATAGGTCCCATCGAGGCCGGCCGTGAAGAGCCCGCCCAGCGCATCGATCCCGCCGCGAAGATTCAGTTCGATGCCCTGCGTGCGCCGCGATCCGATGTTGTCGGCCCGTAGGTCGAGCAATGTGATGATACCGTTGGTGCGCTCGATCCGGTCGGGGAAGAATGCGGCATTGTCGAGCAGTTGGCGGATATCGAGCGACCCGATCACATCGTCGACCGCGATCGACCAGAAGTCGACCGAGGCACTGAAGCGACGCGATGGCTGGAACACGACACCCGCGCTATATTGCTTCGATGTCTCCGGCCCCAGCTGCGGGTTGCCGCCGCTCAGTGAGTCCGGTGTAATCGGTGCGCAGCCCGGTATGGTCGTATTGACCACCCGGCCGGGGCAGGTCGTGTAGTCAACCAGTGTATTGCCGGGGTTGGTCGACTGGGTCGTGCCGTTGAAGATCTGGTTGAACGACGGCACGCGGAACCCGGTGTTGTAGGAACCACGAAACATCAGCCAGTCGATCGGCTGAAGTTTCGCCGTGATCTTTGGATTGAAGGTGGTTCCAAAGCCCGTATATTTGTCGAAGCGTCCGGCCAGCGACACCTCGAATGCCTTAAACACCGGAACTAGGAGTTCGGCGTAAGCGGCCTTGACGGTACGGCTGACCGAATCGAGCGCATTGATATTATCGAAGGCGACATTGAAGATGTCGGGTTGCCCCAAGACGGCGGCTTGAGAGCCCGAAAAGCCGTAGGTTTCGCGGCGATAATCGCCGCCGACTGCAAGTTGCACCATGCCGCCGGGAAGGCGGAAAAGCTTGCCCGATACCGAAGCGTCGAATTGCTTTACCTCATATTTGCCGCCGTAAAGCCTGACGCCTTCGGCCGAAACCGCGTCCAGCCCGGCCAGCGCGGCATCCGATTGAACAAGCGAGAACGGATTGAGGATCCCGCTGTTGAGCAGCCCGACGATGCCTGGTGCACTCGCACCCGGGGCGGTCGGTGCGCGCCGGTCGAGGCCACCCGACACCGCGCCTGGCACGCGAGACGCAGCAGCGTTGGCCGCGTTGGGGAAGATACCGCGGTAATGGTAGCCAGTTCCAAGCACCGAATTGGCTTCGCTTCGTGCATAGGATCCGCCAGCGCGATAATCCCAACCTTCAAACAGTGGCCCGTCGATGCCGACCCCGGCACGGAGTGTCCTGGTCGTTGTTTCATATTCTCGCTTGCCGCCAGGAATATTGCGCCAGCGATAGGCGATCGGCTTGCCGAAATTGGCGGCGATCGACGGGAAAACCGCCAAAATGCGGTTGTAAACCTCGTCATAAGTCGCCGCGGTGATGTCATTGCGCGGATAATATAAAGGCAAGGTTCCAGTGTTGCCCGAATATTGGTTGTTTGAAAATCGCTTTGATGAATCAGCGTCGGAACCGGTGATTTCGGCAAAGATCTGATGTTCACCCATCGCTACGGTGCCACGTCCGTAAAAGGTAAATGTTTTGAGCGGTTGCTGGATCGTCGCCGCGCGTCCGGTGTCCCAGGCGCAGGCGAAACGCGCGGCTGGATTGGCCCACAGCTGATCATCATAAGCCATGCCGCCATCCATCGACTCGCAGCCGGCGCCGCCAGGCAGATCGAGAATGTTGATACCCCCGCTTGCAGGGATCGTCGCGCCGGCCTCAAGCAACGGAACACCGCTCAGGAGCGACCCACGCGGCGCGAAGATGGCATTCGGGCCGTTGGGGAACGCCGTCGCAATCGGCGTGCCGCGCGTATCGATCGACAAACCACGATTGGGTTGATTGCCGTTGATGAAATCGCGGTCCGACCCGTTCAATATGCCGTTGCTGCTGTGACTGACCGCGAACATCAGGTTGAAGTTCTGCGTATTGAGGTCGCCGTAACCGGCCGTTGCCGAGAAGCGGTTGATCGCGGCGCCGCCCTGCTCGGTGCGATCGGTGAAGGCGCTGAGCTGAACGCCTTGGAAATTCGTCTTGGTAATGAAGTTGATCACGCCGCCGATCGCGTCGGTTCCATAGATGGCGGACGCACCATCCTTGAGGACTTCGACGCGGTCGATCGCCGCAAACGGTATCTGGTTCACATCGACCGCCGAACCCTGAAGTCCGTGGGCAGCGACGCGTCGGCCGTTGAGTAGGACCAACGTCGACGCCGATCCCTGCCCGCGCAAATTCGCAGCGGAGAGGCCATTGGTGCCGCGCTGCGCACCCGATACGATATCTGAATTCGACGCCAGATTGTCGGCCCCGTTGCCGTTGGTGCTCAAATAAGAGATCAGCTGCTCCGGGCTGTTAATCCCCTCGCGTTCGAAATCCTGGGTTGTGACGATCTGAAGTGGCAACGAGCTGTCGTTGGGGTCGCGCTTGATCCGTGATCCGGTCACGATGATGTCGGACGGCTCCGCCGACGCCGCATCGGTCGGCGTGGCAGCCCCAGTCGGCGAGATAGCCGATTTCGTTACGTCTTCATCCGGTTTCGCCTGAGCAAAGGCAGTGCTCGCCATCGTCAGTGCGGCAAACGCGGTCCCCGACGCCAGAACCAACTTAAAAGATTTACCAGACACAAAGGCCTCCCCCGAGATCGTTTTTCATTGCCAATTGGTGACAATGTAGAGACGAGAAATTGCGAGCCGCGCCATAATTTCTGCGTTGTCATCCATAACCGCAGGGTATGCTTGGCGCAAATCGACCCTTGTTGCGCAATTCATCACGCAAAAGCTCAATTTTCCTCGGCAATCATGACCAGCGTGGCATCGATCATGTTGCTCGCGGCAACGTCCTCAGGGACGTCATTGGCGAAGGCCGAAAAAAACAATGTGCGCCCGCTGCGCGCGATTAAAGTGCCGGACAGAGCGTTGGTGGCGTTCAGAGTGCCGGTCTTGGCGAATATGCGCCCGCGCAGTGGCGTGCCGCCGAACCGCTTGGCCAGCGTACCATCGACGCCCCCGACCGGAAGGGTCTTTCTCCAAGCCGCTCCCCATGGCTGAGCGGCGATCCACCGAAGAAAAGTCACGCTGCCGCGCGGTGACAGCCGATTATAGGTCGACATGCCCGACCCGTCGGCGAAGTCATAAGCCGCGCGTGGCACCCCGGCCCGCCCAAGCAAGGCGTGAATGGTCGCTACACCATCGGCAATCGAACCCGTGCCGGCTTGTCGACCCACCCGACGCAGCATCAGTTCGGCATGGAGGTTCTGACTGTCCTTGTTGATCCGCGAAAAGTCTTCGATCAACGGCGGCGGCGTCAGTCGTGCAAGGACCGCTGGCTCAGCCTGGCGGGAAGGCAGCACACCGTTTCTGGTCAGTGGATCGTCGGTGGGCGATAGCCATCGGTAGCGCCCTCTGGGAGCGCCGGTAACGCGCACTCCGCGCGCTTGAAGCAAGTTCTTCAGTCGCCATGCGGCGTAATGCGCCGGGTCGTCGATCGACGCGACCAGCCTGGTCGGCTTGGAATCGACCGCAATGGTGCCGGTCACTCTGATGATCCGGCTACCGGGCGTTCGCGAAAAGTCGATTGTCGTCTTACCGGACGAGGTTGTCACGGCGCGGTTTTCGACTTGATGATAGGGTAGCGCAGCGATCGAAGGCGGCTCGCCGATGACGCCAGGGCTAACGCTAAGCACCAGTTCATTATCATCAAGGGTAAGTGCTGAGATGGCGGTGCCGTAACGGGAGTGGAGGTTATTCCAGCTCATGCCCGGGCTCCAGCGCTCGTCAGGGTAAAGGCTGGCGTCACCGATTATGTCGTGGACAGCGCGCACTTTCGTCGCTGCCACCGCATCGGTAAGGGCGGCAAGGCAGTTCCTTATGCAATCCAGTGCGCTGGACATGCGCGCATCGCCGTAGCCCTTTAATACGACATCCGGCGATTTTCGCCCGCGTGCTTCAAGACGGATCGAAGCGCCGCCGACCAGGTCCGGTCGGTCGATGCCGACGAGCGTGGCGAAGGCCGCGGCGGTAGTAAATATCTTGGTGTTCGAGGCCGGAATGAAGCGCGCATCGGGCGCAACGGCGACGATTTCGCGGCCATCTTCAGTCACGACAAGGAGGCCAAAACGGGTGCCCGGACCAGCCTCGGATAATTTTGCTTCGACCCGTCGTTGCAGCGAAGGCGGCTGGATCGACGGCGAAGCCTGTGCCAGCAATGGCGACGGACCGGCAAACGCCAGGCTAATTGCCACCAAAAAGATCGGTGCAACCTGGATCATGCTTGGATCTCTCTTTGCGTGTCTAAGGCAGAGGTGGCGTCGTCTGGTGCAAGATAGATGGCTTTGTCCAAATCATCTTCCCAACTTGCCACGGTGGTCGCAACGGTAAGGTTGGCGCTTGCGCTCGGCACGGTGCGCATCATGTCGAGCAGACGGTCGAAGGGCAGGACAAAGCCAACCACCAACGCAGTCTGTTCGGGCGGGACGCCCACGGCGGACAGGACTGCGGCAAGCATGAACAAGGACGCCGAGGGCACCGGCGCTGTGCCGAAGGCTGCGAGCGCGCCGGTCAGGAGCACGATGCCATACACCGCCGGAGTCAGCGGGGTACCGAGCGCTTGCAAGCTGAACATGCTGAGCAAGCCAACATACATGGCGGTCCCGTCCTTGCCGATGCTTGCCCCCAATGGCAGCACAGTCGAGTACACCGGCCGCGCGATACCAAGGTTTCGCTCGGCCACCCGCATCGCCACCGGCAGTGTCGCCGAGCTCGATGCCGTCGAGAATGCAACAACCAGCGCATCGATGATGCCACGAAAGAAGGGGAAAATCGGAAGCTTTGCCGCCAGCCTCAACAATGCGGTATGCACGAACAGGATCTGGATAAGCGAGCCAAGCGCCACAGCCAGCGCCAACCAACCGACATTGACGAACACCGCCGCGCCGTTTGCAGCGACTGCATTAGCGATCAACGCGAACACGCCGAACGGGGTCGCCTCCATGACGATCCCGACGACCCTGAGCAAGACGGCCGACATCGACTGAAGCAAGCTGGCGAACGGCTTGCCCGCCTCGCCCGCGACGACCGTGCCGACGCCAAACAGGATGGCGACGAAAATCAAGGCAAGCATGTCGCCCTTGGCGAGCGCATCGACGATGTTGAGCGGAATGATGCCGACAAGCTGCTCGTAAGGCGTGACGGGAGTGCCAAACACGTGCGGCGTCGCAGTGCCGAGCCTAGCCCCGACCCCGGGCCGGATGAGGGTCGCAACCATCATTCCGACCGAGACGGCGATAAGGGTAGTGAACGCGAAGAGGCCGATTGTTCGCCCGCCAAGGCTGCCGAGACGCTTGGGATCCGCCAGTGACGTAATCCCGGCGGCGATGGTGACAAGCACGATCGGCGCCACCAGCATGCGGATCGCACGCACGAACAAATCGCCGATGAAGGCGACCGCGGGGGTGCCCTCGGGCCACGCCAGCGCAAAGACCAGCCCAAGCGCGAGCGCCCCTAATACGCGCT
>Ga0326733_1000218_pt1 | contig 18057 bp, 15 predicted proteins | sample 14_GP2_308_FD_207946 | JGI IMG/M metagenome (GOLD analysis project Ga0326733, IMG submission 207946) | Glacier ice microbial communities from Ngari, Tibet, China - 14_GP2_30.8 | ecosystem: Environmental > Aquatic > Freshwater > Ice > Glacier | place: China: Ngari, Tibet | collected 2018-07-17 | reverse complement strand
GCCTGTATTTGAGCCATACGCTCCGGAGCCAGCCGAGCAGCCAGCGCCGCAACCATTTGACCTACCGTCAGAGCCAGTCAATTTACCGCAGCCACCACCGCTCCCTGATTTTTCAACCTTGCCGCCGCCGACACTGTCACCAGCCTACGCACCAGAACCGACCGAAACCGAACGATTAGGTGATATATTTGCCCCCGAACAACCACAGACACCCGAAGAACCACCGACACAGCCGCCAGCAGATACCAACAATGACCCCGGCCAGTTTAAAATTCCCGGCCAGCAGTAACACACTTACGCCTTGACGATAAAGTAGCTCATGCCAATTGAATGCTCACGATTAGCGATATGGCTTTCGCCGTCACCGCGTTGCGAATAATGCGCTCGCATAATGGCAATAATGTCATCACGTAGCGCTGTGGCATCAACTACTTCGCCGATCTCATCGTCGCGTCGTCCTGCTTCCATATAGAGCCAATCGGTGTTGGGCGTAGTAATCATTGAAAGGGGGATGCAGGCAAGTCGAATGCGACTAAACCGGGCATCGGCCGCTTTCAAGCGATAGAAGGCCCAGCAGGCCGTCCGTCCGGCGACGATATGATCAATGTGGCCACTGATGCCATTGGTATCCATGCTCATAAATTCAATCTCGGCATCCTCGTCCGCAGTCGCTAGGACACCCTGTACAAGGTCGATAATTTTATGTCCAGCTTCAATCATGGCCAGATTATCAAGCTGACCATCTTTGTAGCCAAGAAAGTGCATACTAGTTGCCCCAATAAGTGCACCAGCCCGATGCCATTCGTCCAGCCGGACACTGCCCAGATCTTCATGATTGTCAGGGTTGGTGCCAGCATCTCCGGCTGTCAGGGTCATAAGATGCAGTTCGGTGCCAGCGCGCGTCTCCATCAGGAGTGTTCCACTCGGTCCGAATGCTTCATCATCGGGATGGGCAAAAATGCCAAAAATTATTTTCTTCATATCTTTAGTATAATCGATAGAATGATTGATGGAATTCTTTTAATTGATAAGCCAGCGGCGATGACGAGCTTTGGTGTGGTGGCGCGGGTTCGTCGGGTCTTATCTCAGCAGCAGGGCAAGAAAGTCAAAGTCGGCCACACCGGCACACTTGATCCCTTCGCAACAGGACTGATGATTATTGTCGTGGGCAAGGAATGTAAAAATGCCGAACGCTATAGCAAGCTCGACAAGGTCTACGAGGCGGTTATTCACCTGGGACAGACCAGCACGACTGGTGACCCAGAAGGCGACCTGACTGATGTATCCGATGCCATTCCAGCAGCCGAGCAGGTGAGGGATGCACTCGCTGGCTTTACCGGACAGATTACCCAGCGGCCACCAATGTATAGCGCGATTAAAATTGACGGACAGCGTGCGTACAAGCTTGCCCGTGAGGGTAAGGTGGTTGAAATGCCACTGCGTACCGTCACGGTCTTTAGCCTTGAGCTCATCGAGTATGCGTATCCCGAGATAACGATACGTGTCCATGTCTCGAGCGGAACCTATGTCCGCACACTCGCACAGGATATCGGCGAACAGCTCGGGACGGGTGCCTACTGCAGCCAGCTGCGTCGCACAAGTATCTCGGACTGGAGTATCGATGATGCTCAGACGCTGTCTGATTTTGGCATCACCGATTAGCCCAGAAACCGATTGCACTGACTAGTACGGTGAATTAATACCGTTAGTATAGCTACCGCCATTAGCAAGTTGCTTGATGCGAGCTTCCATATCAGGCTTAAGATTCTGCTTAGCAGGACCAGTCAAAATTGATTGTGCAGTCTGAGGCGAGATAGCACCGGTAAGAAGTGCAGCTTCTTGCGATGACTTTTTGAGTCCGGCGAATCCAGCGGCCGTAAGACCTTCCCATGTCTTTGCGTCTGAGGTGATATCACGGATTTTACGTGACTTGGCATCACGGCTCCACGAGGCAATATCTTCGGCGGCGCCGTTGATTGGGCCACTGGCATTAATGTGAGCCTTCAGGTCGCTGAGTACATCGGCTGGCATGATTGACTCGGTCTTATCGATTACCTTACGCAGGGCGATAATACCTGGGTTGGCCGATTCGCTGAGCAGGTCGGCGTACGCACGCGTACCTTCGGCGTTACCCTGACGGACAGCTTGTTCGAACTCTTGGGTGAGGCTGGTGACGTCACCTGGCTTGATTTCGGTTGCAATCTTAATGTTCTTAACCAGGTTGTCTTTTTCAGCTTCGATCTGTGACTTGACGTCAGCAAGAATACGAATTTCACCCTTGCCATTCAGGACATCGATGCCAGCTGCTTCGGTGCGTAATGCCTGATTGGTGTTAAGCGTCTGGCCTAGTTCGCTTAGCTGTACACGCTTGGCAGCAGCCATACGGATGCCATTAATTGAAATCTGTTCTGCGTCGGCCGTTGCTTGCCTAATCATCGTCATCATAGCTGCATTTACTGGACTCGTACCAACGCGGCCAGCTTTAAACTCTTCATATTGAGCATCTTCGGTTGAATGGAGCGTGGACAATTGATCCTTTAGGACACGACCGCGAATGCGCTCCTGGGCAATTGCTGGGGTGTGGTTTTGGTCCCATGCAATATCCGTTGCAACTTTGGCATTATCAAGCTGCAACTTGACGTCACGAACCTGGACTTCAAGGTCTTGGACTGCACCAGCGATAGACTTGGAGGCTTCGTAGCGAAGATTTGCCCTGTCAGATCCAAGTGTTTTTTGGGCCTGAGCTTGTTGCATATCCTGCTGGATATCACTGTATTCTCCACTATTTGTCCAGCGTCCGTCATTTTGTTCTTGGTAGACTTTCATGCGCTCGTCGCGGGCACGTTTCATTTGGTCAGCGCCCAGTGCGAAGCGGCGGAACGCCTGACGACGGCGGACCGGATCCTGGCGGGACATGTTTTTGGCGGCCAGGTATTGCGAGCGCTCCTTTGACCAGTTACGAGTGCGATCGACAAGGCCTTTTTTCGGATCATTAACCAGATTGGCGATACGTCCGACGAGTGAGCCGCTAAACTTAATCAGCAGTGGCGTCAGGACAAGTGGGGCGACCTGTACAAACATTCCCAGTAGAATAATATTAATCTGATCGCTGGTGTCACGAATCAAAAAGCCCGCCAGCTGTGAACCGCCAAAGATGAGGGCAAACAACGGGAAGAAGATAAGCAGGGTCATAAACGTCGAGCGCCACTTGTCAAACCACTTTTCAGTATTTGGCAGTAGGTAGGCAACAAAGGCGAGCGGTGAGACGATGATCAGCAGAATAATGACCGCCTGACGAGCAGCTAGGACAATAAGGGCAACCAGTACGGCCAGAATCAGGCTCAGCAGGATAGGTAATAGTAAAATAATCGCCGCACCCATACTGGCACCACTGGCAATTACCAGGCCGGTAAGTCCGGCAGCGGCCGCCGCCGCAGCGGTTCCGCCTGCCAACAAGAAGCCGGTGATGCTCTGCCAGCTGGAGACATTGTTGGTGTTTGACGTCGTCAGGTTATTGCGAATCTGAACAAAGACATCCTGGAGCGAACTACCGATGACATTTGATAAGTCGACGGCAATCGAACAAATCAGGTATGACAAGTTAACCAGGATGGCGGCGATGATGAGTCGCGGAAGCAGCTTCTTGACGTTGTAATTGCTGATGCCGATATTAGTCAGTTGAGAATAGATGATGATCAGAAAGGCAATCACAAAAGCGACATTGGCAAAGGTGCGCATGTACGACCATGCGGTATAGAGTGACGAGTTGGTCGATAACGGTTTTACCTCTAAGAAGCCGACGAGCATCGCGAAGATATTATCCATACCCCAGGCCAGGAAGTTACTGACAGGGCATATAATCCAACCGATGCCGTCGATATCACAGCTACTTGTCGCTGTCGTTCCACCGGCGGTTGCACCGCTACCTGGTGATGCTGCCGCAGGTGTGACGCTGATCACCTTGGATGTTTTTTGAGCACCACTGATGCCCGAACCATTAACCGCGTAGGTTGCATGGGTTGCCTGTGTACGGGTCAGGACGTCGCTGAGGGTAGGGAAGTAAATGATCGACGCCGTTCCATTGCCTGCGATATCAGGCCGACCAAGTGACTGGTAGTACTGTGCGCCCTTGATGAGTCCGGCCGGAGTCGTTCCGTCGGCAATCAGTGGTCCGCCACCACTTCCCGAGTAGGTCTGGCCGTCGAATTCAAGTTGTGCGCCGTCCCAGGCGGCGTTGGTCGCTGAGGCAGATGCCTTTTTGGGGGTGATGGTAATGTCGGTTGGTCCGCTCTCTTTTGACCCGTAGTTACCGCCACTCTTGATAGCATAGACGACGTACTTGGCATCGGTGGCGGTGGTGACTGAGGTTGTCGTAAAGTAGATGATATAGGCCTTGCCACTACCAGAGAACGAGTCACTTACTTCTGTACTGAGGTAATATTTGGAACCTTTCGCCAGACTGGGTGGGGTTGTGCCGTTTGCGGTATTTTCGCTAAATGACTTGGCGTTGTACGTAATGTCGTTGCCGGACCAGCCAGCGTCGGCCGCAAACGCTGCTGGGGTGTGAATGAGTACCCACAAGAAAGCCGCAATAATCGCCGCAAAGGCATAGGTAAAGATTCTTCGCACTGAGTTCCCTCGGCGTGAAGTGAGTGTGTTTTGATCCCACATAACTCTTTGATTGTATCACTTTAAGGTCATCTTGTCAATGCTTTTGCTTATTTTTACAGATGATGTATCGTATGTCAATTAGCCCAGCTATGTTGCGTGCTAAATGTGGTACGAGCCACCATATATGGTGATTTGTGCAGAAAAGGTGAGGATTGGGAGTGGGTGGTGCATCGATTGACACACCACCCACTCAATGGATCGTACCTGGAATCAGGACACGACGTCGACCAGAACCCAGCCGTACCACGAGGGGTAGAGCAGGAATGCACCGATGAAAGCCACTGCCGGCCAGATGATGACGTCGCGCCACACGCCCTTGGCAGCCTTGTCGGCCGCTTCGATGCGAGTCGTTGCGCTGTCTTTGTCTGTCTGCAGGCTTGTCAGTGTAGCATTGGCCACACCGGCTTTCTTGGTCGCTTCTTTCGCGACTTTTTCGGCATCGTCCAGATCCTTTTGCTGAGTTGCCTCGGCCCCAGAAGCTTCCATGTGCGCCGCGGTGGCGTCATCTAGCTCCTTCTTGACATCGCTGCCTTGGACTTCGGCTTCGAGCCTTGTGGCCTCCGTTTCGAGCGAGACCAGTTGAGCTGTCAGTGAGGCGCGTTCCGCATTGAGATTATCCAGATTGCTTTGCAGCTCGGTCTTCTTGCCTGCGTTGGCGCTATTCCAGATTTTTTTCTGAACTTCATCACGCTGCTCGTCGAGCTTTGCAATAGTAGCCGTCTTGGCGTCGACCTTGTCTTTTGCCTCGTCGCGCTTAATGACCAGGGGGTCCTTTTTGAAGACCTCCGTGGCTTGCTGATAGGCCTCTCGACAATTGGTAGCCGCCACCTGTAGGGTTGTGTGCGCGCGCTTGTCTTGATTCAGCTGCTCACGATGTCCTTCCAGCGCCTTGTTGGCCATGGTAGCGTCCTGTTCGGCTTTGAGGATGTTGTCCCCAAGTCCACGCAGCTGATTGCATTCGGCTTCAACGTCCCTGTCGGGCCCGCTGTAGCGAGTCAACAGATACGCGGTCAGCCCATGCAGCAGCAGCGCCAGTACCCCGAAGATTTTGAGTCCCCAGAGTGCCTGTGCCAGGCCGGCCGCACTTATGAAGAGCCACGGCAGCATGATCAGCGATACGACAATCGTCGCAGCGACAAACAGCAGCCGAAGCACCATCAGCTGACGCTTTTGGACGGCCAGAACGACTGGCCAAGCCATGATAACGATGTTGTAGATACCGATGATCAGGGCCGCTTTGGCCGGGTACGTAAACGCACCCATCGCACCAACGGTCATTCCTGTCGTAAACAGGAAGACCCAGGCGATGGCGGCGGCGATGGCGAGGGCGATCGGGAAGACGAATTTCTTTGCCGTCTCGGAAACGCTCTTCGTTGCGTCGGAGTTGGACGTGGACGTGGTGTGAATCGGGGTAGTGGTGGTCATAGCGACCACCTCCTTTCTAATGGATGTGGTTGTATGGACACGACTTGGGTAAATCTTCACCTTTTCTGCGCTCTTAAAGTACTCACGCGTTACCGCGGAATACTAGTTTGTAAAAGAGCGTTCAAAATGTAAGTCTTAAACAGTACGATTCTAGTACATTTTAACCCATTTGTCAATAGTAGCATGAACGGTATGAATAAAATCACGGGGTAGGGTGTTGAAAGCTGTGCAAAACTTTGCTACAATGCATACTTGATGATTACACCAGATAACAAAGCAAAAGCATTCGCTTTAACACAGACGCACAAAACCGATGTTGGTTCGCCTCAGGCACAGGCATCAGTTTTGACGACTCGTATTAAAGAGATTACCGAGCATCTTCAGACAAACAAGCACGACCACATGGCTCGTCGCGGTTTGATCCAGATGGTTGGCCGCCGTAAACGACTGCTAAAATACCTCGAAGCCAAAAACTTCGATGCGTACAAAGCAACCGTCGCTGCCCTGGGGCTGCGAAAGTAAACGATTAACTCTGCAAGAAATTGCGGAGTTTTTCTTTGGCAGTACGATATAAAAATAACACCTCCTTCGAGGTGTTTTGTCGTCAGTGGGTGATAGCTGGCCGCATCTATGATCAATCATTACAGGTAATGAGACGATAGATGCGGCCGCGCCGTCGGAACCAACCTTACTGATTCAGATTGCCGAGACCCTGGTCGGCAGCTCCAAAGAGCTGACGGAGAAAATCGGCAATTGATGACAGCGCATCGCGGATGACCTGACCACCGTCAAAATTTGGCATCAGTGTGCTGAATGTCGGTATCAGGGCAAGGATGCCAAAAACCATCAGCAGTACTCCGACAACCCTACTGCCGCCTTTGCTTCTCGTCATTCCGTATCCGACGGCAATCGTCAGTACCATCACAATCGCAAAAGCGAGTGTTGGGTCGAGTGGACGGATTGACAGGAGCATGACATAGGCCCCTGTCAGCGCAAGGATCGCGCCAATGCTGGCGAGAACACCATTTTTTGCTCGATACAGCACTGCTCCTGCAAGCAGCAACACCAGCCCCGGCCACAGAAACAGCCCAATGTTAACGTACGGACTAATATACTGATCCATGTGAATACTCTTTTCGATGTGTAGGTGCGTGGGAACGATTCCGACAGATATATTTAACCAGCAAAATGACAATCATGCAAGATAGGTGGTGGCGATAGGCTGTATCGAGAGGGAATAATATAAGGTATACTAAAAGGGTAAACAACGCCCACTAATTTTAGGTGGTGGATACAGGAATTCTTGCGAAAGAAACTCTGCACCCGTTACTTATTAATTTTGTGGGTATAACAAAGGAGCATATTTTATGGCGGTTATTAACCCCTACGGCAAGGACATTATTACAGTAGAGACGCAGCTGGCAGGCAAGACCCTGACGCTGGAGGTTAACCGGGTTGGATTTCGTACCAGTGCCAGCGTCCTGGTGACCTACGGCGAGACCGTCGTCCTGGGAACGGCCATGGTGAGCAAAAAGGCCATCAGCGGTATGGATTACTTCCCATTGTCAATCGATTACGAAGAAAAATTTTACGCCAGCGGTAAAATCAGTGGCAGTCGGTTCGTTAAGCGCGAAGGCCGCCCAAGTGACGAAGCCATTTTGATCGGTCGTCTGATTGATCGTCCGATTCGTCCACTATTTCCAAAGGGCTATCGCCAAGAAGTGCAGACCGTGGCAACCGTCCTGTCAATGGACCCGACGTTCCGGCCTGATATGGTCGCCATGATTGCAGCTTCGGCTGCGCTAACCTTGACCGGTGCTCCATTTGATGGTCCGGTTGCTGGCCTGCGTGTCGCCCGCGTTAATGGTGAATTTAAGGCCTTCGCCTCACCTGAAGAGCGCGACGAGAGCGACCTTGACCTTGTCGTTGCTGGTATTGCCAGTGGCATCACGATGGTCGAGGCTGGTGCAAACGAAGTCGACGAAGATATTATTGCCGACGCGCTTGCCTGGGCCTACGACGCTTATCAGCCAGCCATCGCCGCTCAACAGGAATTGGCCGAAAAGGTTGGCGTCATTGCTCTTGAATACGGCTTGATTTTGCCTGATGCGACAATTCAGGCGACCGTCGATCAATGGATGAGCGACAAACTTGGCGAGAGTCTCCGCCTGCCGTACCCAGAACGCAACGAACTCGTCTCAACGCTCCGTGACGACTTTCATCGCGCGATGGCCGAGACAGCCGCAAGTGACGACTACGCATCACTACATGGTGAGTACGATGAAGCCTTTACCGCCGCCCTTCATAATGACGTCCGTAAGGGAATTGTTGAACACCGCCTCCGTCCAGATGGACGCCAGCTGGATGAAATCCGTATACTGTCGAGTGAAGTTGGTATTTTGCCACGCACTCACGGTTCGAGCATCTTTACGCGCGGCGTGACTCAGGGTCTCAATATTGTTACTTTGGCACCGCTTAGCTACTCACAGATGGTTGATACTATGGAGCAAAATGACTACGAGCGACGCTACATGCACCACTACAATGCCCCTGGCTATACGGTTGGTGAAGTACGCCGTCTGAGTGGTCCTGGTCGCCGAGAAATTGGTCACGGCTACCTGGCCGAGCGCGCCGTTATGCCGGTGCTACCAAGTATCGAAGACTTTCCGTATGCTATCCGAAGTGTCACAGAAATTATGAGCCAGAACGGTTCGACCTCGATGGCCGCGACTTGTAGCTCGGTTCTTGCCTTGATGGATGCTGGTGTGCCACTGACAGCCCCAGTCTCGGGAATCGCCATGGGACTGATGATGGACGGTACGACGTCATACGTCTTGTCTGATATTGCCGACGCCGAGGATTTTGCCGGAGATATGGACTTTAAGGTGACCGGTACTGCCAAGGGAATCACCGCCATCCAGATGGATATGAAAGTCCACGGCTTGCCAGTTGAAATCCTGCGCCAGGCGTTGACCGAATCAAAACCAGGACGTGCACACATCCTGAAGCACATGATCGAAACATTAGCCGCGCCACGTCCACAGCTCAGCCAATATGCACCACGGATTGAAAAGATTAAAATTAATCCTGACAAAATCGGCGCGGTGATTGGTAAGGGCGGCGAAACTATCAACCGCATTACCAGCGAGACTGGTGCGCAGATTGATATTAAAGAAGACGGCCTGATTACAATTGCAGCCGTTGACACGGTCTCAATCGAGCGCGCCATGGAATGGATCCGTGGCCTGACTGAAGAGCCAGAGATTGGCACAATTTACGAAGGTAAGGTCGTTAGTATCAAAGATTTTGGTGCTTTCATCAACATCATGCCAGGCATCGATGGTATGGTGCACATCAGCGAACTGTCGTATGACCGCATCGAGCAGGTGACGGATGTGCTGACAGAAGGTCAAATTGTCAAAGCCCGACTTATCGGCATCGATGACCGTGGTCGCCTCAGCTTGAGTCTCAAAGATTTATAAGCTAGAAGTATCAGGTATACCAAAGCGACACACATTAAACATATAAAGGACCTATTTATGGACAACAACACTCAACCGAACACTCCCCAGCAACCTCCTGCGCCAGAGCCACAGTCTGTTCCGGTCTATACACCACAACCACAGCAGCCTGCGCCAGCGCCACAGCAATTTCCTGTACCACCTGCGCCGGTCGGACCAACAAATAGCGGAGCACCAGCTCCCGGGCCATCTCAGAAAAAACATCTGAAGATGATTGCCATTATCGTCGGTGCATTAGCAGTGCTTGGCCTGATTGGCTTCGCTATATACGGACTGGTGTTTAGTGTTTCTAAAGAAGACTACACCGAGGCAAGTAGCGTGTACAACAATGTGACTGAAAAGGGGAGTGCGAGTATCCGAAGCCTTTCGACATTTAGCTACCTATCGTCATCTTCAACCGATACGAAGATTAGTAATGACATCGAAGATGCAAAAAAAGACCTCGAAGCTTACAAAACCGAGAACGCCAAGTTTGAAGGTCTAAAAGCACTCCGCGACGGTGATGTGAAGCAAAAGTACGAAGCCTATAGCGCAAAGTACGCCGCCTATACGCTCTACGCAGAAGACTTCCTTGCTTCTATCGACAAGGTTTATTCGGCATACAAAATCTGCAACGACTCTGACTCAACTTCAAGCACTTCTAATCTTGGTGCATATCGGGTGGCTGTCGGCCAGTGTATTACAGCTCTTGACGACGCGAAAGATGTCCGAGACGCTGACTTGAAAGAATATGTCAAAGCAATTACCGAGTCGTTTAAGACACTCGACGGTGTCCTGGCTGAGTACATAGCACTCGCGACTCCAAACCAGTACGGCACGGACGACTATACTCGTGCTCGCGAGCTTCGTACTTCACTCTACGACATCAATACACGTGATGCATCGACAGATTATTCGTCAAACGCAACCAAGCACGCCAAAGAAGTCAGCCCAAGTACAGCTGCCAACGAACTTGGTGACATACTGCGCGAAAAACAAACCAACTAAGCCCATCCTCCGGAACGGGGCTTGTCTCCGGCGGCGTTTGGTGTTATGATAGAATCACTAAACACAGTCTTATAGTAAAGGTAACGTGAACAACAAAGAGATACTTCTTGAACAAATAAGGGCGGATATTATAACCAAAAATATCTGTCCCGATTTGGCCAAGACGGCCACGAACCTCGTCATGGGTGATGGTAATGTGAATGCCGAGATCGTTTTAATCGGTGAAGCACCGGGTAAAAATGAAGACGAACAGGGACTCCCATTTGTCGGAGCCGCTGGTAAATTTCTTGATACGATGCTTGCATCTGCTGGAATGAATCGCCAAGACGTCTACATCACCAATATCGTCAAATACCGTCCACCTAGTAATAGAGATCCGCGTCCAGAAGAGAAAGAGGCTTTTTTGCCCTACTTGGTGCGCCAGCTCGATGTCATCGCGCCTAAAATTGTCGTGACATTAGGCAGGCACAGCATGGAATATTTCCTGCCTGCGCAAAAAATCAGTGAGATCCACGGTCAGCCACAGCGCATCGCGCTCGGTGATATAAATCCCGTGGTTGTCCCGCTGTATCATCCAGCGGCCGCGCTCTACAATGGTAGTCTGCGTGCTACACTGATCGATGATTTTATGAAGTTACCAACAATAATTAACATTCTTGAAAAAGAAAAGGAGCAATAAAAATTATGGGAACACAACGTATCTCAACGCCACAAGGCGATAACCAAAACAAACGTCCGCAAGGACAAGGGCAACAACGTCCAAAATCAAACAACACGGTCCTAGCTAACACCCAGACGCGCAAAGGTGAAGTATTTCGCGCGCAGCGTCGCACCAGCGAAGACGTGAATATGCGTGCCTCACAGCACATCATCAACGTACCAGTTAACAAATCACTGTATAACGGCTACGAAGGTCGTCAATTCAGCCTGGCTGACCAGAAGCGACAGCCACGCTCAACGTCGACTGCGCCAAAACTAAAGATCATGCCAATCGGTGGTCTTGGTGAAATGGGCATCGGCAAAAACATGATGGCAATCGAATATGAAGATGACATTATTGTTATTGATTGTGGATTCCTATTCCCTGGTGCTGACTACCCAGGCATCAACTACATCACACCAGATATCAGCTACCTCGAAGAGAATAAGCACAAAATCCGTGCACAGGTCTTTACTCACGGTCACCTTGACCACATTGGTGCCTTCCGTCACGTCGCACACCGTATCCCAGCTCCAGTCTATGGATCGAAGTTTACACTCGGTATGGTTCAGCGCACGATGGAGGAAGCCACCAGTGGTTTTGAGCCTGAGTACATTGAAATGAACCCGGAATCTCACGAACAGATCCAGGTCAGCGACAACTTTAGTATCGAACTAGTCCGAGTGAATCACTCGATTCCAGATGCGACTGCGGTTGTCATCCGTACGCCACTCGGTGTGTTGATTGATACTGGAGACTGGCGATTTGAAGATAACCCGGTTGACGGCAAAAAGTTTGACCTTGATCGTCTGACCGAGATTGCCGCCAAAGAAGGTATCTTGATGTTGATGAACGAATCGACCAACTGTGAATCAGAGGGTACACACGAACACGGCGAATTTGACGTCCAGCACAGCATGGGGCAGGTGATGGATAAATATCCGAACAGTCGCCTGATCCTGAGCTGTTTCTCGTCACAGATTCACCGTATGCAGGTGATTTTGGAAGAGGCAAAAAATCACGACCGTAAAGTTGCCTTTGCCGGCTACAGTATGATCCAGAACCTCGAAGTTGCGCTTCGGGCTGGTGTTATCAAGGTGCCAAAGGATGTCGTTGTCAAAATGGAAGACATTATCAAGTTCCCTGATGGTAAAGTTACTATTGTCTGTACTGGTTCACAGGGTGAGTTCAATGCCGTCCTTAACCGCATGGCCAGTGGTTCACACAAATTTATCAAGATTAAAAACAGCGACGTGATTGTCTTTAGCTCAAACCCGATTCCGGGTAACGAAAAATACGTCACCCGCACCGTTGACGGTCTGATGCGTGAAGGTAGTGATGTCATTCAAAACGGCAAAACTCACCTGACTGGTGTCGGTCCACTGCACATGAGTGGTCACGGTTACTACGACGACCACGTCAAGCTCATCAACGCTCTGAACCCAACGTACTACCTGCCGATTCACGGTGAGTTTCACATGTTGGTTCACAACGCGGAACTTGCTGAAAAAGAAGCCGCAATCCCACGCGCAAACATCTTTGTCTGTGACAGCGGTGACGTGATTGAAATTACAGTCGATGGCGCCAAGAAGTCTGGCCGTATTCCGGTTGGTGGCATCATGTACGATGACAGTGGCACTGTCGTGTCTGAAGTTGTCCTCAAGGACCGTATTCACATGGCAACCGAAGGTATGTTTGTCGTCGTGCTGACTGTCCAGCGTGGCAGTGGCCGTTTGATGACGAGCCCGGACATTATCAGCCGTGGGTTTATCTACCTGCGCGATAGTGAAGAACTGATGGGTACGATTCGTCAGTACCTCAAGCAAAAAGTCTCACGTGCCTTTTCAGGTAAGCGAATTGACCTTGATGTCATCAAGAAAGAGCTTAAAGACGAGATTACCCACATCCTTTATGACCAGACGCGACGGACTCCGATCGTCATCCCTGTCATCAACGAAGTTGGTGGTAGCGGCGGCGGCCAACGTGGCAGTGAAGGCCGTGAACCACGTGAGTCACGTGCGGCACGTCCTCAGGACACTGCTGGCGGTAATACGTACATCCTCGAATCTGCGGAACCAAAGGAATTCCCAGAGCCTGTCACACCCGACACCGAAGCGAACGAACCTCGTGTCAAAAGTGACCAGCGCGGCTACTAGGTAGTCGATGCACTCAACAAACACCCCGCAGCAATGCGGGGTGTTTGCTATCAACCATAAGCCTCTTGCAAAATGTAGTAAATATTGCTATAATATGACTATCAAACCGCGCCAAAAGCGCCTATAATAGAAAAGATTATGGCTAAAAAGAAAAAATCATCGCGCAAAAAGATTCCCGTTAAATCAGCACCGCAACACAGTCTGCCGGCTGGTTTTTGGGCGCAGGTAGGAGCGGTCTTTTTAGTCGCTATATCACTGCTATTTGTCGTTGCTTGGTTTAACGCTGGCGGTCCGGTCTTGGACTGGCTGTATCAAGCAACTCTCGATACCATTGGCTATGCTGTCTATGTAGCTCCGCTTCTTTTCATCTACGTCGCTGTTGAGATTTTTAGGGCCGAGAATAATCGACTGCCATTCGTGATGAAGTTTGCAACCGTGATTTCAATCGTCTGGTTTGCGGGACTATTTGGCTTACTAAAAAACAAAGCCGGCGAAACAACCGGTGGATTTATTGGCGAAATGGTCAATAGCGCCGTACTGACACTAGTGAACCCGGCCGTTGCCGCCTTTGTCTACGTACTGTTGATTCTGATTACGGTATTGTTTATCTTACGTGTTTCGCCATTTACAGTCATCAGTAAACTATGGGAATTATCTCGCCGTGATGCAAGCGAACAAGAGGCCAACGTTAAGGTTATGCGTAGCGCGGCTGCTATCGATGGGCCGAAGTCGACAGCGATTGGTAACTTCAAACTCAATGCTGGCGTGCCGACACTTGATGGTTCCGGCTCTGGTGCAAGCTTTGGTAACCCCGATGACGCCAAGCAATCACGCCTCGCCAGTCTAAAGGGGAGTGTCAAGCAAGACAAGGTAGCCGAAGATAAAGCTGCACTCGTTACTGTCAGTGATCCAAACTGGGAAGCGCCGAGTCTTGACCTTCTCGAGAAAAAACAATCGCCAGCCGATGCCGGCGATGTTCAGCAAAATGCTCAGATCATCAAAGATACTCTTAGCGAATTTAATATCGATGTCGAGATGGAAGGTGCTAATATTGGGCCAAAAGTAACCCAGTACACTCTTCGCCCGCCGAGTGGCGTCAAGCTAACGCGCATTACAGCGCTCGAAACTAACATTGCCCTCAACCTCGCAGCCCAGAGTTTGCGCATGGAAGCCCCGATCCCAGGTCAAAAAGCAGTTGGTATTGAAGTTCCGAACCGCAAAGCCGCCGACGTGCGCTTACATGCCATCCTTAGTAGCAAACAGTGGAACTCCAGCCAGGAGCCGCTGGCGTTTGCAATCGGTAAGGATATTTCCGGTGAAGCAGTCATCGGTGAGTTGAATAAAATGCCCCACCTTCTGATTGCCGGGCAGACCGGATCTGGTAAGTCAGTGATGATTAATACGTTGCTGACCAGCCTGCTCTATCACAATAGCCCGAGCGAAATGAAGCTGATTCTGGTTGACCCAAAGCAAGTTGAGATGGCACCGTATCAAGACGTGCCGCACTTGCTGACTCCTGTTATCACTGAGCCCGACAAGACCATCAGCGCCCTCAAGTGGGCTGTGAACGAAATGCAACGTCGCTATACATTATTGGCTGAACACCGCGTGAAAGACATTCAGACCTATAACCAAATGATTCAATCTGGCAGTAAAAAAGTGACTGTCCCAGACGAAGACGGTATCGAGCAGCAGCACGAAAACGGCGCCATGCCATACATTGTGATTGTGATTGACGAGCTGGCCGACCTGATGATGGTTGCAGCACGAGACGTTGAGGGTCTGATTGTGCGTCTGGCGCAGAAGGCGCGTGCTGTTGGTATCCACCTAGTGCTTGCGACGCAGCGCCCATCAGTCGATGTTATTACCGGCCTGATTAAGGCTAATATACCCGCGCGCATCGCCTTTACGGTCGCTTCGCAAATTGACAGTCGCACCATTCTGGATCAAGTTGGTGCCGAGAAACTCCTCGGTCAAGGTGACATGCTACTACTGACACCAAGCATGAGCAAGCCAAAGCGTGTCCAGGGCGCCTGGGTAACAGAAGAAGAAGTCACCAAAGTCATCGCGCACCTGCACATGCAATCACCGCCACAGTACAACAACGAAGTCGTCAGCCAGCCAGTTCAACTCAATGGCAAAGGCGGAGTCGTGATGGACTTTGACAGCGGCAGTGACGACGAGATCTACAAAGATGCGCTCCGTGTTGTCATCGACAGCGGCAAGGCGAGTGCCAGCTTGCTGCAGCGTCGCCTTCGCGTTGGTTATGCCCGCGCCGCCCGCCTCATCGAAACCATGGAAGACCAAGGAATTGTTGGTCCAGCCGATGGCGCCCGTCCACGGGAAGTACTCATCAGCAGTCTCGATGAGATTAGCGGTGATACTACTGACCTCTAGGTGGTTCGCTCTATCTGGTTTGTATCTGTAGTATACTAACCATAAGTATGATGAAACATTCAAACAAACAGGCAGGCTTTACGATTGTTGAATTGTTAATTGTGATTGTCGTCATTGGGATCCTGGCAGCACTTACTGTCGTTGCTTATAGTGGTGTTCAAAATAGGGCGAATACGACAAAAATTAATGCCGATCTGGCATTATTCAGTAAAGCCATTCAAGCCGCGCGCTTTAACTCGGGCGAGTCGGCCCTGCGTTATATCACCAGCTCAACCGCAACCGCGGGTAACTGTATGAGTAAGCCAGCTGGGACGGATCTTGCCACGCTTGATAAAGCAACCGACCCATGCTGGGCGAGCTATAAACTATCCCTCCAGAGGATTTCAGACGCATCGTATATGAACATTACCAATCTTATCGACCCTTGGGGTCGTCCGTATGCGCTCGACGAGAACGAAAAAGAGGGTGCAACATTATGTGGGACCGGCCGAGACAGCGTCGGTGTTTTTCTACGCCCGCTGACGGGTAGCTGGGGTTCAACCAATAGCCTGTCAATTCCATACATTACCGTGGGCTGTTAAGTAACCCGTAGTGCGAGTAACTATAGTACAATTACCATAAGCATGATGAATACCCAAAAGAAGCAGACAGGTTTTACAATCTTAGAATTACTGATTATTATCGTTGTCATTGGTATTATTTCAACGATTGTTATCGTCTCCTATCGGGGTGTGCAAGGCCAGGCGCATGACGTGTCTATTCAAAATGACCTCAAGGACATTGCTTCAAAACTTGAGCTATACAAACTTGATAATAAGGTATATCCAGCCGGTCCGACGCAACTTGCCACTCTTGGCGTTAAGGTATCGAAGAACTCATACGGCAACCATATGTTAAGTGGTGGAGTCTACTATAATCTGCTTTATTGTCGCATGCCGGCGGCCGCACCGACGACATATGCGTTGGTCGCTTTTTCCAAATCAGGTAATGATTTGATGTTCGTTGCAGGCAGGGGACTAAGCCCGTATGTCGGGAGTAAGACGGGTTCATCTGGCATCTGTACGACTGCGGGCGTTCCATTGTCGGGTGCTCCCAGCGAGCGAGACTTTTTCTATAACGCAAACATCTGGCAGTCGTTTGTCGCACCCTAGCGTTATCCACAGTTTAATGGTACAATCAAAGGGTTATCAACTCGGCTTATACCAGCTATAAGCATCCAAACGGATTCCAGAGGAGGAAATCTAAAATGAAAGAATACGAACTAACCGTTCTAATTCACCCTGACCTAGAGGTCGACATCGAAGCGCCACTTACCAAAGTACGTAACATTATTACAGCTGCTGGCGGATCAATTATCCGTGAAGACAACTGGGGCAAGAAAAAACTTGCGTACCGCATCACCAAAGAAGACTTTGGCGTATACGTCTACATGGACGTCTCACTTCCAGCTGAGGCACCACTCAAAATCAGCAACACGCTGAACATTACTGATGAAGTACTGCGCTACCTGCTTGTAACTGTTGATGAAAAAGGCCGCAAAGCCCTTGAAGAACAAGAACAATCAGCTAAATCACGAGCTGCTGACGGTGATAACCGCGACAGCCGTGACAGCCGTGACGGCCGCGATAGCCGCGACACTAAAGAAGAGGAGTAGGAAGTATGGCCAAGAGTATTAACCAAGTTATCTTGCTCGGACGTCTGACTCGGGATCCTGAGCAGCGTACGACCAGCACCGGTAAGACAATTGCTAGCTTTAGCATTGCCGTTGACCGTGGTGGTGAATCTGACAGTGCTGACTTTTTCGACGTTACGGCGTGGGAAAAACTCGGTGAGCTCGTTATCCAGTATCTTGCCAAAGGCCGCCGTGTCCTCGTACAGGGCCGTTTGCGCCAGGACAGTTGGGACGACAAAGAAACTGGTAAAAAGCGTAGCCGCATCGAAGTAACGGCAACTGACGTTACCTTCCTTGATGGACCATCTGATGGTGCTGCGAGCGGCCCGTCAAACTACTCAAACAGCCCTAGTGCCTCAAGTTCAAACAAGAAAAGCAACGACGTCGTCATCGAAGACATCGACGACAAACCTATTGATTTAAGCGAAATCCCATTCTAGGAGAATAATATTATGGCAATCAAAAGATTTAAAAAAGACACCCCAGCATACTTTGACTACAAAGACGTCAAGACACTGCAACGATTTA
>Ga0326733_1000217_pt1 | contig 18074 bp, 9 predicted proteins | sample 14_GP2_308_FD_207946 | JGI IMG/M metagenome (GOLD analysis project Ga0326733, IMG submission 207946) | Glacier ice microbial communities from Ngari, Tibet, China - 14_GP2_30.8 | ecosystem: Environmental > Aquatic > Freshwater > Ice > Glacier | place: China: Ngari, Tibet | collected 2018-07-17 | reverse complement strand
GCAGAATTGGCCATTGCCAATAAAGAATTGGTGTTTCAAAACCAGGAGAAAGAAAACCGTGCGGCAGAATTGGCCATTGCCAATAAAGAATTGGTGTTTCAAAACCAAGAGAAAGAAAACCGTGCGGCAGAATTAGTCATTGCCAATAAAGAACTGGTCAGCCGAACAAAAGCCTTATCTGAAAGTGAGTCTCTATTTCGTAACATGATGGAAACTATTTCTCAAATGGCCTGGACGGTAACAGTTAAGGCACAGCCAAACTTTTTCAACCAGCGGTGGTATAAATATACCGGAATGGACTATGAACAGACCAAAACCGAGGGCTGGCACACCGCAATACACTCGGATGATCTGCAATATTTTTCAAAATGTTTTCGTCTTATCCAAGATGGGAGCCAAACCGAATGGATAGGTGAAATTCGGTACAAGCGGGCAGATGGGATATATAGGTGGCACTTAGTTAGCATTTTGCCAATCAAGAATGAAAATGAAGAAATACAGCTTTGGATAGGTACGGCTACAGATATACATGATCTTAAAACCTTGCAGGAACAAAAAGACGACTTTATCAGTATTGCCAGCCACGAGCTTAAAACCCCTATTACTACGCTGACTGCCTCACTGCAGTTTTTAAGTAGGATGAAGGATAATCCTTCTCCTAAATTATTTCCTGCACTGATTGAAGGGGCTAATAAAAGTATAGATAAAGTAAACCTGTTGGTTAAGAATCTACTGAATGTGACCCAATTTAATAATGGACAGCTTCATCTTAACAAATCTTGGGTTACACTGTCCAAACTGATAGAGGATTGTTGTCTCCAAATCCATGAAAAGGTTCATACTATTAAAATAGAAGGGGTTCTAGATTTAAAGGTTTATGCAGATGCCCAAAGAATAGACCAAGTCATCGTTAATTTTATAAATAACGCCATAAAGTACGCCCCAGACTCGAAGGAAATTCTTATTACCATTGAAAAGGTTAATGATATGGCAAAGATATCCGTTACGGATCAAGGACATGGCATTTCTGCGGATAAAATTCCATACCTGTTTGACAGGTATTTCCGAGTTGACCACAAGAAAAACCAACAATCAGGTTTAGGCCTTGGCTTGTATATCAGCGGAGAAATTATAAGAAAACATGAGGGGCAAATTGGCGCAGACAGCGAGGTGGGCACAGGCTCTACTTTTTGGTTTACGTTACCAATTAATTAAAATAGTTTAGATAAGTCAAATCGAACCTATCTAAACTAAAACTTATACTAATTATAACTACACCATAATAAGTTCAGGTCTCTCTGATTTTTCGCCGACCTCTTTTCTTGAAATATTTGTTCGCGCCCTGCTTTGTTAAAAGGGTCTAGCTACATTCTAAATTCTGATCTTGAATAGAAACCCGGGGATTATCCAATTTGGGGTAAATTAAAGGAAAGTACAAAAAAGGCCAAGGCTTCGCTGTGGGTTTTTTTTAGTATTCCTTTTTAATACTCAATTCTTGGGGCTTAGCGATACATTTCGTCGAATACTATTATTACCTCATAGAATCAGAAGAGCTCCTGAATGCTTTTTCTCTTTTTTGTTCTAAAAATTGATAGCCTTTTTAATTGCAATTAGTTTGGAGTAATTATTCGGCTGAATGCTACTGGAATACTAATCCATGAGAATTGAATATACTTGGTTAAAGCCTAAAGAATTTTATACAGCGGAGCCCTGACGGATTTGTTCCCTTTCTTTAATTTACCCTATATACGATATGAGTTTCAGACATTTTAGTAGGGGGCATGGTAGATAGGCTGCCGAATTATCCAGCCAGGGAAAATTAAAATTTTTCTTTACGAGAGTAACCGGGGTTATCGACTGTTCCGGTTTAATTGCTTTTTTTTGTTCGATTTTTTGCTCTTTTTTATAAATATTTAATCAATTTTCCGTTTGCGCAACAACAGTTTTTTCAATTAGGTCATTTATGCAGGAGGTCACCAAGTAACCTCCTGGATAAATAATATCAAGCTCCGCCTTTTTTGCCCATGTCCTTCAGTGTTTTATCCTTGAACACTAATAATGCGTCCGCAAGCTCTTGCAGCTCAGGATCTAGACCCGGTGAAAATTCTTCTGGCCGTTCGGGCGCAGTAGGGATCGGATAGGATTTTTTTGGTTCTTTTAAAGTTGTAAGTTTCGTTCCATCGTTTGCAGGAGCGCTTCCGCTGAAAATTTTGTCCATTTCAGAGCCATCTAATCGGAACGTATACTGTTCCCGGTTGATACCCGCATCAATCAACTTCTTTACTTCTGGATATTTCGACGAATCGAATTTAGGGATAGGCAACGCTTTTGCCCAATCGATCCCAAGTGTTTCTAACGCTTTCGCAAAAGCCATCTCATGTGCTTCGTCCCTGGCTATCAAGAAAGCCACCGTAGCCCGTAACGTTTTATTTTCGGACATTTGATAGATGCGACATTTCTGAAGACGTCCGGTAGATTCCAAAACTAGGTTGTCCATCAAGTCCAACACTAAATTTCCGTGGCTGTGCACGTAGGACCCGCTCCAAGGGTTGCCAGCGGAATCCACGGGTAGAGCACCTTGGGCACCAACAATAAAGTGGTGCGGGTTCTTTTGTTCCTTGGCCATGTCCATTGTTGCTTTACCGCCTTCCCCCGGAACGGCGAATTTATCACCATGGTATTCCGGAGCGCCGTCCAACAACCTTGAGATTGTTTTAGAGATCAACTCCACATGACTTATCTCTTCTATTCCGATGCCCTGGATCAGGTCAAGGTAGGGCTTGGCGTTGCCCCTGAAATTGAAGCTTTGGAAAAGGTACTGCATCATGGTGCGCATTTCGCCAAATTGCCCTCCCAATCCTTCTTGTAATGCATTTGCCGCCGACGGATCCGGCTGATCATCCACTATGGGATTGATTAAACTTTGAACATGGTAAAACATAGGTATGTGGTTTAGGTATATTAACCCTATTTAGCGCAATTATCCTACCATATGTTAAATCGGCAAACGTCATCGGGCCTTAATAGCACCATGCCAACCAAATAATAAAATAGGATAACGATGGTTACCCTTATAATCTTGATAATACTTATCTTTAAAGATCTACCGTACCTTAACCTCGCTGTTAATGTAATTGAAACCGCATGCCTAAAATAAACAACAAAGATTATATAATCGCCATCGGTGCTTCCGCAGGCGGATTAGAGGCGATCTCGTCTTTTTTCGACTACACTCCGATGGATGGCGTATCTTATATCTTGATCCAGCATCTTTCGTCTGAATTTAAAAGCCGGATGGCGCATATTCTGGATCCGCACAGTAAGCTGGAAATCATTGAGGTTTTCGATCAGATTAAAATAGAAGCCAACAGGGTATACCTGATACCCAATACCAAATACATGTCCATAGAAGACGGAACGCTTTTGTTATCTGAAAAGACCGACCGTAAGCCCCCGCATCTGACCATCAATCATTTCTTTGATTCCCTAGCGCGGGAACGAGGAGACAAAGCAATCGGCATTATTTTGTCGGGAATGGGCAGCGACGGTTCAAAAGGGGTCGAGGCCATCAAGGCGGCCGGGGGCATGGTACTGGTTCAGCGGCCGGACACGGCGGCATTTCCGGGAATGCCGGAAGCTGCCATCGGTACGGAATGTGCGGACATGATCCTTTCGCCGAAAGAAATGCCCGAGGTAATCGAGTATTATGTCAAAAACGGAGTTTTAAAGGAATTGACAGACACGGAAGAAGCGATAAAGGAAACGGATTTGACAGCGATTTTTGACCTGATTAGAGACAGCCTGCCCCTTGATTTTTCGGGATATAAACGCCCTACTATTTTAAGGCGGATCAAAAGGCGGATGGTTCATCACAATTTGAGCCAAATAAGCAAATTCCGGGAACTGTTGGAAAAAGACCCTGAAGAAATCCGGCTGTTGGCGAACGATTTCCTGATCAGCGTAACTTCCTTTTTCAGAGACCCGGAAGCTTTTGAAATCATAGAAAAACTGGTCATTCCGGCCATTGTCGAAGGTAAAAAACAGGGCGATCTGTTAAAAATATGGGTGCCTGGATGCGCCACCGGTGAAGAAGCTTACACGCTGGCCATTTTGATCCGGGAGCATCTGGATAAGGTAAAAATAGAATTGGAAGTTAAAATATTTGCGAGCGATATCAATAAAGCGGCTCTCAATGTTGCTTCGAAAGGGATTTACAGCCCGGAAATTGAGAAGAATGTATCTGGCGGACGTTTAAAAAAATTTTTTACCGCAGAGCAGGAAGAATGGAAAGTCACCCACCAAATCCGCAAGATGCTGATCTTCGCACAGCATGACCTTGCAAACAATCCGCCTTATTGTGATATCGAACTGATTAGCTGCCGTAACCTGCTCATCTACCTGACACGCACGCTTCAGAAAAAGGTTTTTTCGATGATGCACTTCGGCTTGAAGAAAGGGGGCTACCTGTTTTTAGGCCCCAGCGAGAACGCAACTGTGCTAAAAGATGATTTTGAGGAAATCAGCAAAAAATGGAACCTGCTCAAAAGCAAGAATAAAAGCCAGTCGGTACGGTTAGATGCCTTTTCTTCCCCGGTTCTTGAACCGATTTCCCTTAAAAACCAGAAAGGAAAATTACAAAAGAGCATTTCGAACCTTAACGAGGCGGGAACGAAAGAATTTAATATCGAAATCCTGGAAGAATCGGGTTTGAACGGCGTATGTACCGATGAAGGACTGCAGGTGATCCGCTCGTTCGGTGATACCCGCCTCTTTTTAAAGAACGATAATTTCAATCATGATCTTAATACCCTTTTGCCCGAATCTGTATCTGTTATTTGCAAGGCGGCAGCGTATAAAGCGGTACAGCAGGGCAAAAAAGTTGTTTTGAACGGGCTTGTATTCAACGAATCCCTTGAGTCGGTTGACATTACGATCCGGCCATATGAAGTGGGGTTGAGCCAAGAAAACAGATTATTGATCGTTTTCAGAGACAACGGTGCTTCGTCAAATCCAGGTACGGCTATCAGCCCCCAAGAGATTAGCCAGCTGACTAAGGAACACGTCATGAACATGGAGAAAGAACTGGCCGATGCCAGGCACCAATTGGGTGTCGCCCGTGACCGGTTAGAATCTTCGAACGAAAACACGCAGTCTTTTAACGAGGAACTACAATCAGCAAATGAAGAAATGCAAAGTGCGAATGAGGAACTTCAAAGCACCAATGAGGAACTTCAATCGGTCAATGAAGAGCTGCAGACGATCAATAAAGAACATCAGCTGACCAACGATGCGCTGACCCAATCCAATGATGACCTGAATAATTATTTCAGGAGCAATGTAAACGGTCAGCTCTTTGTGGACAGGGAACTGCTGCTAAAGAAATTCTCCCCAGGGGCAATCAAACACATCAACATCCGTGAAAGCGATATCGGACGCCCTTTGAGTAATATCACCACTAATATCAAACTCGAATCTATAATTGAGGATATCAAACAAGTGATCGTGGACGGCCAGGCCATCGTAAAAGAGGCCGAATCCAAAGACGGCAAAATTTATCAGGTAATGACGATGCCGTATATCAAAAAGTACAGCAATATGCCTGACGGGGCTATCATCAGCTTTTACGACATCACAGAACTGAAAAAGATCACCAAAGAGCTAGACTCGAGCAACAAGCGCCTGCTCCGGATAAATGATAACCTGAACAATTTTGTATATGGCGCCTCCCATGATCTCAATGCTCCTATCAACAATGTACAACAGGTATTGTCCCTGCTCCAAAAAAAGCTAGACTTGACAGATCCTAAAGTTTCCCAGCTTTCCGGGATGATAAACAATTCGATTCAAAATTTTAAAGAGATGATTAAAGAGCTGGCCACGGTTGGGCAAATTGAAGCGGAGATGGGTGAAGAGAGCCGGGAGGAAGGTTTCGAGGATATTTTTAATGAGATATCACAAATAATTTCAGAGCGTATTAAACACTCGAAAACCCGCTTTAAAACCGATTTCAAGGCCAAGGAAGTCAGGTTTCCGAAAAGCAATTTAAAAAGCATCTTACTAAACCTGATCACGAACGCCATCAAGTTCTGTTCTCCGGAAAGGCACCCTGAAATATTCGTACAAACCAGGCGTTTGGAAGATTATATCTTGTTGACGGTGAAGGATAACGGCATTGGTATCAGTCCCGAACGGATAGATTTTGTTTTTAAAATGTACCAGCGGATTAATAAGGACGTGGAAGGACAGGGTATCGGATTGTATTTAATCAAAAAGATCATCGAATCTTCGGGCGGCAAAATCGAGGTGGAAAGCCAGGCTGGAGAAGGGAGTACGTTTAAGATTTACTTTAAATTGAATCCAGCAGAAAGCAAACAAGATGCAATTCCTTTTTCGCTAAAAGCCGATACGGTTTAATGTCCAGCTAAATCAATTGGCTCCTATATATGGTTTAATGTAGTACTTGGACAAAATGTATCGCTAAGCCTTGAGAATTGAATATTCCAGCGAATATTTAGAAAAATACTGCAGCCAAGTCGTGACCAATTCCGGAAGCTTATTTCTAAAGATTACGTTAGAACTAGTGTCATTTTTAAAGCCTAGCCGGATTAATCGTTGGTGTAAATCAGTTAACTTGCCATAGATGGCTAATTCAATTATAACATCTACATCGTCTGTAGGCCGGACTTCTGCGGTTATAGCAACGTTATTTATATACAGGGCAACGGTAGATCCGCCAACAGATACAACAGACTCTTTTAAATTCGATAACGCATGCGGCACAGCTTTAATAGCTACTAGATTAGCATGCATATTCCAGATCTGAAATTTTGTCCATTTTGGGGTAAATTAAAAAAAGGGAGAAAAAGCGCCAAGAATTCGCTGTTAGAATATTTCTCCGACAATTACCATGAATATCCAATTTTCCATCTTTAGTGTGAGGTTATCAATTGGTCTTTTACTAAAGCCTTAACCTTCATGACTGTTTTGGTGGAAACCTCCGTTACCTTGCTGATTTCTCGTATAGTCAAACCTTTTTTAAGGTTTTTAATGATCAGAAGCGACCTTTCTTTCTGTAAAAATTTCAGTTCAGATTCATTTGAACCTGAAGGGCGCCCTAACGTTCCACCGTTCTGGACATAAACCATTCTGCCGACCGTTGTTCGTTCCTTAATATTTTCCAGTTCCATTTCATATAGGGAGGACATGACAGAAGATACCATCTTCCAAATCGGGTTTTTAACCCCGTTCGGCCTGGATTGCAAACCTACATTTCTAACAATTACATTGATCCCTTTCGACTCTAGAAAATCAAGGGTGGCTATCACGTCACCGGTATTTCTCCCCAACCTCGAAAATTCCTCAACAACCAGTTCAGTCACTTTTCCTTCATCGATCAGTTTGGATAATTTGATAGCTTGGGGACGGTCTTTAAAGGAGATACTTCCGGACACTTTATCCATCAGTATCAGATCGTATTTATCTTTATCGGCGGTGAACCGTAAACCTGTTTGCTGGAGGGTCGAAACCCGATTATATTTTACTATCATGTGCTAAAATTAATCACACACTAAAAATAAAACAAATTATCCATTATTTGCATCATCAAGTTAATTTGATCTATTATATGTTGTAGTAAATTTATTCTTGATTAAATGTAATACAAGTGCCGCTTAGATTCTCAATAAGCTAGTATCAAACTAGCATAGATATCCATACTCTTTTCTGCTATGTATTTATCGATAAAATGCATATCTCTGATTTATATCCTGTCACAGTAAGCTTTCATAATCAAGATTATTTCATTCTGATTAAACCCCGTCTCATTTAATACGCAACAAATTAATATTACTTTCAAGCTTTGAGTGAGCTTAAATAACTCAACTCCATCAGCAACATGTACGTTCGCTTTTTTATTAAAAAAATGCGAATAGTAATGCCGGGAGTTAACAACGATAGCCACATCAAGAGGAGTGCTTTTAATGAGCTGAACATACATGAACTCATTACGCAAATACTCTAACTGTTCAATCAATGTTATTCGTTTACCTTTCTTAGGTATATTGGGTCTAAATCTTGTTGCATAACCTTCCAACGCTTGTACAACAATTAGAAAATCTCCTGTGTTGAATATGTTCTTTTCTTTTATGCTTTCTATTAAGTGTTTTAAGATTGGAGCCATCTGGGTATCAAAGCTAAACCACTTACGAATTATATTAGGAAAGGAATTTTCAATCTGATTGTGTGTAAATAAGAAACCTCTAGTAGATGTGTTTGACTTTACTTGATCAAACTGATTAAAATATAGATTTATCGGATGGAAAATCTTTTCTCCATTTTCCAATTCTTGAAACTCTTCAGGTGAATAAAATTCGATGACTTGATAGCCAATCGTATTTAATGTACCAAGGGAAAGAAATGATTTAAATTTAGTTGCATGGGTTAACAATGTCCAGAATGACTGTGTGCTTTTTGAAATAAGATTCAATAGATAAGATTGCTCAATAATTAGCTGCTCTTCATGTGGTGTTCCAGGCAGAGAACAGGTATATTCTAATTCCAAATCAAAACTGTCATCTAGCTGGACTGAAATTTCATTGCTTTTATCTCGATCAAACTTTAAATTAAAACCGTTTAACCTTTCATTCTCATACGGAATGGAATAATTGACGCAATAATGGTTTACCCATTTTGTCAAATAAGGCATTTTTACCGTTATTCTATTGAAAATCTTTTCGGTCAAATTGCTTAAATGAATACCTTGAAGACAGTATTGAACATTAAACTTCTGCATTGGAAAAGAACAACTGAAATTCAGTGATCCGTAAGTATTACAGTTCATAAGGGTTATAGGTCTTGCGTCAGAGCTCTCGCCCCAAATGATCTCTTTGCATTTAGTATCCCCGTTTGCTATGGCTGATATGTAAGCATTTGAATCATGGAAAGACCCAATTAATTCGAGAAGTATTTTATCATTTGGTAAGAAGTACAGCGTCCCTCCAACTCTGTTCTCTGGTTCTTGCGGCAAAAACCAATAGCCTTTTATTTCTATTTTATCAACCATAGTTATTATTCATGATATCTAATAAGTCCTTCATTTTTAGCAAAATAAATTTAACTAAGGTATTCAAATGTTATACTTCCCGATATAGCTCCAATAAGTATTGTGGAACGACATGATAATTGAAGCTTTTGAATTAGAAGGTTCAAATGGAAGCAGGACGGCCCTAACCGATTTATGAATTTGAGTTCCACACAGGTTAAACAGGCATATAAAAATTTAGATACTAACAAAAACAACACTTTGGACAAATAGTCCAAGGTGCTGTTAGGTAAAAAGCTTTAGTTTCCAAGTTACCCAGCTTAATAAATGCTAATCGCTAAACTATTTCTCGTTTTCTTTTTTGGAAGTAATTTGTGATCTACTTTTTCAGTTGTTCTGAATAATCTTTTCGCAAAGCTTCGATGCCTTCCCGCTCAATATCATACAAAGTAATAAACGGCATAGGAAGCATTCCTTTTTTGACATAAGGTGTAACCATTCCCTCATCAGTCACAAAAAATGATTTGATCTCAAACCCAGAAACATCCACATCATAGTGCTTACCGACCTTGTCCAAATTGCTAGTCAGCCATTTCTCTCTTTTTAAATGTTTGTCTACCCAAGCGTCATCGCCAGAAAACAGTTTAGACAATTCTTCTACCGTTTCCTTTCCATTTCGGCTTGGAGACATACTTTTACACTCCAAGCTATAAAGAATACGATTTCTTTCATCAATAATCAAAATATCAACGTCTCCAATATCCTTATGATAAAAAAATGGAGCTCCTTCACGGATGTACACATCACAATCAATAATTAGATTTTCAGCATCTATTGCCTTCAACACGGCAGCAACCAAAGCGTTACCCCTTTCAGCAGCGAATTTTCCCATCACCTTTGCAATCTCGCTTCCAACCGGATTTCTGAACCGGCCAGAAATCAGCTGATCAATTATGTATATTTTGCTTTGTATAACCTGCCTTGGGCCCCAGACCACTGTCTGTATGTTTTTTCCCCCTAATAAAACTAACGGCCTTCTCATAAATGAGAGCATTCTATTAAAACGCCACGGCATTATATCTATGAATTCAAACCCTTCGCCTTTTGGAAGTTTTTCCACCTTTCCTCGCTCAAAGAGAGACAGAAATGATATGGCATTATCAAACTCCGAATCATTGAAAGGCGCTACTAACCTGTTAATCTCTTTATTCAGTTCGTTGAGCGGCAATTCGGCAGCAGCCGAGTGCTGGTTGAGCCCGATATAAACCATTGCATCCATAAATTCAAAAAGTCTTGAAAGACTGGTTCTGAAATCTGTGATGAAAGCTTTTTCAAGCGACTGTGGCAATGGCTCTGTTGTATATTCACCTTCTCCGGCAAATGCCCTATCAAACGTTTCTATTGCATCTGTCACGTTTTCCTTCGCCTTTATCTCATGGAAGGGATCATAAATTTTTCTCAATACAGACTTATCACTGCCCATTCTTCCTGTTGGAAGCATCCCTATCTCTATATCAAGAAATCCAAAATGTATCAGGTCACTTATCGTCCCTGTTGAAACAATCTGAGACATAATAGCCATTAGTTCATCGACAGCGGTCTGACTAACGGGCGTTACACCCTCATACGGCTCAGCGGAAATATGCTCAATCAAGCAGCGAACACTTACGGTAGCTTCATTCAGTTTTGAAACTTCCTTTAAAAGATCTTCCTGGTGCTGTTCTTTACCGACGAAACAGGCTATCCGTGTGGGTGTGTATATCCTTAGATTTTCCCGCTTGTTTATCAACCCTTCGTTAAGAATAACCAATCGTTTCAGCAGGCTGGTTGAATTATATTGTGCCAACTTCGATCGCAAAAGCGGCAATAACGCCTGTAAGATAACAGACGAAAGAAACTTTTCTTTTTCTTCCTTGCTCTTTAATATACCGACCTTTGGTGCACTCGGACCAAGCAATGACCCAATCTGGTCTAATACATCACTTACATCATGCTCTTGCACATACCGAAAGCCCTCGAGATTGCGTATGTCAGTCATTAGGTTATTATTGGAATCTATTAGGAAAAATTTCTTCTTGAACCCAAGTGGAACCCGTTCAGCAATAATTAGATCTGCGTGCTCAGCATCAATCTCAAGTAATCCCTTTTGTCTCAGCAATAGGTTCATTCCCATAATTAAAGCCTTTACTAAAATTATATCACCTTGGTTATCAGCGCCATACAAATAGTATAAAAGTGCTGCCGGCACTCCAATAGTTAATCTCCCTCGCACTATCAATAGTTGAAACTGATTCTCAATATTTAATTCAAGGACATTATTACGTTTGATATCTACCCACTTTTCTGGTTCTAAAAGTTCAAAATCTAAAAAGAGAGGATGTTGACCTAATGGTTTAAGATATTCAAAGATATTCCCATGTATCTGCCAAATCCAATATGCTATTGCGTCAGCTACCTCATAATACATTTTCCTATTTTCTCTACCGCTTTGTGGAATATTTAAGGGACTTATCCATAAAGGTTGAAATAAGCCTTCCACCAATAAAGCAAGGTCACCTTCAGCAAAACCCACTTCACTTAGGTAAATGGGGGCATATGTGTCCTTTCTCCTTACCTCCACCAACGCAGGATGACCTTCGAAACTCGTCTCGACCGAATGTGCATCTTTTGTAAGCTTGGACTCGGCAAACATGCTTTGACCATAGCCCGGCTCTATGACTGGAACAATGTCGTTTGCCTCATCAGAAAGATAAAATGAATCTTTGTTTTGACGGTATAGCTTAAACCGATCAAGGAAGCTGTCCATGCTTGGCATACCTTGATTTACCTTTTCATTTGCGCCAGCAAACTTGTAAAGGCCAATCGCTTCTATATTTTTTAACCCTGAAAGCACTTCAAAATCGTTGGCCTGCATCAGCAGCGTCCTTCCAACTTTATTTCCATTATGGGTAAACATGAATAGTTCTCCGAGGCTAGAGGCTACAGCTATCTCGATTGTTTCAAACCCATTGAATTCTTCGATTTTAAGCGCCGCTTCCAATACTGAAAACTCCCCCGGTATCTTTTTAGCATCCTGTACTGTCTTATTAGCGGTTTCAATATATATATAGGCAATCTTGTTATCGTCGAATCTATAAATAGCTCCTAGCGATTCCGGAAACACCCTCAATCCATGTCCTTGCAAGTCGACATATTTAAAGCCTAACACTTTCAGTTTAAGCTGCAGGTCATTCCAGACCTGGTTGTGGAATTGTTGCTGAACGAGATCTAAACATCCCTTACGCTCTGCTTCCTCCCTTATGAATTCACCCAACGCAAACGTCAGCGTTGCCGGAGAAACAATAATATATCCAGTAGCAGTTTTAAAAATCGGTTTAGAGGCTAGAGCGCTCTCTTCACCATACCTTCCTTCCAACGTTGGATCAGTCGATGATATGAGGAATGCATCAAGAACATCATCCGTAATTTGGAACGCACTTTTTAGACTTGCCATCTGTTGGTCCCGAATTGTCACAGCATCCCTCAGCTGCGCTAGTTTGTCTGGGTCAGGAAAAAAAATCTTCGACTTTGAAACCTGTCCTTGCTGGTAGCGTTCGATACCGAGCTTTCTTGCCATATTGTTCGACAATTCCAGCAAGAGCTTAGAGGCCTGAAAGCATCTATTTAGGAATTCTTTTGGCAATTCTTTGTTGGGATGCAGGAAAAGCGTCCTAAACAACATCGAAACCACAAAGCTTGCACTTTCAGTAATACCCGGGAAAAACGTGTAGTTTCCGCCGTGGAATGAAACAAGATCTGAGAAAAGGTTAACAGGTTCATCCTCCATATAACTGGATGGGTAACGACTGCCAATTACTCCTTGTAGCCCTTCATTAGAGATCTTATCTGAACTTTGATTATAAGTGACAAGTATATCAGCTACGATCTGCTCGAGCCTAAAGTTTTTGCCATGATTCTCACTTATTAAAGTCAACCCAGCAATCGACATAAGCATATCGTCGCTATTATATGCATCGAAAGTTGCTTTTAACCTAGTAGTTTTAGGTTCAAAACTATTTGGAGTACCCTCATTCTCGATCCAACAGCATTTTTTATACTTTTTCCCGCTTCCGCATTGGCACGGGGCATTTCTTTCTACTTTCATGAAATCTTGGTCGTTCTAAAATATATACCCTACTATAGCATTAATTAATGAAATTAAACTGTAAAGAATAACAGTTAACGCGGGGGTGCTTCCTATGAGGCTCGGCAAATAAGCTTCGTTTATGGAACTACAGCAAACCATTACTATTTAAGGTGATTGGTTAATCTGAACTTATGTTACCAAGTCAGAGGATACTTATAAGTTCAAATACCCTAGCTCGGCATTTACGTGGTAAACCCTTCAAGTTATTGTTAGTCTTGATTCTACTACGCAATTCCGGATACACTAAAAACTCATTCAAATGAGGTCGGTACACATTAGTTTAGAAGGCAAAAGTATAATTTAGATAGCCGTTCGTGATAGTTTCTTTTGAGAAATAATTGAAGAGCTGTGCTGATTTTCGAATTTCCCTTTAAAAGTTTTAAGCTTTCGCATTTGGGAAAAGCTAATAACCATCTGGGGTCGAATAAATCATAATCAAAATCGTCAGGATAAATTGCCCACTGCTCAAAATCACTTAAATTTTTTAGCAGACCTAATTCAGGTATTTGTCTATCAATATCATAATTATAAAGATGTAAAATAAAGTTTATCATCGTTAAATCGGTAAAATGTGGCTCGCCATTTTCGTTAAAAGTCGAAAACCCTACTCTCTTCAATTTATTGACCTCCTTTATATATTTTATAAAATAGTCTTGACTACTCCAAGGAATAATATTAAAATGTACAAGTCTCCTAAACGTCCCACCATCGAAATTTTGTTCTAGCTCTGACACGAATTGGCTAATTAGATAGGTTAAATTATTGTCATCCAAAACTAGTCTTAGATGTATAAGGTGATTGATATGCCGTTTTCCATTGTGGTCTGTATTATTTGCAACTGCTCTTTTGCCCAGACTCTGATCGGCTATTTTGTAGTTAGGATAGAAGTCATGAAGCGTTTTACATAAAGATTCAGTTAACTTATGATATCTGTGTGTTCCGTATTTATCTCCTTCAACAGCCTTTTTCAACATTTCTTCTAATTGAAATTCTTTCAAAATATAACCATATCGCTCTAAAAAATTCCCTAACGATTGAAGATCATCCCATGAAAGAAACTCTTGGGTATTCATGAAGTTTACTAGAGGCTTGGTTAAGGGTTCTATCTCTCTCGACTCAAATGATATCTTACTTAATATTTGAAATGTATTACTAAAAAAATTTACAATCTTACTTTGAAAATTTGAATTCAACAATTGACCAATAAGCAAATCTTCCTTAAAAGCACCGTAAGAACCCTCTATGAAGAACGACTGAAGGTAATTTGCTGCATGGGTAACGATAGTTTCTTTTTCAAGGTTAGTTATAACAATATCAGGGCAATTAGCTAGTAGTAATCTCAGTGTTGAAGGATCAACATAAAGGATCGTTTCAACAAGATAAAATTCATTCAGGTATTTTATTTCTTTGTTTTTAAATTTGTTTATTAATATAGCAATGATTTCGTTTACTGTTTGTTTGAAATCTGTAAAGGCATCAAACACCAAGTAGTTTTTATGAAAATGGGAATAGAGCAGGTTATAATTGTGTTGAAGCAATGAAAGATCGTCCGACCTATCGTTGCCCTCTTTAATTCTAGCAATGATTTCAGCAACTTTCTTTCTAACTTTTGTAAACAGCTTATCCTCTTTAATTTCAATCAAATACCTTCTTACATCGGCATCTACATACATATCGAGTTCATTATGAATGCTGTGATCCAAATCGATACTGCGGATATCATCAAGTATATCAAGGTTGTTTTCAGCATCTCCAAATCCTTCTACCAAATTGTGTAGATGCATTTGATTGATTTTTGAGATGAAGTATTTAATGCTACCCTTTTCTCGGTTTTTCGTTATAATTTCAGCCTTTTTATAGGTAAAATATGCTGCTTTATAATTATCTGTGGCCAGCAAGTATTGCATATAAGCTTCCTCTAAAGGGTCACCATCAATATTCCGACGTACATCGTTTGCAGATTTGATCATTGACTTGAAATCGAATTTCCGATATGTGCAGTTAATACAATTACAATGATCTACGACTTGTATTTTAGTGCTGGTAATGTTCATCTCATCATCTTCAATAAAGTGAAAGTGGCGCAAGCTGAACCCTGAATCTTTTGAAGCCCTCTTCGAAAGGTCTATCAGATTTTTCGGAGCGCAGATTTCCGAGATCAAACATGAGTGCAAACATTTAAGTATAAAAGTCAATTTTAATTCAGGCTCTAGCACTTTAGCCTTATTTATCTTTGCAAGCACTTTTTTACTTAGGTTTAAACCGTGCTCCTGTACAGTAATACCGGCCAATAATTCACTTATATCCGGATTAAGTGTTAATAATCTGCCTTTTTCAAAATGCCATACTTGATGATTTTCTAAATTAAAGGGCTTCATGTTCGCTATAAAATCCGGGTCTATAAAATTTAACCCTTCGAATCGATGTAGTGCGTGGTGCATCTGGTCAATAATATGTGCATATAGTGAAGGTTGATCACTTAAGTTTTTGCGGATTTCAAATAGTTTATCAGTTGAAGCATGAATAGTATTGGTAAGACGGTCTTTATGGAAAAGAAATAAAAGCTCCTTAAGTAATTCTTCCTCAGACAAGTGGGCAAGTTGGTAAGACTGATATGTGTTTTGACTGCTGTAATGATAAAATCGAATTTCAATTAGATTCGATACAACAACCCATTTGCAATTGCCCCCCATTTTCGAAGCATAAAGAAAGGCCTGATCAACCGGAGTACCTGTGAAATCCTTCCTGTTTTGTTTCTCATCCAAATTGGTATTTGCGTTTTTAATTTCAACAACTACATGAACTTCATTGAAAAGTTTTTTATTCTCGATCTTGAATGACCCTAGCGCTGCATCTGGCTTCGTAGCACCCACAATGGATTTAAATTCTTCTCGAACTTGCCAGTGGTTTGGATTTTTGGAATCAAACCCTAATATGTCACAAAATATATCCTGAATAAAAATTGATTTAGTTTCTTCTTCCTTTTGTAAATTAACCTTTGAAGAGCGAATTGAATCCCTCCACTTTTTTAGCACAACCATCTTGTGGTCAATATTAGTTACAGACTTCAGCCTAAAGTCTACTAAATAACTTTCTAAAAATTCCGGCGAGAAAATTCTATCATTCATAGGTTTAAAGCTAGGATTTTCTAGGTGTTCTAGGTAGGTTTCATCTTCAGTTGAAAGACGACAAATTGTTTTGTAAGCGAAAGGAGTACCCTACTTGGCGGTTTAGTGAATTAAGACCATAGGCATGTGTTTGCGTCAGGCTTATTAATTAGGACATCTATTGATTATCTAACAGCCTTAATCAAACCTCCTGACTTCTAAACTCATTTTTGCATTCTTATTTTATGACTGATTTATGCTCAATAAGGTTTGGTAAGTAGTTTGACCAATTCAAAATAGTAAATCTACTTGCGAGATAGCATCAATTACTCCCTCAAATAATGTTTAATTAAGTTGGTCTAAATTACCAAGCTGTTTTGTAACTCATCAACAAGTTAGGTCAGGAATTAACTAAAGAAGATGGAACGATTAATGATATCAAATTTAGTATGTTACAATATATCCTGTAATAAATAGAGCAACCACAACAAATTAGCGATAATTACGTATTATATTTGCATATTACAATAGAGCTCATTCCCATATGGCTCTCCCTTTAACGGTAATCAATGAGTGAGAAAGAACTAAATGAGTTAATGGAATTGGCGGAATCGCTAAGAAACAATGTAACTAAGGAAAGTGCTTTAAGTTCATTAATGGCTGCTGGAATACTAGATAGTAATTTAAACTATACAGATCCTTACAAAGAGTTAGAAGCCGCTATTTAGTTTATCTATGTATGACGTCCGCCCTAACCTTGTATTAGGTTTTCACGGATGTGAAAAAGAAATCAGGGACGCCCTTTTAACGAACCCGAACAATATTCAAAAAAGCGAAAAGCCTTATGATTGGCTAGGTAACGGAGTTTACTTTTGGGAAAATGACCATGAACGAGCACTTGAATGGGCTCAAGCAAGACAAGCTAGAGGTGAGATAAAAGAAGCTTCAGTTATTGGAGCGGTCTTACATTTGGGGGTTTGCTGTGACTTCCTTGATAGAACATATATTAAACTGTTATATAAATTTTATGAATTATTAAAGGCCAATTATAATATTCTTGGAGTGCCTATGCCAGAAAATAGAGATTCCAAAGGGGATAACCATAAGGATAGGTTACTTAGGGAGCTAGATTGTGCAATAATTGAGCTTATGCATGAAAAGATGTTTGAGCAATATCAAGAAGAAGTTTCTAGTCATGGATTTAGCAGAAGAAGATTATTTGAGTCTGCTAGGGGCGTTTTTACAGAGGGGGGAGAAGCATTTCCAGGAGCTGGAATAGCCGCAAAAAGTCACATTCAGATTTGCGTGAGGAATTTAGACTGTATAAAAGGTTTTTTTTTACCCCGAATAGAGGGAGATTTTTATGCTGATCTCACTACTCAGTATCAAGTAAAAAAAAGTAAATAGGTATAAAATAATTAGATAACCTGATTCTAATATACACACGCCTCTATCATAAATTCATATCCAATCTTGGGCTAATAAGACAGTGCTTCTAAGAACAGTTTTGTCTCATAAATTATGTTATGTTAAACCAAGAAGCGTACAATCCCACCAATAAGCTTACAACCTATTGAGTTCACCCCCTCCAGTCCATAACCAACGAAGATTAAAGTTCATTGCAGGAGATGACCAGATTATTTGACTCTCGCAGGGACTGGTAAAAAACATTTAGTTAATATTGTGTGGAGTCGGGTACGGGCGGTAGCAATTCGTAGACCTGACCTGATTGTCATCTTTA